>Ga0126342_10013518_pt1 | contig 14449 bp, 12 predicted proteins | sample Cyp1metagenome_FD_92528 | JGI IMG/M metagenome (GOLD analysis project Ga0126342, IMG submission 92528) | Coral microbial communities from Lord Howe Island, Old Settlement Bay, Australia - Cyphastrea 1 metagenome | ecosystem: Host-associated > Invertebrates > Cnidaria > Coral ... | reverse complement strand
TTGGCGAACCATTGCAAACTCTCCATTCGAGTGAAACACTTTCGGCTCATGATCCAACAGTACTTGAAAGATGCGGGGGTGAAGTATGTTTGTTGTACGATCAGGCCTAGGAGTGATTGGATTTTGTGTTTCAAGGGCGCCATAGGTTTTCAATTGAGTGAGATTGAGTTCAAGTTTGTTGAGGGGATTTTAGCCACCAAGCTCGGGGCTCCCGCCACTGGGAATGGTGCTTCACTTGAAAATCTGGGGGGTGTCTGACTGCCAAAGGCAGCCGTCGTTGCGAGACCCAGCGCGGATCAGCGGCAGTCAGGAGGAAAAAACACTTTTTATTTTCCATAATATATGGGATAATCCTTCCCATTGACTTTCATATTTTTCAGAGGGCTAGGTCAACCACCAACCAGCCTTCTAAAATTGCCCCTAAATCCCCTATATGTCATCATTTTCCCACTATAAATGGTCATTTTTTCCATGGCCTGGGGATTTTTCATCCCTGCGCCCCAAGCTGAGGCGCGACACATCCAGATGTTAGGTGATTGCATGACCTCACGCGGTGCGGCCCAGAGCTTAGCGGCGAAGTTGGCAGCGAAACCAGGGGAGAATTCGGAAGTTGATGACTTGGAGGATCATCACATGACGTGAAAAATGGGAAAAATATGGGAAATTTATGGGAAAAATATGGGAAATCATATCTAATCATAATCATATATATATAATGATATAGTTATATGGGAACCCATATTTTCCCATATTATTGGAGGATCATCCCATTTAAAATGGTGGTTAGTTGATAACATGTTATAACCCATTTATAAATGAGATAAGCCTAGTTACGGGGGGACTTCTTAACCAGGGTTAGTATCCAGGTACTCACTAGTTTGATCCTCCAAGTGGAAACCATTCCCCTGGTTGCACAGAAGACACGCTTTGGGATTGCAGAAAATAATAACGTTTGATGGAAATGATCTAGCAGCTATTTTCAGATTTTGCTCAACCATCAAGTTTTGAAATCTCTCCATTTTTCACTAGTAATATCCGCCCTAAACATCACTAAACCTCCAAATTCAATTGCTCCAATCCCTACGTCACTTGCTTTGAACATCCCAATTTCATCCACCGTTTGCTTGCATCATCAGTCGCATTCCTCACTTTGGTTCGAATTCAGTAAATCACATCCCAATTTTTTTTCGGATAGTGCCCCCCAGTTATGTTTGTTGGTTTATAAACCCCATTACCCCCTGGTAAACGTTTACATAACTATGGAAAATCACCACCATTTTTAATGGGAAAACTCACTATTTCTATGGCCATTTTCCATAGCTTAAACTGTTTGTTTACCAGGCCGGGTAACTATAGCTACCATTTTTTCCATATGTTGACAGGTCCTGGGGATCAATCGCTTCGGTATCAGCCGGATGAGAACATCTGCCCTTATGCAGCTGGACGACATCTGGGAGGACCTTTTTGGGGGGGGCCCCAGTTGGTGAAAATTGGGAGATTTTTAGCATCATAAAGATATATGGCTATGGATCAATACCTATTAATACCATTTTTAGGGGAATGAACATCTATTTACCAGCTATTTTGAGGTTCACCAGGGGTACAAGGTTTTGACCCACTGCCATATATAAAAACCAACAATCATGGGATTTAATTTAAGAAAACATCGGTGGATTGAAGAAATTCTATGGGAGTCTGGGAGTGTTTTTAGCCAAGCGTAGTGGGGTTTTTTACGGGGATAAAAAAATGGGATGTGATGACATATATACTGGGATATAAAGCCAAGTAATTGGGATGATAAGCCAACAATTGGGATGATAAGCCAAGTAATTGGGATGACATATATAATCTGATATGTTTTTTTTGGTGCAACAATGATTAGCAATTGGGATGATAAGCCAAGTAATGACTATGAAATAATGGCTATCAAGTTATGATAAACATTCATAAACCATGTTGCCGAATTCGGTAGCATGTTTTTGGGACCCAGATAGCTTGGGGCCTTTGGCTTGGGAATGGTTGGGATATGTTGGGATCTAGGAGTACGAACTTGCCAGCTTTACTTGCAGCTACTTCCTTTTCATCATCATGGAAAAGGATAACTTGGGCTTTAAGTATCTCTAAAAAAAATCCGTCTATGCCCGATTTGGAAGCAAATGGTACAAATAGCTGGTAAATACTCGGGATTGTTCAACAAGTTGAAAACATCGATCAATGGTAGAAAAGATTTGTATAGCTTGAGACCCCACTTGTTCCCATTTGTTTCCAATTTCCCATCAGGGTTCGTCCAGTAGTCCCAAGAATTTACATCCAACATCATGCACCAAAGAAGTATCCCCAGTATCCCATTATATTCCCAACAAAACCCATTGTATACTAAATTATATGTGTATCTTATTATATTCTAGATCTCATTATATCATTATCCCATTCTATTCCCATTGGTATCCCTGGGATATTTCCACACCAAAAGTCTATTCTGGGATACGTGTTTCATGATATTTCCAGATATTTCCTTTTTTGTATCCCTGAGATTTCCAAAACAATCTGGAAATATCAATAGGAAATATCTGGAAGTCGGGAATTCAATGGTTCCAGATACCCTCTGGTAAACTTGCAGTTCGCTATGGTATAGATGGCCCATAGAAATAGATGGTAGTATAGATGGTTTACTTAAAAATGCTGATTTTTTTATAGCTAGAGTATAGAATACCCTCTGGAATACCCTCTGGAATCATGGATTTTTTTACTCTTAAACCCAGGATATCCATGATGATTTACTTAAATTACCAGAGGGTATTCCAGATACCGGTATTTCCCCTGGATATCCTGGGACTCCGAGGTTAGCCTCCTTCGAACGCACCACGGATCTGGTCTTCGACGCCGCCGCGCGTGCGCGGGTGGATCCCATCAAGGGCGTCAGCGAGCGCCTTGGATGTCTTGGATCCATGGGGATCCATGGCAGTTTCATCGGGAAAATATGGGAAAATAGCCAACCTGGTTATGACTAACAGTTTGCTATTGAACATGGTAACATGACCATAGAAATAGTGGATGTTCCCATTGAACATGGTTATTTTCCATAGTTATGTAAACGTTTACCATAGGGTACCCTCTGGTTATGACTAACAGTTTGCTATTGAACATGACCATAGAAATAGTGGATGTTCCGATTGAACATTGTTATTTTCCATAGTTTTTTGTAAACGTTTACCAGAGAGGGTACCCTCTGGTTATGACTAACATAGCTATGGAAGCCATGGCCCATAGAAACAGATGATTTTCCCAGCGAACTAAACCTCCATTTATGGTTGGGATTTTCCATAGCTACGTGAAATAACCAGAGGGTACGAGGATTTTTGCAACTGGAATTGAAGTTCTGGTAGCCAAAAAAATAAAAAAGTGCCGAAAAATCCGACAGTGATATTCCCATCCCCCTAAGATTAAAGCATATTTTTCAGCTATTTTTTCATGGTATTTCTATCGATTTGTTTAGGGATGAGCATCCATAACTATCCATAACTAAGTTTGGTGGGCATGGCGGCATGGGCATTCCACGGATTTCCACGGCTTGGCTGATCCTTTTCCAGTCTTATCATGTCTTATTTATTTACCCGGCCTGGTAAACAAACAGTTTGCTATTGAAAATTGCCATAGAAATAGTTGATTTACCTAGTAAAAATGGTGATGATCCATAGTTATGTAAACGTTTACCAGAGGGTAATCCTATCTAAATAATCCTATAGATTCTAGTGATCTTTCCTGTTTTCAGGAACCACCACTCCAGGTGCATCATCATGGGCAGCACCATCAATGTGGGCACGGGTCTCTGCAAAGTGCTCTACGACTTTGGGCATGCGCCAAGTGCACCAAGCGCCCCAGGCGGCCGCGTTCACGGCGAAGATTTTAGGGACTATAGGGATGGTACAGGATGGGGGATCCATGAAAAAGGGCCCCCGTTCGATAGCGTTCAGTTGCCTTATAAGTGGCTGAATTCTACGGTTTATGGTAGATATAACATGATATAACTATAGTTAGTGGGGTTTATATACCAACAAACATAACTGGGGGGCACCATCCTGTACCATCGAAGATTTTAGGGACTTCCGAATTCCAAAGATGGAGAATGGCATTTTTCTTCATGGAAATCTTGTGGTAATGGCAATATTTGATTGTATCGCTGGTTGGTGGTTTGGAACATGTTTTATTTTCCATATTTTTCCATTTCATATATGGAATAATAATCCCAACTGACTTTCACTCCATCATTTTTCAGAGGAGTAGGTATACCACCAACCAGATCGCCATTCTTTCATATACCTTTTGGTGTCATCAAATGTGGCTAGGAAATCCCCATCAAGAATGGATGTCGAATTTCCGTTTTAATCATCGAACTAAAGGGTGAAGAACTTCCAGCAAACCACGTTTCACTACCGGAGGGGATACATACTAATATCATATAAAGATCATATATACAGTGTACTATATAATATATATATAAATAAATATATATTCATAGAATTGGATGATGGGAAATTTTACAGGAAAACCCTATATTTGATGGTAAAAACCATGGTTTCCTGTAGATTTTCCCTTAAACCAATCCATTGATATATGACCTCGCAGCACGTGGCACCGCGGCACCACGCCCAGTTTCCGAGCCAACGGTGGGGCCCAGCAGCTCTTGGAAGGCGGCTCGGACGACAGAAACTTAAGACCACCGTGAGGAACGGACAATGTCATTGGTGGTTTGATAGGAATTGCAACATAATGATCCATATTCAAACATGGAGAGATATATATATAATTATATATATAATTATATATATATGTATAATTATATATATATATAATTATATATATAATTATATATATAATTATATATATATAATTATATATAATTATTTATTTTATAACTATATATATGTATAATACATATATATACATAGTGTGTATTGTGTTGAATCCTAGTGGGCCATATCATCCCGATTTTCAACAGTTGGCTGGATGGCTGGAGCTACTTGGTGGACCTACCACAAGACGCAGCCTACAAGATCCAGTGAGGCTACCCTCTGGTAATTCGGTGATTTAATGGGATTTTAATGGGATATAACGGGATATTAATGGGATATACCCTCTGGTTATGTCTAAATAGCTATTGAAAATTGCCATTTTTTATAGGTAAACCATCTATTTCTATGGGATATGAATGGGATTTACCCTCTGGTATACTGCCACAGTTTGCGAACTTGAAAATGGCCATAGAAAGTTCGTTGATTACGTTGATTTATGATTTACCCATGAATAGCATGGTGATTTTCCATAGTTATGTTAACGGTTAACGTTTACCAGAGGGTACACCACAGTTGCCCCATCGCTGTACCGTCGATTTGGCCCCTTACAGCGGAGGTGACACAGGGACGTGCTCCGTTGTTAAAGTGGGGAGTCCCAGGGGCTGTCCAGTCGGCCGATGTTGGGGGTCGTTGGCCTTGGAACAAACATTGGCCAAAAATAGGGGATACCCTAAACTGGCAAGGTGAATCAGGAAAATGATGAAGCAGCAAATTTTCGGGGTATCCTTTTTTCCCAGACACCCCCATATTTTGGGATATGTTTGGGGTCATCCATTTATATACTATAGATATTTACGTACGGTACGTTGTGTTTGATCCGTAGGACATCATGATGATGTGCTCCCAGACATCCAACACCAAGTTAGCATGGGTTGCCACAGGAACTGGCGGAAGAGGGTGACCTTCCAAGACGAGACTTCCAACAAAGCGGCCCGCGTCAAATGACGTGCAACAGAAACATGCCATTTATGGCATGACCTCGGACGATGCCGGCATACTTTTTTTTCGTTTGTTTCTTAAGATACAGATAGACATGCAATAAGTTTTTGATTGGCAGGAGCAATGTCTGCACATATATATATATATATAATATAATATATATATATATATATATGATTATATGATAATATATATGATATAACTATATATAATACATATATATATATGTATATATATATGTGCGATGAGATTCAGGCACACATGCATGGAAACTTCGAAAGTCACTTTGTTTTGTTCCTCAACACTGAGTGTTTGTCCCGGCCTAGGAACAAAATCATTGCGCTAGGGGTACCTGCTGTACATAGCTGCAAAGTGATGATCTTTGGCCTTCAGGCACCCTGAGGCAAAAAATACTTGGTGGAAGCGGATTCCTACAGGTGTCCCTGCCAATTGCAGTTGAAGAAGTCATACAGGGTATGTATGTATGTCATGCCATCCCATCCACTTGTGTATATCTACCACTATCTACGGGATACCTGCATTTGGGTGATTTTGGATCAGTTTTCTGTGCACATAAATATAAAGCTAGCTAGACAGATACAAAGATGGGTAGATAGGTAGATAGATCGATATCTAGATAGATAGACACCATGCATTTGTATGCCTGCTACCCCTGATGTGCTATGATCATATATCATCATATATCATCATATATCATCATATATCATCATGTATCATCGTATATCATCATATATCATCATATATCATGATATATCATAATATATCATCATATGTCATCATATGTCATCACATATCATCATATATCATCATATATCTAGTGTCCAACAGGGTTATCAGGTGTATATACTGTATTCGATTGTACACATATATATATGGCTGGGAGGATTTGGTTCAGGAATGCTTGGTGGAGCAGTGAGAACCTCGAGTCATCCGAGTCATCCGGCTGAGAATGATGGGTTTTTTTTGGGATACTGTAACTATCCCCAAATGACCCTGTTTATTTCAGGTGAGTGAATTAGTATAATTTACCCAGATGATGTGGTATGATTATGATAATATATGATAATGATATCATATGATATACTATCTCATCTGATATGATATGATAGATGACATCATATCATCAGAATGATATGATATGATTTGGAATCGTGTTTTAGGTTGAAACGTTCTTCAAGTTGGTGAAAACAGTTTCCGATCTGCTCTGCAGCTTTTCCTCTTTGGCACCATGAATCTCAACGCTTCCAGGATCTAGCAAGTTGGCTTTTTTTCTCACCGGGTTTCAATGTTTCAATGCATGTTCTCACGGCAACAGCCTGGAACTGGCCATCATTTCTGGGGATCAGACTGGGTCCCAATTTTCGTTGCCATGGACTGGGGTCTGTCTCCCACGCGTCAGGCACGTTTGGAATCTTGGGAGAGTGCAGGGCGGTGCATTGCCTGGGGGATACTCCCAGTTATTTAACGTAGCCTCTGGTTATTTAACGTAGCTATGGAAAATCACGATGTTTCATATAGATTCATATAGTTACTGTACATCATAATATTTATCATCTATAAATTGGCCATGTTCCATGACTATGTCAAAAAGCCAGCGGGTATAACAGGTGATTACCCAGTGAATGTGAGGTAATACCGTATACCCCGTGTTCAAATATGAACGTCGTACTTCGAGGCTCAAGAGCGGGCTCAACCACCACCCTCGTAGGGTACTAGCTGGGAGGACAACCAATCAAGACAAATACCGTACTGCACAGACAAAAAGAAAAGAGTCTTTGGAGGTCTCTGATGTTATGTGTTCACATGTTCTTAACATATGTGTTCGTAGTTTTTCTTATTTGTTTTGCAATGTTTCCTAGGTTTTCTTATATTCTTACGATTTGTCCGGTTTTTCGCAAGTGTGGTTTCAGCCATCCTGTTTGTTTGCGTTGACATTAGTGTATTTTCGTAATATCTGTGTTATATTGTTTTAGCATGTTTTACTTTGTTTCCCTATGAATCCTCATTTTGTTTGGTAGTATATGGTTTTCATTTTCCAGGTTTGCAGCCCCGGTCCGAAGAGTTTCCTACCAGTACCATCTGGTACCCCATTTTTGCTGATGATACAAGGTTAGGTCAAGCTACAATACAATAATATACAATAATTACATGACAATAATATGTATGAATTTCATCACAGGAGTTGGGGACTGTTACAACAAAGTCGACAGCAGGTCAAGGACATATTACCGACAAATGGGGAAAATCATGGAAAATCATCAGCAGTTAAATGGTGATAGAACAACGCGTATGACCCGTAGATTTCATGATTTGCAAAGAAATCCAGCGAATGTCTTGTCGTTGATTACATGTTCTTCGTTGCTGGTTATATAAGCCACCTCTTTTAGTGGTTCAATGTCCTATTTTGATGGTAAACATTGTAAACGTCGATGGTCCATTCCCAAAACTTTGTCACGTAGGTGGCCACTGACAACTTCAAGGGTGACACCAACAGGCCCGGGAATGATATTTTTTCTCAGCGTGGGAAGCGCAAGAAACACCTTGAAACCCATTCCAGATAGTCTTTGGATGTCTTTAGGACATGTTGGAACCATTTTGTTCTACTCGAAGTGGCCCGTGCAATCCCGTGCATATGTGTTCATATATAGCTGTGGGTCATTTTTTCAAAGCGAAGAACGACCTACTGGTACAATTCAATTTTTCGCCCGCCCAAATTAGAGCATGGTAGAGCTCTAGTTGCATTGTGGTGCCATTGCCACTATGGCTCCAAATTCCAGTACAGGGAGACTGGAGACATCGTCCTTTCCAACGTCGACATCGTTGGGTTGAAGCCTGACCTCGCTGTTTTCCGTGGCAAACACATGTATATTATATATATATATATATATTGATCTAACATGATCTAACCATCTAACCTAAGGCTCACTCTTGTTCGTTAAACATGTTGGCTTTTGTTGTCGTCTTTAAGTTGCAATAGCTCGAAGTTCGATCCCCTCCGACAAAGGGTGCTTTGTCAGATTCAAACCTGACCTGGGTAATTTATACATTATACAATTTATACACCAATAACGGCACCTCGCACCACTTCTTTGGTTGAGGCAAAATGCGTTGATTGAATCCCTGTTTGTTGATCAATCCCCAAAATGTGTGGCCTAAATTTCCTTTTGCTGCTGAACTCCAGATTTGTTCATTTTGTTAAACTCCTCAAGTCCCAAGTTTTTGTTGGTAAATCCCAATTTCCATGTTGTTCCTTGGTAAAATCCCATTCCTCTGGTAGAAAGGGCTGCCTTCTGTAGGGGCACGGGGGTCGCATTTGCCCCTACCTCATGTGGGGTCGCATTTGCCCCTACCTCAGTTGGGGGTAGGGGCGAATGTGACCCTAGGGTAGGGGCAAATGTGACCCCTGCTTTTGTGTGGCAGGTGCAATACTGTAGTTTCAGAGCCTCGAAATGATCTTTTCCGCCTCAGAGAGTCGTTTTCACGTGTTATGTTGGAAAATCGCTTTCAAGCAACTCCAAGACGCTGGAATTTTCGTTGTAACATCCATTTCAATCAACTTGCCACACGCTCTGGAAGTCAGTTCCGAGACGCTCTGGATGCTACGTTGTAACATCCATTTGAATCAACTTCGAAGACGCTCTGGATGCTACGTAGCAACATAATATCCATTTCAAGCAACTCTAAGACGCTGTGGATGCGACGTTCCAACATCCATTTCAATCAACTTCCCGGACGCTCTGGATGCTACGTTATAACATCATATAACATCCATTTGAACCAACTTCGAACACGCTCTGGATGCTACGTAGCAACATAACATCAATGTCAAGCAACTCCAAGACGCTGTGGAAGCATGTGGAAGCTACGTTGTAACATCCATTTCAACATAACATCCCGTGTCCCCAGGTCTTACCCTAAAAGGCTCAGTGTCATATTCAATAGTGAGGGAAGTGACTTAAGCTACGTCCCCAAGTCCCCCCTAAATGTTCCCCAGTCCCCCCTACAAGTCCCTTGTCCCCAGGTCTTACCCTAAAAGGTTGAATGAAACAGTACATGGGCAGCATAGTGGGGTAGGGGCGAATGTGACCCCGTCCCTTCTGTAGGCCTTCATCCAAGCTGCAGCTGCTGTCGGAGGCGGTGCGCACCAACCGCAGGCACCAGTTGATGGTCACGTCGTGACATCGCTGGAGTGATGGGAATTGGATGAGGGAAATCATCCCTAAATGACCCGATTTCAACTATTTTCAGGTGAGTTAAGTAGTAGTTCAGCCAAACATTGTTATGGTATGCATGAACAGCAATCTTATGTCAATAGACAATTCATGTGCGTCAAACCGAAGAAGCTGCCAGGAATTTCCATCTGGGAACTCGCTGACCTATTTTCCATATGTTATGCTATGTCAAATTACCAGGTATAAGCGTAGACAGCGAACGGATAGTTAGATTTGCTTCTGTGAATATTAATATCCATGAATTGTGCTCTACATACCATTTGCTTTAATAACCTGATAATATCCTTTCATTCCTTTCGGGTTACTGCACAAGTCTGCTTGGAATCATGCATACAACCACGGTCCAACCTGTGCAGGATTACACATAACAATCAACCTGATAATATCATGTACTATACCCTTCAAATGTGGTTATATAATTGCTGATGGCAACCCCAAGTTTTTTCCTGGGTGTTATTATTTTAGTAGCCAATTGCTAAGTAAGTGACATGATCCTCCAGCAGCAAAGCAGCCGATTTATTGTAAGCCAGTAACTCCATACATCTCACTGGGATATGATCGATACCCTTGAGCCATCCCCTTGATCCATACACAAAAATGATCAAAAATGGCAAATTGTCCATACCAGGCCGTTTTTGTATACCTTCTCGGAACGTCCAGATCAAAAATCTAAAAATTATACCGTGACCGTAACTCACTCCTTCCATACGTCTGGATCGCCGCGGAACGATCCCGGGCCCATACTCGTTTTTTGAGCCATGCCCATAAAACATTATATATATATATATATACTTGATCCTATATTATATATATATATCTATCTATCACATTGGATATTGATATTGGGGAGTGTGCGTGTCAATGTGGCTTTAGGTCATGTGGCTTTGGGTCATAGTTGATCTGGTACGCCAACCCAATGGATGCGTACATAGTCGACCATGGTATTGCAGGAGTCTTTTTCTGGTTCCAATTTTTGGTCAGTCGCAAGATGTCCATCATATTCACATCACCCACGATATAATAATATAGTACAATTAGTTCGAATTTTCGTGGGTAATATTCCCATGATGATCATGATGACCTGCGGTGAACTAAGTGGTGTGGTGGTATGATACCCTTTGTCCTAGAAAAAACAGTGGGAATGTCCATCAGTCGGGTTGCACTGAATCTTCTAGGACCTAGATATATTTGGAAGACAGTGACACAAAAACTGCCCTCCAACTGATTAGACCTTGCCGTGAGTTGGGGGTGGGAAGACTGCTTTCCGATTGCAATGGGCGCTTTTGAGGGTCTATGAGAGTGGGGGAATAATGGTAAGCTCTCAAAAAATCAACCATGGTATGGTCTGGGTTCATCTGAAAGTACAACTTGATGGTTTTTAATCATATTCCCTCCGTTTCCCTCCCGCAGACGTCCTGGAACTACGCTAAGATCAACTGAACGAAGCTCCGCTGTGAATGGAAGCAGATTGGGTAATCATATTCCCTGTCCCAATTATTTTATGGCTGCAAGGCTACTGCAGAATTTCCAGTTATACCAGTTGTACCCTCATCATATCCCCATGAGTGGCTGCTAAACCTCTGTTGGTTGATGATTGGTTCGTGGGTTATCCAATTGATTGTGGGGATTATCATTGATTAACATGATCCACATGATCCAAAATAGACAGACGCTTTCACTGCTCATGAATAATCATCCCCACACCCTGATATTCTGTGAAATTTACCCCCAATTTTCGTGGGCCTCCAAAATCAAGAGATCCATTAAACATTCCAATACATTCCACCAGGGTTGCAACATCAAGGGGGCTGCTTAGTATGGGACGAGTCGGGACGGGAGAGGCAGACTCCCTCCAAGCTATCCTCGTCTTGGAGGCCTTGGAGGCTTGTCCCCAAAGACAGGTTCTGATGGGTCATGGTCATCTCATGTCCAGTAAAAATACCCTCTGGTAATTTAACATAGCTATTGAAAATGACCATTTATAGTGGATTTACCCATTGAAAATGGTGATTTTCCATGGTTATGTTAGTTTACCAGAGGGTAACCATCCATTCTATTAGGATTTGACCATGTGATTCATGGATAACCATTAGGATAACCAGTCTTTTATGGTGTTTATAACCATTCTTTTTTTGGGACGTCAGGCATGTGTATTTACACCAACAAGACCATCCAGAATTTGATAGAATTTGAATAGTTTCAATGACATGGAGGCAACAGGGTCGGACGTTATTGACCCCACCCCACGTCACCCAACCACCAAAGATGCAGTTTGTCTTGCGGGCTTCTACCAGCCCGAAAACTTTTTGTATTGGTGAAAGATGTGAACGAATTTCCTAATTGAAAACAAATACTGTACATAAGTGTCATGGTGTGGCCCTTTTAGTTTTGCCGAGCACATTGCCCCATTGAAAACAAATATGTGTTGAGAAAGCCTTTGCCCTTTAGTATTGCCAAGCAAATTGCGTAATTGAAGGTGGTTCAAGGCCCCTTTGCGCGAGTGTTATTTTTGCATATTTTTGCCTTTTTTAATGAGGGATAAGGGATGAAAAAAGAAATTGATGCATTCAAACCTTCGGGATTTTAATTCAGATCTTTGAGGTCAGATACAAACAAAAACAAAAACTGCAACCCAAAAGAAACGGCTTGCGTACTTTATTTAGGGGGGTGTATTATTTTGTCCCATGATTTTGCATACTTTATTGTGGCGGGGATTGCCAATATGATGTGGATATTTCATGTGGTTCGTAAAATCTCAATTTTCCTGCACCAAACACTCCAAACATGGGATTTGTTGCCCAAACTAAATCCGCATTTCTGCCTTAGCAAAAGAGCAAGCACATCCGTTGTTGCACAACAAAAAAATGGCAGGCGCAGACCCATCGGCACGCGGGGCATCGAAATGGTCGAAGCCGCCACTACAGTGCTGTGCGGCGTGGTGGCGATCCTAGGATGGCCCAGGGGCTGACGAGTTGGGAACTGTCAAAAATAGTGATTGTTTCAGGATGTTTGTGGATTTTCAAGATAAACAACTTGGGCTGAGCTGGCAAAAGAAGATGATTTGAAGAATTTACAGCTTGAAACAAATAGCTGGATAGTTTCAATTGGGTGAATTGCGGCTTTGGTATGCGGTATGCTGCTGTTCCAACTTTGAATTTGTTGATGCTTGTCAGACTCCTTGTTCCTTCACAGCCAGCGAGTAGCAAGGTTACCACTGACATGACCTGCTTCCGCTTGCCGCTGGTCGTTTTGGGTTCAGTCTCGCTTTCCCGTCCAGAACTTCCAGAACCAAAACCTGCCCACTATGAGGGTGCCATTTCAGACATCAAAACTGGTGGTTTGGAACATGGCTTTATTTTTCCCATCATATTGGGAGTAATCATCCCAACTGACTTTCACTCCATCATTTTTCAGAGGGGTTGAAACTCAACCACCAACCAGAAAAGATAATTTCCACATATTTCCACCTGCAGCCAACCCTTCACCTTTACCAATTACCAATCTGAGTTCTTTGGCAATCCTTACTCGATGGCTGCCGTAAGGCTGCCCCAAGGCGGAAGTCGGGAGTCGGGATAACAAGTCACCGACATGGTGGTACCAAATATGTCCAAGGTAAAACCCCCCGTGTTTGATCTATATGTGCATTTAAAATCATTAAAACATATTAAAACCATGTTTAAAACAAAAACATTGTTTCCTTATTGCTATATATATATACGGTAAGATGTTTGCTTAATGCATTAATTTATAACATCCAGCAAAAACAGCATGTAGTGTATCAGTTGTTGCATGGTCTTCACATCCATCGACAGAGAGGTTTGTCCAGTTGCCACCGATGTGGTAGTTGAGCAGCTGCCTTTACTGTAGGTATCCTTGAGGTATGCCGTTGGTACTGTGGCTGGGGTACTTGCCGTACTTCCTGCAGTGGCAACCAGTTATAGAAATAATTTGCAATATATATATATATATATATATATATTATACACATAATGATACATATATATATATATATACATACATACATAATGATATATATATATATATGGGTTGGAACAACAAAGCTATCATTATATATACATATATATATATAGTGTTCAATCAATCAACATGAAGGGTGCTGAAGAAAGTTCAAAGCTCTGTAAGTTAGAGTCTTTCCGTTTCAACTAGAGATGCTCGGTGCAGAAGTCTGTCTCTTGTGGGTCTGACGACAATTCTGATTCTAAGATTCTGCAGATTGCAAAATATCCTCAGATAGGTACTGATTGCAAAATATCCTCATATATCCCCCTTGGAATTTCCACTACAAAATTGGGAACGTTGAGGCCAGGAAAATGGTCCATTTTAACCCCCTGACTTAATAAGGGGTACCTACCCAACGTCAGTGCTTACAATTTTATAGAGGAC
>Ga0126342_10013517_pt1 | contig 14451 bp, 9 predicted proteins | sample Cyp1metagenome_FD_92528 | JGI IMG/M metagenome (GOLD analysis project Ga0126342, IMG submission 92528) | Coral microbial communities from Lord Howe Island, Old Settlement Bay, Australia - Cyphastrea 1 metagenome | ecosystem: Host-associated > Invertebrates > Cnidaria > Coral ... | reverse complement strand
TGATGGTGATATATTGATATAGAGCTGGTCATTTGCACCTAGTTATTGGAATTACTACTACTACTACTACTACTGCTACTACTACTACTACTACTCCTACTCCTACTACTGCTACTGCTGCTACTACTACTACCACCACCACCACTACTACTACTACTTCTATAACAACAACTACTACTACTACTACTACTACGACTACGACTACGACTACGACTACGACTACGACTACGACTACTGCTACTACTGCTACTACTACTACTACTACTACCACCACTACCACCACTACTACCACTACTACCACTACCACTACCACTACTACCACTACCACTACCACTACCTCTACTACTACTACTACTACTACTACGACTACTACTACGACTACTACTACTACTACTACTACTCCTACTACTACTCCTACTACTACTACTACTATTACTTCTTCTTCTTCTTCTTCTTTAACTTCTACTACTGCTACTACTTCTACTACTACTACTACTACTACTACCACCACCACCACTACTACTACTCCTACTGCTACTCCTACTCCTACTCCTACTCCTACTCCTACTCCTACTGCTTCTGCTACTGCTTCTGCTACTGCTACTGCTACTGCTACTACTACTACTACTGCTACTACTACTACTACTACCACCACTACTACTACTACCACCACCACCACCACTACTACTACTGCTACTCCTACTACTGCTACTGCTGCTGCTACTACTACTACTACTACAACAGTACTACAGTACTACTACTACTACTACTACTACTACTCCTACTACTACTACTACTACTACTACTACTACTACTACTCCCACTCCTACTCCTACTGAAGCCCCTGCTGTCACTACTACTCCTCCTCCTGCTGCTACTAAAACTCTTGCTGCTACTACTGCTACTTTGACGGCGACTACCCCCACTGCTCCCCTACTCCCCTACTCCCCTACTTCCCTACTCCCCCACTCCCCTACTCCCCTACCCCCCGGCTCCCCTACTCCCCTACTCCCCTGCTCCCCTCCTCCTCTACTCCTATACTCCTTATATTCCTTTACTCTTTTACCCCTTTTCCCGACTCCAACTACTACTCCTACTACTCCTACTACTCCTACTACTCCTACTACTCCTACTACCCCTACTACTGCTACTACTCCTACTACTCCTGCTACTACGACTACTACGACTACTACGACTACTACGACTACGACGACGACTACAACTACAACAACAACAACAACTACTACTACTTCTTCTTCTTCTACTACTACTACTACTACTCCTACTCCTACTCCTACTACTCCTACTAATTCTACTACTACAGCTACAACTATGTTTACACTACACTACAACTGCACTGCACGGCGCTACACTACACTACACTACACTACAACTAGAACTACAACTACACTACACCACACTACATCCAGCAGTTGTGGGTGAGGTGACCACTGCAACCACTCCAAAAAGCATAACTCCAACCGCAACCACCTTTCGGTCCATCAGTGGAGTCGCTCTGCCATCCATGCATCACAACAACTCACGTCACCTCTCCTATACTTTCCTATCTGATCTTTGAAACTTGCGCCGCCGCCTTGTGCGGTACTACTGGTCATTTACCTTAAATCTCCAGTACCATCACTGCTTCAAGAGTCAGTTTTAAAGGGATGGAACAGAAGCAAATTCATACAATCACCGAAACCAAGGGGGCTGGAATGGCAAAAGCAAGGTGGGTGTGCCTGAAAATGGGGTATACCCCCAAAATAGCCTCTTAATAGGGAACATGATGGTAAATGATTGGATATAGGCCTTAAAAAAATATCCCGGCAAGAGACCCCAAACAGTGTGGGGGGAGTAATTTAAAAGGATAATGTAGTATAATGTTGATGATGCTGTTACTTGATGTTGATGTTGATGATGATGATGATGGTGGTGATGATGATGATGGTGATGGCGATGGCGATGGTGATGGTGGTGGTGGTGGTGGTGATGATGATGATGATGATGATGTTAATTGATGTTGATGACGATGATGACGATGATGATGATGATGATCATGAGAATGATGATGATGACGATGATGATGATGACGACGATGACGACGACGATGACGATGACGATGACGATGACGATGACGATGACGATGACGATGACGTCGAGGATGACGATGACGATGACGATGACGATGATGATGACGATGACGATGACGATGACGATGACGATGATGATGATGATGATGATGATGATGATGATGATGATGATGATGATGATGATGATGATGATGATGAATGTGATGGCGATGGTGATGGCGATGGTGATGGCGATGGTGATGGCGATGGTGATGAGGATAATGATGATGACGATGATGATGATGATGATGATGGTGATGATGATGATGATGATGGGAATGATGATGAGATGATCATGAGAATGATGATGACGATCATGAGAATGATGATGACGATGATGATGATGATGATGATGATGATGATGATGATGATGATGATGATGATGATGATGATGATGATGATGTGCAGGAGGATGATGTTGAGGAGGAAGACGGATCGGGAAGCACACTTTGTGTGAGCCTGTGCAGGCGACATGCGCATGGACATTTCACAAGAGCGATTTTGTGGAAATTTACAGGAAAAATGGTCGGGGACACCTCCGGCGGACATCGTTTTGTGCGAGCCTGCGCAGTCGAAATGCACATGGGCATTTCACAAGAGCCATTTTGTGTGGAAATTTATAGGGGGAAAGCCAAACGGTGCGGATACCACCTCGATTGAACACCGGGCCTTAACACTTACCGTAAGAACCCCTCAGTGTTCTCGTTTCCCTTTCCCTTTACCCTTTCTCCTTTAACTTTCTCATTACCTTCCCCCTTTCCCCTTCTCCTGTCCCTTTCCCCTTTCCTTTTCTCCTTTCCCCTTTCCCCTTTCTCCTTTCTCCTTTCCCCTTCTCCTTTCCCTTTCCCATTTCACTTTCTCCTCTCCCCTTTCCTTTTTCTCCTTTCTCCTTTCCCTCCTCCTTTCTCCTTTCCCCTTCTCCTTTCCCCTTCTCCTTTCCCTCTCCCTTTGCCTTTCCCTTCTCTCTTCTCCTCTTCAGCTCTTCTCCTCTTCTCCTCTTCTCCTCTTCTTCTCTTCTCCTCTTCTTCTCTTCTCCTCTTCTCCTCTTCTCCTTTCTCCTTTCTCCTTTCTCCTTTCCCTTTCTCCTTTCTTCTTTCTCCTTTCCGTGTCCCTGCTCCTTTCTCTTTTCTCCTTCCCCTTCTCCTTTCCCTTTCTCCTTTCCCTTTCTCCTTTCCCTTTCCTTTTCTCTTTTCTTCCTTTCTCCTTTCTCCTTTCCCTTTCTCCTTTCCCTTTCCCTTTCTTTTTCTCCTTCTCCTTTCTCCTTTCTCCTTTCCCTCCTCCTTTCCTTTTCCCTTTACAAATGGAACGCAGGCGTAACCTATAGATGGCGCAATCCAAAGTTATGGTTTTCCCAAAAAAAATGGACCCCAGATCTTAATACTAAGTTTAAACTAACCTAGAGGAAAACAGGTTGTTTTCAACCACGTGTGTCGGGAACCTATAGATTGCGCAAAACATCCCATCCCTCAAGTGGTCTATAGATGGCGCATTTCAAGAATTAGCGCCATCCCATGTTCAAAATGGAGTAAATGAATGGAGTTTGAATGAGTTTGAGATACCCCATTTTCCGACAAACCCATAGCCGTGGAAAGTATGTGGCACCTCACGAAATCGACGGAGTGTTCCTACCTTCACGGGGTGTTCCTACCTCGTTCTCCATTTCCTTAAGGTTTTTTGGGGCCTGACCTCATTCTCCAACCAAGCATTTGGTTTTATCATTAGTTAAATGCTGTACATGCGATGCCTACCTCGTTCTCAGGGTGTTCCTACCTTGTTTTTTAACCCAAATATGGTGTTTTATGGTGTTTTCAACAAACTGGGGTACTCCCCAAGACTAGTCTTCACTTCACTTCAGCCGTCACTCCGCCCCTGGGGACAGCTGACGTAATCCCTCTCATCACATCATCGTCCTCTCGATAGAAATCCCCCAGTGGATATACCTGGAGCAATTTCCGCTTCGATCCCCAGAACCGGAGCACTCCATAGTTCCGAGGTGCATAAATGAGTTCAAACAAATCGTTTATTATATATATATACATATGTTATATTGTGTATACATATGTTATATTGTATATACATATATATATATATATATATATGTTGTATTGTATATATATATATATATCAAATATATACTATAATATATATATATATACATTAGTATACATATATTCATATAATTCAACATACGTACATATATAATTATATAGTTAAAACCTCTGTAAAGAAATCACAGCTCTATGAAATCCAAACATCCCACCAAAGAATAGTTATGACTCATGTTCCTCACAACTTGCTTTGGCTAACATGCAAAGTCTTGTTATCTTGCCCATCTTGCCGCGCGTAATGGCTATTGAACAAAAAGAACATGGAAACACATGTTTAGAGCATGTTCAAATGTTCAAGCCTCACGTGCAAAAAGGCATTCAAAATAACTATTGACATCATTTGACATCGTCGTCAATATTCCAATCGGATCCCACTTTCTGGATCTATTTCAATCCCCCTTAAACATTCCAAACAGCAGTTCTGGCCGTTTTGGAAATCTGACCGATACCAGTAGGGGATCTTCCCACTTTGGTAGAAAGTTCGATCATATGAATCATATTCCGATCTTTGGTGATTTGGAAGAACCCTTCTTCTATGTGAATTTCGACATTTTTTCAGGTCAAAAAAAGCAAACAAAAATCTATAGGTTTTTGTTTTACCACTTTTCCCCAAAACCCCTCAAAGTGACAGGAATGCAAAATGCCGCCTGGCCGGGTCTAGGGTCCAACTTGGGAGCTACTTTGTTCTCGTGATGTTGGCACTTTTCTCTGTAACCACGGAAAGAGGCCGTGGGACAAAGGATTTTCAAACAGAAGATATTGCAAAGATGTTCCCAATGTTGAGGGGTTGATTCTCGCATTTTCTTCGTTTTGCAATTGCAATATCTTCTACTGTCTTTGAAACGGCCCTGCCCGCACCTCCAAATTGCATCTTCTATTTGAAAACAAATACCTATATATAATATCTTCTATCTTCTAGTTTATCGGGACATATTATGATTATAGTACTTCATTTGGGATACTGGCGGCGTGCTGGGACCCCCATTATAGCTGCTAAAAAATGGCGCCTTGACCCATTTTGTTCATCGCTGGGGGCACAGATCTAGCTTCTCCCCAGGCTTCCAAGGCGGCAATGCCGTCACCTAGGAGGTTTTTTTTTTTTCAGGGGCGCGGACTGCGACCCAGGGACTCACACCCAAATACCGGGAGAATCCCCGAAGTTGGTAAATCGTTGTGACGCAATTTGATGCGATTGGAATATGTCACGACATGATCTGAAATTATATCGTATATATGTCTATTTCATGTGCATATTATGTCGTCCAATTGTTTAGTTATATGTAACTATATGTAATAACATATATCATTTCGATGATAAAGATTGATAAAGACTCAGGGCTACCCCACAGTCATCCCCTTGAACAAACATCCAAGGTAGAGGGCCGACGTGATGTGAATGCCTCGAGCCAGGCTCAAACCCTACTGCTGTCAACATGGCGGGGAATATACCTATAAAATATGAGAAAAACATGGGAAAATGTGAGAAACATTGAGAAACTATGGGATAAATGGAGGTTCGACCATCAGCAAATATGGCTTTAATCGAAAGATAATGGGATACAGTAATCAAACATGGCAAGCTCGGAAAATCCTTGAACTAAATGGAGCATTTAGAGCTGGAAAAATCCTTGAGCTTACTGGAGTTCCAGCTAGCCATGTTTGATGACACTGGAAGGTCATTGGGATGTGCTTTCGGATACTGCAGATACGAGTACCTTATCCAAGCTGCTGCGGTGCTACTGTGCAGTTGGAGTGATAAGCGGTTATAATAATTCATATTAAGCCCTAGGCACTGCAGCAACCAATATGAACTACTAAGTCCTATGAATATCCAATCATCACAATATCAAACCACTTTTGGTTAAGTCCCTAAACTACTAAGTCCTATTAATTTCATCAATCTCCTGTTCGTTAACCCTCTGGTAAACTATAAACTAATTCAGCTTTGGACAATCTTGGGTAATTCAACGAACTAAATGGGGCATTTTCAATAGCAAACTGGTAGTTTACCTGTTTGTTAAACCACCTTTCTGCTCCCCCATGAATCCCCACCCTGTCCTGGGCTACGTCCAGGCAGCCGCCGACCGTGGAGACTGGAGGCGCTGTGTCCGAAGGTCGCGCGCAAGAGGACGTCGATGCGAGATCCGAAGCGTTGGGAAATGCAACCATGGAAGGCCCCAAAAAAGGACGGGTTGGGAGTTGAAACATTGGAACATGGGATTTTGGTGAATTTTGGGGAGTAGGACAGTTGGAAATGGCCCTCAGAGAATGTTAGGGCCCAAAACTATCAATGTCCACTTCAACGTAAGTACTCTCCGCAGGGGGTCCATGTTGTGTATTTCAATCCACCAATCAACCCACTACATTTTAGCAGAATGTTCGGGGGAACAATCCGAAAAACATGTGGATGTACAGCGGGCTTGGAATCATCCAATATAGATCTCGAAACCGTGACCAGCATGTCCTTCTATGGACACCTTTCACCTGAAAAGGGAAACTGAAAATGGGAAAAAATGACCCGTGCTGGAGGTGAATCATGATGGTTCGTCGGAATCGATGAAACCATCTTCAAAGATGCGAAATGGAACCAGATGGTGATTGGTGCATCAGTTTGTTCCACCTCAATCAACCGAAGCGGGAAGATTCATGTTCAATCAGAAAAGTATCGTGTGCCATTAGTTTGGCAGCCTCTAACATTTTACACCCCTTCTCTCTCAAGTAATTACAAAGTAAGGCCCTCCAGTTAGAAGTTGGTTTATAGTTCCATTAATCATTAGCAGTCATTTGCCTATAGTTGTACCACTATGAAATTTCTTAAATCATGAATATTCATGAATCAAACAGTTAACCAAGTTATGAGTCAACTTAGCTATCGAACGGGGGCCTCACCATTAGTCGGATCTTTATGGTTCCCCGAGCTCTGCTGTAACTGGGTATCGCAGCCGTTTCAACACTTCAGCCGCACTACTAGTGCGACTGTTTTTTTTGACTTTTGGTTGCTGGCAGCAGATCGAAAGGCTTGCCGTATGCCACTGGACGGGCCAAAACTATCCCTCCAGATTTACCACGTTGGTTTTCCTTGAGAACAATGTGAAAATGATGGTTCCTGGTTCTTCCAGGACCAGTTTCAAGAAATTGTCATGGCCGCAGGGTTTTCTGGGACACAAAAATGGGTCGTTGCAACTTGACCCACTTGACCCAACATGTTGCGCTAATTTGCCATGGACTTGCCATGGAAAACCAACATCCTACCGCTCCAAGGGGTCCGAGGTCGCGCTCCCACGCCGAGCATTGCAGCATGGAGCAACACACCCGGAGGATGAATTTAGAGCCCAGGCTCCAACCATACGCAGTTCTTGGTTCCATATGTTGTAGGCAATCTGAGCAGAGTATACCATTCACCAAAAAAATAAAAAAGTTCACCAAAGGGAACCAGCTCACCTGAAAGTCTGAAAGTTCACCATTTGTATCCAGTTGTTCCCCTATTGTAGCTATCAGTTGACCAATTTTGGGGATGCTTCCCCTCCAAGACAAAGCCCTTCATAAAAATGGTGTCACATCCAGGCAGCATCGGCCGCTTCGCGAGGCTTGGTCAAGTAGAAGCACCTGTCAGGAGGCGATTTAGGCAGCAATAAATGAGAAATTCATCCTAGGATGTTATGAGCAAAAATGAAGATTTACCCAGCAAACATGAGATTCAACACGATTTAACACACATCACGTGATGTCAACAGCAAATCGACGTCGTATTTAGGGCAACCATTTTTCTACATGGGGTCTGACCATGGGGGGTTTTCCATTTCTCTTCACTGGCCATTGTTTCGGTAGGAAATCGCTAGATACCCCCATTTTCAGAGACATATCATATCAAGTTGGTTATCCCATGAAACTTCCTCTTTATGGACCCATGACCCATCATATACCCGTAAACTCATGATGGTTTCAATGATTAAATCCTGATTTGAAACCACCATTACCATCTTTGCTTATGTGGATCCATGAAAGCACCATTTTTCTGGGCTCAGCCAGCTAAGCCTCTATTTTTGTTGCCTCAAAAAGTGCTCCGTGTTTCACATTGTGACATTGTGCGGCTGTGGCCTCAGCATCATCTGACCGTCGGCCAAGCCGCCCGCCAAGCCAAAAAGCTCGGAATATGCCTGGCACGACGGGAGTCCTGCGCCCCGCCCCGGTGTCCAGTGGGTTGCTCCCCGTGTCCCCAAACCTGGAAAATCGACGTGTTGAGCTTGGAAAATCATCGAACTCATCTAAATGTTCAAGCCATGGTTGATTGCCAAAGGGTAAATCAAGAGGAAAGAATACCAATTGTCCCCCAAATTTGTGTCCAATCGTTGCTAGGTTGGAGCAACCCTGATGTCACTGGTTGGAAATAGTGCAGAAAACCGAATTTGTTGAAAAGTATATAACTAGCTTGACCAAATTTTCACCAGTTCTGCGAAAAAGCCAGATGTGCCTATTCCAGTGAGGGTGTGCGCCAAACTATGGTTCTGTTTGGTAAGAAATAAATCTTGGTTTTCGCGATGCGAAGTTATCCAATAATGGAGGTGTGCACTTGTTTTTTTCTCCTGGAACTCATTCTGAGATAATGGAAAATCAAGACAAACTTCTGTGGCTCTTGGACATGTATGTAAGAAAATTTTGATGCTGACAATTTAATTTCCAAACCAGTTGCTTTCAACACTAAGTTGTACAAACACTTTCTATGTGTTTGTTTGTCCCATTTGCTATCGTCTTTATGACAATACAACATACAACATCCTTGTGACTTATAAAAAGGGATTACCCAAGGACATACCAAAGAATTTGCTAATCTGGAAGGATGTCACTTGGGGTAACCCCGGAGAATGAAGTGCCATCTATTGGATATTGATATCTCCTCAATTTCGTGACTGCCTCAAACCCTCGATTTTTGCTGGTTAAGCCGTTTAACCCTCCACTTTCGTTGATTTCGTTGATTTCGCTGGCAACAACAGTCGAGTTCCTGTTTTCAAGTCGGTCCATGTCTGGTACTTCACTTTGGCAGAATCATGAGACATCCCCGGGGATCACTTAAATGGCTTGGCGACATACCCAAGTGCCATTGGTTCAGTGCCATTTTGTGTGTCCGACCTGTTGACGCCAAAACAAAAAGTCTCTGCTGGATGAATCCTCATCGTAAATCCTTAAACTTGGTTCAAGAAAGAGCAGGATGTTTTTGAAGTGCCTACTCCAAGAATTCCCTTAGAAAACTTCAAATTGTGGTGGCTTGTTGATCCTCTGCTAGAGTTGAACCTTTAGTTTGATGACTAAAAGATACTACGAGTAGAAGATCAACGGTATTCAACCATGGTAAACCCATCTAGTCCCAAAACTGGTCAATATCTAGATCTGTATAGGCTGTAACCCACCCAGGAAGCTTACATACAGTCCGTATGTACGTTCTGAGGAAGTCTTTGGGGTGTGATTTAGGGAGGTCAAGTACCTTCTTAGGAAGTGTTTGGATCCAAACGGAATGGATAAACTGATAAACATTGCTAAACACAGACAAACATAGAAAATCTATGGAAATCCATACAGAGTAGTAAATCAAACATGGTTTGCTAGAAAATCCACTGTTGATGATGTTCCTAGCTATAAAATGTTCCTAGCACCTCCATTTAGGCCACGGCGACCTCCCAGCAGTTCCACCTCCGAACTCTGGGTCCGGCAAACCAGCGACTTGAAGTTGGCATCACAGCGGTTCAGGGAAAACACCTCCGTTGCTGCGGTGTCAGCCAGGGATTGCGGCTGGGATCTGCAGAATTTCCTAGCCCATGCCGGATCCATGGTGCTGCTATATATGCTAACATGACTGGGGTAGATTGATGGTAAATGTTACCATATATAGCATACATGGATCCTATGGGTAGGGAATTGACCATCCAAAATTCAAACAAAACTGCTCTGATTTCAGCATTGTTTCCCTGGAACAAATGCTGGGAAGGTGGAACTGAAGCTACCCAAAGGGGATGTTTGAGCAACCTGACTTCAAAGAACCATGGGTCTAAACCAGTCAATGCCTGGTCCCAGTAAGCAACCACCCAAAAAGTGTTGCAACGAATAGATTGTGCCCGGACCTGAATCTTTAGTATGGATGTTTCATTGAAATTGAAACAAGATGAAGTCAGTAAACGACTGGGAGGGAAGGAGTATATATTTTTATTCTTGAAAAAATGTAGCCAACTGACTCCATCGTGTTTCAAACTATTTCAAAGTATAAAATCCACCATTCAAGTGATTGTTACATACCTTGAAACACGGCCAGGCGTTTTATTTTTATCACCATCCGTGATACCGTTAAAATCCACCGAATCGTTCATGTTTCACCCAATGAGTTGCCCAGAGAGGGCCCACCGGTGAACCAATGGGGTCATACCTGGTACAGTGGCTGCGGCAATTCTCTTTTCCAGTATAGACCGCCAAGACATATCAAGACTATCACCTCACAAATCTTACAACCCCTTTATGAATCCAGATGTACGTGTAGATACCCCGAGATGTGCGATGGAAACTTCCATCAGTATCATTCAGTATAAACTTGATACTCACCCACAGATCCACAGGGCGTCTCTCTGTCCATCCAAATCGGCACCAGGACATCCAGAGGCTGTTCCAGCGTCTCTTCAACCTCAAATTCCGGGTTGACCATCCCGGGTTGACCACTCCTTTCGATAAACGATTGGAATTTTTGTTTGTAAGAAAATATCTGGTAGAACCAAACAAGGAATACAACCTTGCATGATGGGCGTGTTTGTAGATGTTATCTGATTGATCTGATTGGTGGTTCAGCCACCCATTAAAAGTATGCTCGGCAATTGGAGGGTAGTCATGCCAAATGCATATTGGAAAAGCCACTCATCTATCAAGCACAACAGGAATTTTTGTCGCGTTCAAAAAAGGACCGTAACAAGCCACGTACCTTCTGGTTATTTAACAGTTTGCTATGGAAAATTGCCCATTTATAGATCATTTATGATGATTTACCTATTAAAAATGGTGATGTTCCATAGCTATGTTAAATAACCACATGGTAGATGGTTCAACACAGTGTCAAAGAAGTCACAACGTCCCTGGTGGTTTGACCGTCCAAGTCACCAAGATTTTAGTTGCCACAGCCATACCCCAGGCTTGGATGTTGTTGATGGTACTCTCTGGTTGTGACTAACATAGCCATGGAAAATCCCAACCATAAATGGAGGTATAAATGGGAAAATCATCTATGAATGGGCCATCTATACCATGGCTATGTTAGTCATAACCAGAGGGTATTCGTAAAATCCACCAGTCGTCTATCGTTTTCACAGAGAAATTATCCATTTTGTTGGATGATTTTCCCATTCTACAGGAGATTTCCCAGCCATAGTGGATGACACCGGAGGCTAAACTCAATGTATCATTAATATATCATATATTTATCCATATATATATATCCATTAAACATCATATATCCCAGTGTATCCCCATGAAATCACTATTCTTGTTGGTTAAATCCCAAGTTCTTTTGTGATGCCAAAAATGGCCGCGTCTTCCCACGCACGTCTTCCGAACGGACTGAGTGCCGCCACCCAGGTGCCCAGGTAAGTCCCTGAGGCGGGGTCAAACCTGGCGACTGAACGAAACCGCCACAATCACGGTTTGGGCCCCCTGAGTTTTCCTAAGGATGGGAATATCATGGAAGAATCATGGGAATATAATATGACCATGATCTGATATTCATGGAATCTTAATGGGGATATAATGGGATGATAATTAGGATATTAATTGCTGCTAGTCAAAGGCAGCTAGCTGGAAAATCCCCGAACTAAATGGAGGCGTTGTTGGGAAAAACAACTATGAACGGGATTTGTCCGTTGCCACGCCTTTTTTTGCCGGAGTGTATTTCACAAAATCATTCAAAATGCTGTGTCTATGTTCATTAGGTTGGTCCCAGCAGCTGGTACCCCAAAGTCCAAAATTGCCAAGATTGGATCAATTTGGACTACGAATTTACGGACAAAGGCATAGACAAGACCCATATCACATCAATGTCGATACATTTAAACCATGAAATATCCTCACTATCACTATTATCCATTTTTAAACCATAAGTCTTTCAGCTGGTAATATCCTCATGATATATACAGATTCTCTCCCAAATCAGCTAATTTGTTTCTTATCAGTATTATCCGTATCACCCCAAACTACATAATAGTCTGGTTGGTGGTTTCAACATGTTTCAACCCCTCTGAAAAGTATGAGTTCGTCAGTTGGGACGATTATTCCCAACTGAATGGAAAGTCATAAAAATATATAAAAATCATGTTCCAAACCACCAAGCAGATATTTCATTAACCACTATTAACCACTATTAACCACTATTAACCACTATTAACCACTATTAACCACTATAAATGTGTGGATATACGTCTCAGCCTGAGATTTCTCATCACAGGCAGAGATTTTAATCGTTGAAACCCCAGGGCCTGGCATCCAACTGAACCTGCAGGGCAAGAATGTTGATGGGATGTTACATGTATATACATATTTTATATATAAGGATATGTAGAGATATATAGAATGATAGACTAAAGGATCTAAAGGATAATGCAAGAATATGATAGCCTCAACCAAGTTCCATGATTTGATGTACAGCAACAAAGGCGGGAATACTTTACCAACAGCAGTGGAACTGTTGTTTGAGGAGTACAGCGGAGTGCATCCAAAGACCAGAATAGGGCACTCTTATAACTTCTGTTTCGGCATTGACAAGGCTTCCTGGCTTCCAGCAAGAGTCTCTTGTTCAACACATCTTCAAGTCCCAGATTCTTGCAACGTGTTCATGAACAATTGGTATGAGCAAAAGCCTGGTACGCCTCTGTTTCAGTTCAAAAAATGATAGAGGAAAAGAACGTTGAATGGTATGGTTACTTGCTCCTGATGCCGACATATTCAACTTTGGAAGATCCTTGGGCAACTATTTTCTCAAAATCATTCTACGTCGTGTGATCCCCACCGTTATAGAGACATCCTGGCACTTATTCCACTTATTCCTGACTTATATTCTGACAGGAATTCGGACGTCTATACCAACATATACTCTGACATCAACTCTGACATATACATATATATATATGTTATACTGCACCATATTTTTGGACATCATACCTACGGTGACAGTATTCGGGCAAATATTCTGACATGTGATCTTGCAAATTTCATGCGACATAGATTCTGATATGTGCTCATTTACTCTGACAATTGCTCTGGCAGATGTGATGTGACACATCTTCTGAAATACAATCTTACATCAACTCTGGCATATATTCTGAAATTTGCTCTGACCAATTTCATGCATATTCTGACATATTCGCTGCTCAGAGAGTGGGAGCTTGGTATCATGATCTCCCCACTTTTTGTTGGTCAAATCCCTAACTTTTCTTCAAGAAAAGCACCAAGTTTCATCACCCAACATGGTTCCACCATGGTGAGCAGTGTTCAAAACTCATCTCGTTGGTCAAGAACGGATTTCCCCAAATTCATGGTGATTGTCTGGTTATATCGAACGGATTTACATGGATTTACCATAATTATCCATAATTAATGGTGAGAAAAGAACATGGAAATGCCATTCAACTAGGCATTTTGAATACTGCTGGTGGCTTCGCCACCCATCTAGGCCTCCCTAGGCCTCCCGACCCAGCGCCGTTCCGGCACGGAGCTGGAACTCCGCATCTGACCACGTTGGGAATGGAGCCAGGAGGCATCCATGGACCACTGCGTGAAGGTCACACGGCTAAGGCCTTGGACCAGGGGGGGTTTCCAGGGAAAAAATGCCGTTTTAAGCATCAAGAATGGGGCTAAAAATCCATCAAAAGTTGGGAGGTTCACTGTTAAATAACAACAATTTGGAGGGTCAAATGATGATTTATACCGGTTTATGGATGTATGTATATATATATTGTGATTTTTTGCTGTCAACCTTGACATTCTTGGTTTTATGCTGTATGTGATGTGACAACGAGTTGTCTGGTGGTAACTGCATGACTTGCACCAATGGGTTTTTACCGATGAATGCTAGTGGTACGATGGCTCAGGAGGGCCTGGTGAGGGCTTAGGGTTGCCCCAACTTAGAACCTTTCTTGCGTTGGAACGCATCGGTGTGCCATTGGAAAAATAGCGTTGCGTGTGCCTTGGGAGGC
>Ga0126342_10013516_pt1 | contig 14451 bp, 13 predicted proteins | sample Cyp1metagenome_FD_92528 | JGI IMG/M metagenome (GOLD analysis project Ga0126342, IMG submission 92528) | Coral microbial communities from Lord Howe Island, Old Settlement Bay, Australia - Cyphastrea 1 metagenome | ecosystem: Host-associated > Invertebrates > Cnidaria > Coral ... | reverse complement strand
TCCCATGATATCATCTGTCACACCGTGGATGCCGGAAGTTTGCAAGGCTGTCCCGATCTGCAGTGCTTGCACCAGTGAGTTGAAAAACAACTATATGCAACGATCAGGGAACGATCAAGTTTCGGTATTTTCTGTCAGTCAACACAGGTCGGTGGGGAATTTGTCGGGTGTACCGTGTGTATCGTCCAATAAGATAGGACGATATAGACATAGATTATATTTGATGATATAGGAAGTTTCTGAATCGTCTCATACCTTTTGAATCCGTTTGATCCCTCGGATATCTAAGACTCAGGAACTCGGTTCCAGAATTGCATGCTCAACGACCAAAAAGAGTTCAAACGACATGTGACAATCGGCATGCTCTCACTATTTGCTGCCTTCTTCGGGTCCAAGTACTCTTGCCCTTCATCAGCCAAGCGTGCAAAGGACTGCTCCAACGGATCGATGTCAAGTCCCTCAAGGTCTCCATCCTGCGCCCAGGGCAGATCTTCTTATCAGCAATAAGTTGATATCAGTTGTGTATCGATGGCATAGCTACAGTACGAGCATAGCTATGGGCATAGCTATGCACAGCTCCTCCAAATCATGAGGGACACTCTGGATGCTCTGGATAAACAGATTGTGCAAGTCTCAGTTTCGACCTTCTGTTTAGCATTGTGCCAATCTGCCTTGAGGTTTGCCCACACTTCGTCAAAGGTGACCGCGGTGCTTCCTGTCGAATCTTCCTGACAAGAAGTGAAGATGACAATGCTCAGCTGCTTTGCAGAAAGAAACATAAAGAAGCATCTAGCGCATGCCTTCCCAAAGCACCCATTCGATCTGCTGGTGGGTGATGTCAGGGTCAAATGTCCTCGTTTGGCATGAGCTATGCATGAGGACATCTGAGGAAAATAATTCGAATTCCACTCTGAAGACAGTGACTCAAGCGACTCATCTGTTGCAGTTGCAGTTTTCATATAGAAATTTGTCGCCATCCTCAAGGTCTGCGGGAGTTTCTTGAAGGTAACCGTTTTAACCGGTGACTTTGAAGTGTCCTGTCCAGGGATTGAGGTGAAACAGTCCAGCCCGAGTAAGTTGACTTAAAAAATGCTGACCGGGCATGGTCTTTTCACTTTGATTTGAAACAAAACTAAGATCAGCACAAAACTCCATGCAGTCAAGGCTGCCTCCTGACACGCCCTTCTGGTGGTTGCAGCAATCCCTCCTCTCTCTCTCTCTCTCTCTCTCCCTCTCTCTCTTGAACTTCCTGGATTTGAAAGGGAAATCACGTGTGGAAGAGACTACAGTAGGTCTTCTGTGTTTTCGCATGTTCCACAAAAAGAAAGAATCGTTGCTGCTACCAGGATAGTTCTTGGCAGGGTCTGATTTAAACTCTTCTACCGGCGTTCAGAGCTCCATTGCCTATACATTACATCATGTATTTGAAGTGGCTCTCCATCACCTGCCTTGCTCATGGAAGATCTGTCGTTCATTGTGAAGGCAGGAGCCACTGGGCCATACCCAGTGCTGCTCCTGCTGGATCAAAGACGTGACTAACATGACTTTATCTCCACCTCCATTCTCGGCAAGAAATTGAGATTACAAAGCGGAGCCTGCCCCCAGCACTTCTTTCTGCGACCTTGGGCCTTCCAGGTCAACGCACTTTCCAAGCAGTGCAGCAAGGCCACGCTATTCGATGCAAGATACTTGGATCTCAGGAGAAGAAGGAAAGGACTGATTTTGGTTTTTCTTTATGTTCCATCATGCCGCTTTACAACACAAACTGCAGTCAACTGGTGTATTGCAAGAAAAATCCGCCGACCCCGGCAGGCGCAAGGGGGAGCGCGTCAGGGCAGAGAGGTTGTCAACAACAACAACAACACCAACAACACCAGCAGCAACAGCAGCAACAGCAGCATTAGCAACAGCAACAGCAACAGCAACAGCAACAGCAACAACAGCAACAACAGCAACAACAGCAACTCACGGATGCACCAACCCTGCCCCAATCATGGAACATGCCTTCGGTCTTTGTCCCGCCTTTCCACTCCTGGGCTACTCTTCAATGACTTTGCCGACTTCTCAGCTCTGCCAACCCTGGGCACAGCCAAAAAGGATTTGATAGTTCCACATTAGTAATCAAGCGGTCGGTGACAAAGGCTTCAAACAATCGATTTGATTCCCAGACCAAGCACTCAATTTCTGCACGACGACGACTATCCAATGAAAAGTATCTTCATTTTGGAGGATGAGCCATGGAGCGCCTACCATAAAATTCAATGGGTTGAACTGTGGAACCAACAAATTGTAGACCCTAGACACACCCCACCTTTTTCTAGCGAACCGTCGCCTTGAGGCGCTTTGCGTTTCGCTTCGCGCTGTTCCTTGCACTTGACAAAGTCAAAGTGCTCTCTGATTTTCTGAGCCTTCCTTGAAGGTTTCAGTGTTCTAGCTATCTCCAATACACGAGGATCGTCCCAGAACGCCTTGGCTGCAGAGTTGTCTGCTTCCTTCTTGGATGCACACTTCTCTCCTTCGAATTCCGTTTTCTCCCGAAGGTCGGGTAGGAGGAGAAGTGTCTTGTCGTTCAGTTTCAAAGTGCTTTGAAAGTTGCCCTCCGCATCCTTCACCGTATGGAATTTTGGCTGTTCGACGATACTGGTATGCTCGTTAGACACGCGCCTCAGTGCAAGCGCGCTGGCTGAGGCTGAGACATGTTCCTTTCCTACTGTTTTCCTACTATTGACAACTGATTTCATGCTCGTGTGATCGTTGCATTGCTTGTGACTGAGTCAATCACTCCACGAACTCCTTGAGCGCCACCTTGAACTGCTCACCATACTTCGCCAAATTGAAGCCATAAAGTCTGCCGCGTGTTGGAGACCAGGACGGCTGACGTGCGGCGAGACGGGAAGGCCTTGGCCGCATTAAATTTACGGTGAGGAAGGAAACCCTGGAAACACAACTGGAAGAAAGATGAGATGAAAAGAGGAAACATGACAAATAGATGTCTTTATTAAACCACCGTAGACCCCAAACAGTGGGTAGATTCAAGAAGTGATTTGGGGAACAGGGTCACACACATGAAATAGCAGCGACAGGACTGGTGAAAAAATGTCTGCAAGTAGTGCCTGAGACCACTTTATATACGTTTATTTTGTTCGGTTTCGTTTGCTTTGTTGCAACGCTAGATGCCAAAAACGATGAAGGAAACATCCGATGGGGGTGCAACTATTTGGATCCAAACGCTCGAATCATAGGGCTGTCAAATTGGATGTGTTGAAAACATCGAAGGATGAAAGTGAAAGATGACATCATTCTCAATCCCGGAGCTCTCTGAACTTTAGAGTCTGCGCAATTTTCGGCATGCGATAATTTTAGCTGGGAGACTTGGGAGAGACAAGCTGGGAGACAAGCTGGGAGACAAGCTGCCGAATCTCACCTTTTTCGCAATACGAGCTCCGGTTTTGGCTCCTGGTCCGTCTCCGGCTCCGATTTCTGCTGCTTTGGCCGCCCCGTCTCCGCCGGCTCCGGTTTTGGCTCCTGGTCCGTCTCCGGCTCCGGCTTCTGCTGCTTCGGCCGCTCCGTCTCCGCCGGCTCCGGTTTTGGCTCCTGGTCCGTCTCCGGCTGCGGCTTCTGCTGCTTCGGCCGCTCCGTCTCCGCTGGCTCCGGTTTTGGCTCCTGGTCCGTCTCCCACTTCTGCTTCGGCTCCGGCGGCTCCTGGTCCGTCTCCGGTTCCGACTTCTGCCCCCGGTCCGGCTCTGGCTTCGGTTCCTGCGCTGTCTCCGGCTTCGGTTCCCAGCTGTCCTGCAAGTGGGACAAGACCTTTCCTGGTCCAGTTTGCCACCCTTCTGGTCACTGTTCAACACACTTCTTGCTGTTGATTTGCTTTCCTGGGGCTGGGGCATTTGTTCTGGGGAATACTTCGGGGGTGTTTTGAGAGATCTCGGCGGCGGAGTGATCGAACACGTCGAATTGACGCTTGAGGTTGACTCCGGTGAATCAGGCTTGCAGGACGCATTGGATTGTGCTTGGAGAACGCTTCCCTCATCATGGTTGCTTTCTTTCCCTGCATCCATGGACCCGATGATACCCCACCAATGTCGTAGATATCTGACACTGAGGTGTGGAACAAAAGGCCCATGCCTGCTGGATGAAGCTCTACATAAAACTGCATTGAATTTATATGGTCATCCCATCTCGTAATGGAAGTCCGAACACACTTGGTATATGAGTTTCTATGCAGTGATGAACCCAAAAAAATTGCGCCATTTACTGTTTTGGCCATGCCACATGTTTTTCAAATGTCACCCGCGCTGCCGCAACTTCGAGCCACGACAAGTAAGAGAACCAGCATCAAGGATATCCAGCACCATCTCATGAGTTCAGACTTGAATGAAGGTCTCAAAAATGTCAAGACAGCATCTGCAAATCAGAAAATGCCAGTATAAAAAAGGGGTACCTGTTCTTCTGAAAGATTTTGGCACAGTATTTTGAAAGAGCACTTTGCAGCACTTTGCAGGTTCCCGGAGTTGGCCTGTCACCTTGCCTAGGCCCTCACCTAATGATGTTCTCAAAGAGGGGCCCAGCACCAATAACCCGCTGAACTTCAGCAGCTGACTTGAAGGTGACCAGCAAGCTCTGATATCCCATCCCGCCTGCATCTTGAAGGTGACCAGCAAACCCGGTGCAACTGATGTCAGAGTAAAGCCTTCTACCTGGGAAACAGCCAGCATCCAATTTCCAAAGCTGAAAGACACAAAATCTCCATCCCAAATCAAATTATGATTTTGCCAATCCTACTTTCTATGATCCATATGTTGCAACAGGAAAATGATCCCATCCACCCCACCGCAGTTTCAACTTGCGCCTGGGTTCATGGCCTCGAACTTGCTTGCCTGAAAACCCAAAAGAACCTACAACAATCACAACATGGGAGTTTTCAAGAGGTGCAGGTAACCACTTTGAAAGCGCATGATCTGCCGTACATGGAAAAACTTCTTTGGGGTATGTTGTTATTTGCGGTTTGTTTATAGAAACTGAGAAGGGAATCATGAAGTCTGTTTGTACATTGTTACATTGTCTTTACACTTTCTGCCGTTTACGTGGATCCTCTCACGTGTTGTTGTGAGGGCCAAGTGTCCAACCATCTGTAGCCAATAGAAGAAGATCACAGCAATACATAACCTGCGAGGCGTCGCTTGGAAGCTAAGGCATAAGCCAAAAATGCGAATGGAAGTGATGAGTCCACTGTGAAAACGACATAGCTTTCCAGCACCCTGTGCCTCCTTGAGGTGCCCTTGTGACTCTTTTCCAAAATTTCCCGAAGCAACAGATAAAAAACACAATAGCCAGAGTCCCTACATGTTCCTACCATCCGTAGCTCCATTTTTCCGAAGCCAACGCCGGCGACGGGAACGTTTGCCGCTGGCCGCAGCAGCCAGGACGTTATTGGGGGCAAATGATGCAAGACCTACAGCTGTGACCGTGGAAAATCTCACGATCGAGTGTTGAATTAAGGCCAAGACTCAACGAACCCATTGTAAATGGCACATGCTGTGGAATATCATACAAGTACATCTTGAAGTTTCGCTTGGGAAGATCTTGCTTGGTTCCCTTAATCACCCTTCAACCACAATATAGACACCTCGCCAAGCGCTAAACCAGAGACAACCATGTCTTGGATGTAAAATTCTGCTCAGAAGATCTCAGCGTGATAGCTTATTGTCCATCATGACCAAAAGCTGCGATTCGCCAGCGCTATCAGATTTGAAACCTCTGAAGCTTCCCAATCTAAATATCTGTGAATATCTAGAACTAGTGTTTGGCTATGTACACTCTTTATATGCAATGAATCATCAGAGCTTGGGTCTGTGGGGCCGTAGCCAGGGCAATTTGAATTAGCTATTCCTCCAAGGAAGAAAGCACACAGCTCAGCAAATCTGCTGGACCTCTCATGACCAAGCACACGATCATAACTCGAAGCATCGGTGGTGGAACATTCTCCCTTAAATCCTTTAGACATTTTGAAACAAATGATGGCTTGAATCGTTCCATTCAAAGCTTCTAACTGGATCATTCCTATGTAGCCCGTGCGTGATTCACCACACTAAATCATTTGGGACCATGGGTGTTGCATGTTTGCCTCAAAAATCGTAGCTCTGACATGAACTGTGAAGCATAATATGCTTTCGGTGAAACCAAAACAGGAGGAAGTCAGGCTTTACTGTGTGATCAGGAGTCTGTTGAAATTTCTTGTGTTTTAACGCCCAACTAGCCCCGAACCGAAACTGAGACCTCTCCAAAATAAACCTGAAAGGGGCTCATACCAATGTCTACAGGCCAGGGCAGCTTGACTCCCCGTTGAAGCATGGCCCAACTATTGGGGACCTCGATTCAGGTCTAGAATGAACATCTTCAATCATCACTAAGATAAGTCAATAACTATAGATGCAACTTTCAAGATCTTTCTCGGGATGAAGATCCGTTAGCCCAGCATTTTTTTAAAGTCACAGTTATATTTTGTAGATGGATTAGAGCATCAACTACCCAGTGCCACGGCACCTTTTCTTGTCCTTAAGCAGCAGGCGCAGCAAAGACTTCCAAACGAGCCTGGGTCAGAAACTTGAGCAGAATTCACCCAAAAGAAATGCAACGTATTTTCCAGAACCACCGAAGGATTTCCACAAGCGATGCAGAGCGGGTTTTGCAATAGGCGAAGGCAAAGTTTGCTGAAAGTGGAGATTTGCGTCCTTTGACCCTGCTCCAAAGTTTACGCGCTTGGCTTTCGTGCCACCAACGAAGTCACATCCATGGCTGCCGCTGGCGCCATTCTCTCCAGTGCCTGGACATGGCCACGTGATACGGCGAACTGGGTCAAAACCAACCCTTCTGTTCACCCTTCATCCAATGGTTTTTCGTCGGTATCCATCCCCATGTGAGGTCATTTCTATTAGTCCGGATGCCAAAGCAAAGCCCAACACCGCAATCCAGACCTCTTTGCTCTCTCTTACCAAGCTTGTCGCCTGCGCAACGACGAGAAATAGAAGGACTGGTGAATAGTCCCTTAAATTGTCAATCATGCCGCAAAAAAAGTGGCTCAGAATAGGAGTCAAAGTTTCCAAGCAGTCTTGCAACATTATCTTGCATATGCTTAAGTGGACTGCAACAGAAACAATCGGTTTTCAGTAGAATCCCCGGTGGATTTCCGGAAAAAAGACAAAATTTTCAGCAGGACATCGATACAACAACCGAAATACGATGGGTTCCCGACTTTGCTGGGTACCACTCTACAAGCTCTCCTGCTCGTTCCGCTGCTGCAGAGTCTCGATCTCCTAGGCAACACAATCCCTGACATGAACTTCCCAACCCAAGTTGGTGGTTTCAACCCCTCTGAAAAATATGAAAGTCAGTTGGGATGATTATTCCCAATATATGGAAAAATAAAACATGTTCCAAACCACCAACCAGATATAGACGAATTGTCTTTAAGCCTATCATTTTCATTCAGAATTTCCTATTACTTGTCTAGTCATACGGAAGCGGATTCCTGAACTGCAGCAGCCATCTAGAAAGTGGAAGCTTTAGCGCCCTTCGCAAGCTACAACGTGCTGCTGCTTTCAAGACGCCTCATGAAAAATGTGCCGCCAGATCATTACTGTATGTAGTACGGTCATATACATTGATATTCTAATCATCCATAGACATCTATACATCCTATATACATAATAATCACATCAAATCACCAGACAAAGCAAAACATGCTTCTCCGGGCCATGGCTTTACCACCTTTTTTCTTGATGGTGAACTCATGTTTTATTTTATTGGTCAGAAACATTCAGAAACCCGATTTTGGGCAGTGACAGTGACAGTGATCTCCTGCCAAAATCCTTCATCTTCCAAAGCGCTCAAATCTTGTCGTAGCTTCCGGTTCTCGCGTGCCACCTGCCGCGAAGTCCGGTGGTCGTTGCCGTGAAAAAATGGCGAAAGTCTGCTTCCGTCAGCTGTACCCAATATATGGTCATTGAAATGGGAAAATGATCATCAACCATCAAATCTTGAGGTATATACACTTTTTATGGACAAACCAGTATCAGTCAATTGAGATTCTTGTTCCAAAACCCATGAGAAAAAAAACAGCTGGGGGGCCATGCCTGGAAACTGGCAACGCCTTGATGCTTCTTATTCTCTTGGACATGCTTGGATGAAAGTGGCTAAGCATGCGAAAAGTAGAGTTCAGTTCGAGTTTCGTTTCTCCTCAGCAACAGTAATGTTGATTGCAAGACAGCATCCCTTACTAAATGCAGGTAATGCACTTTAAATAACGGCTTGTGCAGAGTTGCCCAGCAAAACTCAGAAAGGGCCATCCTCCCAAGTCACCTCGAGATATCTCTGTTCGGTGCGCTCTGCCTGTCCCAGGGCCGTATCTTTTTTTTTGCATCGGACATGGCTTTTGTAGTTTGGCTTTCTGGGCAAATCAGTCATCTGACAATCTTTTGGTGAAAACAGAAAAATTGATAAAATAAATTACTTTGATTAGCATCCAGAAATATTTCCCATATTACCTTTTGGTAATCAAACATGGTAATTGAACATCGCCCATTGATGAGGGATTTTCCCAGCTAGAAACCTCTGCTTATAGATGATTTTCCCATGAAAAATACTAACTTACGATTTTTCACCCGTAAAACCCATAACATCACCAATTTTCATAGGTAACCCCCATCAAATCACCATCCTTCACCCAATTTTCATAGGCATCACAGAACAACAAGGCCTCGTGCAGCGCTCGTTGCGCTTCATCTAAGGCGGCTGCATCCTCCCCTGGCAGTGAGCACATGTGCATGAATAGGAACACCTCAACTCCCTGTGTGTATCCGTGGTCTGGAAAACAACATAATTACATAAAATATGTAAATAAATAAATATATATATATAATACTATTATATGTAACATGTAACACATGATGTGTTACATATAATATGTGATCTTACAATTCTTCACTGTTTTTGCGGCGGTGATCTGGAGTATGCCGGGTATCCCCCATGTCTGGACAAAATAACGTAGTGATGTGGCTTGTTTTTGGACTCAATTTTTGCAATGTCCCCAAGGACATGTTATCAATAAATGTCAGCACATACGCGCATCACATAAATAGGTCACATTCCAAAAGCGCAGCTGTTTGCGCCATCGACCAAACCACACTTTTTGAATCGAAGCATCAACCACCATCAACCATCATCAGCCGTCATCAAACATCATCAACGATCATCAGCCATCATTAACCATCATCAACCTCACCCAATTTCATTTTCAGATCTATCTTTTCCCATGGCCCAAAGCTAAGCAGTCCAAAACTACGCCCAAGACGCCTCGTGCCCGGCGCAGCTCGAGAACTTCCTACAGCGATGCCACAGATCACTTCATATCTGGCTGAATTCGAACTCGTTCCATGAAGTTAAAAACCAACAAACATAAGGTTTGCAGGTCCCGGCATGTATGGGGATGCATATATGTCTATTTCTGGCAATTTTGAATAATTAATGTGCAACTCAGAAGGCTGAAAACAGCGGCTATCATACGGCCATTTGGGGATGACTATATATATATATATATAAACCATCATTCCAGTGACGTCACGACGTGAGGTCATTATAATTCATCCAGGTGATATCTAAGTCTAGTTATATCCTTTAATGCTTGTACAGTATGATACTGCACCTGGTTGGTGGTTCCAAGTCTGACAATTTCGTGAAAGTCAAATAGGGACTATGCCATAGAAACCCCAAAAGACGGCTCTTAAACCACCAGCCATAGCCATCGAATTATCTGGCTAAAATCCACCACTTTAATGGGTGAAATCGCAAACTCTATGCTGGTGCCATTCCCCAATATGTTGGTTAGTATAACCCCAGAACTAATCATCAACCAACAACCATTTATCAGTTATATCATGTTATATCTACACAAATATCCCCATATTTTGGGAGGTAAATTTCTATTAATGACTTTTGTCATATATCATCATCAACCAACAAGAGTTTTCAACAGACTCCAGCTGCTCCTGCTGCAAACGACTCACCGGCTCTGAAGGAGCATCAGCCTGAAAGGAGTGAGTTGGCACGCCACCATGGGGATGAGGCAACTTGGAGCCATGGTTAACACAGAAATGGGGAAGAAACACAGGGATCTATACGTAATTGTATATATTGTATATGGATCGTAAACTAGAAATAAAATGCCCCCAAATCCAGTGGGTAATGATGACTTTAGGAACATTTCCATTTGGGGGTACAAAACATTTTCAGACATAATAAGAAACAACAATACAAACCTGCTCAACTGGGCGGTTGTCAGACCTTCAGCTGCCAGTAAGTGGGTCTATTGATCACCTCTCCCCTTCAAAAAATGACAACAGAGGTGAACATAAGAGGAGTGAGGCATCCAACATGTTGAGCATCACCCAATCATCTCCAGCAACCGGTTGAAGCATCACTCAATCATCGGTTGATTCACTCCCACCTTTATGGTGGGTGGTGGGATAACTTACCGCAAGCCTGGCGATCAACCGCTGAGACTCCGCGGAGTTGTTGAAGCTGCTGCTCAAGTTGAAGAACGCGCTCCTCCTGGCAATTCGACAAACAAACATCTGAAAAGCCCTTCATATATTTTCATATCAGATTTCAATATCAAACACCAAATACCATTTCAATATATTTCCATTTATTCCACATGAAAGTTGGCACTCTGCTGACCCTTCTTGAAGATCCCAACTGCGCGACCTCATCATAGGGTCCTTGGCAGTTAAGGCTTGTCGCAGCTCGTCCACAAGACCTGCAGCGCGTCTTAGCAGGATCTACTGACTGGCATCTGCATTGATGGGGTGATATTCTAACTTATTCTAACTAGATCTAACTCACATATATATATATACATATATATATATACATATATACATATATATATGTATATATATATACGTAATATATATTCATATTGAGGCAGCATTATATCCCAATTCTGTCTAATTTGTATTGAATTCAGATCCTTTTTTTCCTATTTTTTTCCTCATATTTCTATCCCACCTGCACGCGGCATCTCCAGGGTGCTGTGCTCCAGCTCTTGCACCTAGCCCCGACGCTGCGGCTCTCACATGAACAAAAGAACCACATTTTGCTGTTCCAACTTCTGTAACAAATAGATAAATACAAAATTTGCACAGCAAAATACAGAAATATGGAACAAACTCTTTGGTTCTTCAACATCAATGTTGAGTCTGGTTAATGAAAGCTTTTCAGGCCCAGAAGGGTGTTGCTTTCCTTTCCTACAGTTCAACATGCTTCAAACAATTTTTGTTTGACTGAAAATAGGGTACCACGATTTTTGATGGTTAACCGATTTATCATCGTTTTCCGCACGCGTTTGGAGAGATACCCCACTTTCAGGTCCAGTCTCACAAGTCATACTGTTTGCGAGATATTCCCATCATACTATGCTCATTGTATTCCCGTTATATTGGCCCATTTACTCTAATTAACCACTAATAACATGAACAGAAATTGGAACACATAAATCAAAATAAGACCTGACGTGAACGATCATGACGTTCAACCGCGACAAATAACTGGCTGCCCGAGGGCCAGACCCGTCTCCGCAGCCTTTCCACTTCGCCCTTGCGCTCAGGACGCCTGCAGAATCCCTTCCACCCAACAATAACCAGCTTAAAAAATCCGAGAAACCAAGAAATCTTGGGTTTATTGGAGGAAATTGGAGGTTATGGACATGGAGACTTTATACTTTTGCTGATTCCCTGCCGGCGCCCGCCTTTCCAATTCGACCCTCAGACGCTGAATGTCGCCCTTCTGCTGGTTGATCACGCGCCTTGAAGCTCTGGAGCTGCTCCGGCACCGGCTTCAACGGTGAGGAACAAACGGTTTTCATGGAGTGCAGCCAACCAGCAGTTTTTAAACCATCAACCAGCGCAGCCAAACAGCAGTTTTTTAGACCTGGATGATTGGCTGGATCAAGAATCATCAAACTGTCAAAATATTCGAAACTCATCCAGCCAATCATCGAAATCATCAAGCATCAACTGAAGCCATCTAGAATCCATCAAACATCTCATGGCTGAAATCCATGCCAGGCAGGCTCCAGTCCCTCGATGACGTTTTCCAGATTCCTCTCCTGTCCAGCTAAGTTGGGGCGTCACTTCCAAGGAACCGGACATCATCTTCCTGCAATCATCCACCCATATGTTATCATATATTGATGGTTTATACCATTGATCCCACCCATAAAACTGGTAAAAAAATTGGGGATGGTTGGACAGATTGCTTTATTAACATTCTCAACATTTGTAAAACCGGGGATGAACCTGGATGAACCTCCTATCAGTGCGGCATGGGAATGCGCCTTCCGCGTTTGGAGCTTAGCTGCAGCTGCCTCAGCGATTGGAAATTGGGCCAGATGGCGCTTTTTTGGATATCCACATCCGAGGTCTACATTGTCGAAAAAAAGGCATGTATGTATGTAAATATACACACATATATATATGTTCCCATAATATCCCATATATCATTTAACATTTATTCGCATATGTACATTCATATAGGAAGTGACCCCCCAGATATGTTTCTTGATCTACCTAGTTCGATGTGTTCAGCAAAGTCCTTTCCACATGACCTGCCAAGGTCCAGGCTGCCGGCGGGCCTTCCGGGCGCCTGCAGTTTGTCGATTTGGGACTCCCAACTCCAGAGGGTTATCACCTTTTCAACACATTGGCAAATAGTGTAACTCGCCCAAGTCGACGTAGGCAGAAACAACTATCTATTGTTTCATACTCCAAACGTAGTGTATATACAAATATATGTCTATATATATATACACACATGAACTTATATATGTGTCTATATGTGTCTATACGTGTATGTATATATATATATGTATATATATATACATATGAAATATGAAATTATACATATATATATATATCATTTGTGCTTCTGGTTGACCCCATCTTTGGACCCCAGAGAGATCCACCCATCTCCACCTGGGTGAAGCATCTCCAGCCAACTCAAGCTCCAAGATCTGAGGCGTCTGTGTTTTTTGGAGATTTTGCCAGGTTTTTTTGCCAGAAAATCATCTGTAACATGTGGCTTTAGTGCATTTCAACTATTAACAGAAGGGGATTTGCATTGTTGCATTTATTTGCAAAAAGAATTGGGAGTTTTGAGCAACATTTTCTGCCATATCAAGAGGTAGGGCAAGTACGGTCGGTGTGAAACCATGAAAAAAAAGGGCTGCGCCACCGAAAATGTCAGGATGATCTAAGCTGCGCTGCGTCCAAGGTACCAGCCAGGATGGGGATGCTAATGGGGGAATTTCCAGCCAGCCAAAGTTACATCATTGGAGGTGTGGGCAATGATTTGGGGACCCCTCTTCCAACCCCCTGTAGACACCAGCACGGAAAACATTTCAACGCACAAACCACCCTCTGAGGAGTCCGGCACGAGTCTCTAGGCGTGAACTTCGGTGCTGCACCTAAGCAACGAAGATCCTAAAATCATCAAGATCTGTGCGCCCTCAAGTCTTAATTTTGGACAATTACCCATGAACTTCATTTTAATCAATCAAAGTGGGTACAGGATCTGGTTAGTCTTCGGCTGAGCCAAGACGCGATAAGAACGAGAATGCCATCAGTAAAATATCGGATCAACCGAAGGTAGTGAAGGGCGAAAAGAAACTTGGAAATAGTCCAAGTACAGTAACAAATTTCTGCGAATTCGAGCTGCAATCCATCCCTTCACCATGGAACCCATGGAACCTCCCTTTCCCGGCCTGTTCTCGCTCGAATCGCAGTTCCAGGATTTGATGTTCCGCATCCAGCAGCCTGACGGAAAGTCCATCCGGTCACAACTGGGTCTGTTTGATGATGGGGTATACCCACAATCAAAGCCATTGAATGGGGAACATGATAAATGAGATCCCTGAAGCAAACTGGAGTTGCTGCTTTCATCTGCTTTCTGGCTTTGGGTAGAAAACACAATTTATCCAGAATCGGAAAATAGATCTAATTTTGGGTCGGAGTTGAAACCACCACCTCATCCTTTGTAAATTGCAATGTGGTACATTTGGTTCATGCCCCACTTGAAAACCCTTTGGGCTCAACCGCCAATAATCCACTCAACATTGGCCCCTCTGAAAAATATGAAAGTCATCGGGTTTATTATTCTAAATATATGGAACTAGACGACGGATGGCCCGAGAGCGTAGAGGAGCAGAGTCTTCTGTTGTTAGTATGGAGACACGCTTTTTACACACAGGCTCTTTTACACACAGACGCTTTCACACACAGACGCTTTTTACACGCAGGCGCTTTTACACACAGAAGCTTTTACACACAGACGCTTTTACACACAGACCCTTTTACACACAGACGCTTTTACACACAGACGCTTTTACACACAGAC
>Ga0126342_10013515_pt1 | contig 14451 bp, 8 predicted proteins | sample Cyp1metagenome_FD_92528 | JGI IMG/M metagenome (GOLD analysis project Ga0126342, IMG submission 92528) | Coral microbial communities from Lord Howe Island, Old Settlement Bay, Australia - Cyphastrea 1 metagenome | ecosystem: Host-associated > Invertebrates > Cnidaria > Coral ... | reverse complement strand
TTCCACCTCCGCTGGCTGTTGCACTAGAAGGCGGCCACAAAAGGCAAATGCGACAGGCCTGGAGACCAGGACTAGCTCAAGTGACTTTGGGGCAATTCGACGGTATGCACGGGAATCCGCAGAACGACCAGTGCCTTGCATTACTTTTTCTTGAGCCAAGAAAATGGCACAGCGACGCGGGCTCAAACAGTGCCCTCCCTGCCATCACATTGGCTTCCATGCTCCCTAAGTTGCCATTTACACATAGACTCCATGGCGACACGGAAGGAACCGCCTTCGGGTCGCTGAAGAGCAAAAGAGGAATACCATCTGTGAGCAGCTGCACCACATGAAAACCAGCAAAGGCCTCATATCCATATCGGACAACCAGCTCGAGGCCCGGTTGTCCTTGCTCTTGTCGTTGCGCCAATACAACGCTGGTCCAGGGTTGTAGGTGCTGTAGCTGACGACCAGCATGGTAAGCGTCCAATTGAGGCAACACCATATCCAGCAGGAAAATCAATATGCGCAGAGAAAAGCCACGGGGAATTCAGCTAGCAGGCTCCGCATGAGTTCTCCCCCTTCCGCGTTCGCCTGCCATGGGATTGGGATCATGTCAATCAAGACCTGTCGCAAATCCTGTTCCGTAGCAAGGGGGTCGTCTCTTACATCTCTGCCATCACATGGCACCATATGTAGATCAGGGCATCCCTTGCCAGCAGCCTGGAGAAGCGAACTTAGGGTGCGTTTGCAATGATCAGGGAGATATATTTATGGTTGGTTGTTTCAATTCGTTTCAATCGCTTTGCATCCCCCTTGAGAGATCTACACATTGACCAATGGATCTGTTGATTGGGTGAAGCCGGTGGAGACTTGAATGATCAGCCATCCTCGCCTTTTGAAACTCTGACACGTTCCCTAATGGCATGCACCGATCAAAAAGAAGTCTCAAGCCGCGCATCCTGGAAAAGTTCGGCGCTCCTCTTGCCTGTCCCTCCTGTATCTTCCCCCGCCTACCTTTCGTCCCCCCCTCTCAAGTGTTACATTATGACTTGCAACTTATCATAGATTGAACAGCGACATCGTTATTTATAGCACGGTGCAGATAACATACTACTCATATAGTACATACATGAATTACATCCAATACAGGCGATGCATTTCACGCGGCTGAAACTATGCAGCACACTTCGATTGATATAAAATATGCTTAAAGTTTACAAAATTTAAGGTTACATCTACAAAAAATAAGGTTACTATTTGCAAAAATCAAGGTTACGTTTTACAAAAAATAAGGTTACAGTTTACACAATTTAAGGTTACAATTTACACAAACCAAGGTTACAGTTTACTTGTACAAAAATTATGGTTACAATTTACAAAATTAAGGTTACAATTTACAAAAAGTTAAGGTTACAATTTACAAAATTAAGGTTACAATTTACAAAAGTTAAGGTTACAATTTGCAAAAGTTAAGGTTACAATTTAGGCTAAAGAGAACGTGTTAGAGCACCATGCTAATATATATATATATATGTATTTAAGATCTAAACATATTTGGAAGATATTGGAACTCCGCTAGCCAGAACGCTTGCATTAAGGCGAGCGCTTCATGGCAAATATGGCGATCCTCCATTTGGGACCTATGATACAGTGGAGCAGGAGAAGGGCCAATTCCGGTCCACGCTGCGACTCAGTGAGCGGGCTCGAGCAGCCGTTTTGAGCAAAAAGGATTACGAAGGAGAAGTGCATCGTACCAAAAGAGAAGCAGAGACATCAGCAGCCCGTGTATTTTGGGATGATCCTTGTGTCCAGGAGAGAGCCAAAACACTTGAGCCTTCAAAGAGTGCTCGGGACATTTGGGAGGAAAGTAGAAAACAGTGCAAGAAAACAGTGCAAGAGACAAAGCATAGCGACCGTGATAGGTTTCCAAAAGCACGCAGCAAGATGCCGTCGGCTTCAGATGTGGCTTTGAAGAGAGTCTCTACAGCTCGGCGTGACTCCTCGCTTCAGAGAAAAAAATCCTCTGAGTCTCGGGAGTCTGTGACTCCAGACCAGGTTGGAACGAGGGAGTCGCGGAAGATTTCTCCACGGAAGGGTCGCCGACCCGACAGACGTAACAGGCCAAAAACCAACCATGAGCGACACAAGCATCGAGAAGCCAGGACTTCTTCCCGCAGTCGCTCCCCAAGAGCCAAACGGCAAGCGTTCCTCGACTCAGAGAACCAGAGAATCAGATGTATATCAGATGTTCTTCTTTTTTCTGACTTTGGAGACTTGGAGAACTCTTTCGCAACATGTCTTGCTCACTTTATTCTATCTCCTCTCCGTGTAAATTTTCCATGTTTTGCATTTTACGCAAAACTCCTTGCAACGGAAATCAGGTCTTTCAGTTTTGTTTTTTAGAGTCTTCAGTTTTCTGTCCAAACATGTTTCTGCTGACCGAGGTCTTCCAATGGTCCTCGAAGGTCCAAGGCATGGCATGAGCTGTGGGGTTTCGACGTGGGCAAGTATGGCGGGAATTTTAAAGGTGCCGCGATTGATTTCTTCAAGTGGCTTAGCGGCAGGATGTTGCAAGACAATGGTCATATCATCAAGCTATATATAAACCATTATAAACCTGAATCTTCCACCCTTCCCTTATGTCAGCCCCTCAAGGAACACACGGAATTTCAGACATTGCTTAGTGTTTCCGCCCCCAACACGGATTTTTGACCCCGGCAAATTTCTGGTCCAAGAACAAGTATAATCAAACAGTATACAGCAGGATTAGAGTGTCAGCCTGGGACACTTTGGCAAGAAAATGGTTGTCCAAGATCCAGTGCTGAACTGAAGTACGTCCGTTCATTCCTGCTCACCGCTTTTCCCTGACGACAGCTCTTTGCCCAAGACTTATGGAACACCGCAAAAAATAGACAATGAACCCCTGCCGTTAAGTATGATGAACTGGTTGAACAGGGCAATGTCAGAAACACATATTTTGATTTGAATTTTTTGGCGAGAAGCCAAGCTTTGATGTTTTGGTCCAGATAGCCATATCTACAATGTAACAGTATCATACGGCTTGCTCTCTGCCTTGTACAACATGGGCGCTATTTCTTCACAAAACGCATGATCTAGGGGCATTGCATAAACCCTGAATCCATACCAACATACTCTTGGAGCAAAAACCGGTCGGATGAATCACTCGTCTTGCAGGTCATGGGAAAGAGTGGTTCTTGCAGACTTAGGGTTGGACAATGGAAGTGAGGGCTGGTGTCATACCTTGTTACACGTCTTGGTTGCCTTTGCTTTTCATTTTTGCGGTGCTTTTCAAAACATGGTGGAGGGTGTCAGTTACTTTACAATTATTTGCGTTTCGCTTAGCTCATTGTTTCTAGTGGTTTTCTCAGGCTTGTATGGAGAAGCGCATTGTTTGCATACTGTGTAACAACTTCATCCTGGACGCTGCATTTGCAAAATAAAAAATGGTGCTGGTAGAAACATGCTATCGAACATTGTATTGTGATGGGTTGCGCATGTTCTGCGCACTATTAAAATCTATTAAACAGGGGAACTGGGTGAAAGATGGTGAAAGCGGTTTCCCTATAAGCTGCAACTTGGAGCTGGTTTTGGAGCCAAAGTTGGCATAGGAACTGCATTTTTCACACACTGTGGAGGTCATTAGGTCGGTTCTGCAAGCACAAGTTTTTCTTGATTTGTAGCCGCTGTTTGTGATACAGTTTGCCTTGCTTTACCAGTCAAAATGCTTAAAACATCTTGAAACCCGGTTTGCAGGATAATTTTGGAATTGTACCTACAAAATGGCAGCTAGTGCAAACTTCAGGCAAACGTATAAGTTCGTGTCTGCTGACAGTGGTCACATCATCAAATTATAATAATTAGAGTAAAAACTATATCTGAATCTGAAGCATATAGGAAATCTGTCAGCCACGCTTGCAGTGAGGCGCGCGCTTCATTTTGAACCTGGCGATCCTCCATTTGGGACCTATGATACAGTGAAGCACGAGAAGGATAACTTTCAGTGCACACTGCGACTCAGTGAAAAAGCTAGAGACGCCGTGCGTTTGACGAAAATGGAGTACAAAGGCGAAGTGGGTGGTACGAAATTAGAAGCAGAGACATTAGCCGCCCGTGTATTTTGGGATGATCCTCTTGTAAAGGAGAAAGCTGCAAAGCTGCCCCCTGGGATCAATATTCAGAAGCGGAAGAAAACCCGTGCAGAATATCTTAAAAGGCGCAATGCCGAACGCAAACGCAATAGGCGACAGCAATGACTCACACGTGCATAGAAAAGGCTCAAAGCAGGGCAGCGTGCCGCAAGGCACTATTTTCGCATTGATTGTTCAATGGGGTCTACCCCTTGAGCACATGAATCTGAAAAGGACATCTATACGACACTTCCCCGCTTCCATGAGCGGCAAAAACCAGATGTGATCCATGTGCCTTGCGTCGCAGGTGGAAAAGCCAGAGGCACTTGCGTCAGAGGCTCGAATGGGTGTAGATGTTCAGACAGACGATCTGATCGCCAAGAGCAGGGGCTCAAAAGGCTGCTGATGGTGAGAGAGACTATTTGATCACCAAGAGTCCCTCTCGCCAGCGGTATTGAGCCTAGCCTTGATAGGAATACATCCACCAGTTGAGGGAAGTGGTAAACATGTTATGGGCTGTGATTGTATGCTATTGTTATTTTTCTTATTCAATCACATTTTTTTTCATGGCAATGATCATTCTGACGAGTATCTGATCACTAGTTTTACTATTACTTCGCTTTTGGGATGGGAGCCATAGGAAAGTTGATGAACACCTGGGGTGTTGTTGTTGGTTTTTGCCATATTGATGAGATAAGATGATCTGCATCATACCTGTGACTTGGATGGGCAAGAGCCTTGATCCGGTGATGAAGTCAGTTTCCGTGATGTTATCCCCTAGGCCACATCTTAAAAGGAGAAATGGTGATGAAGCAATGGATTATTTGTAGCCTATGAAATGTACATCAACCATTCTGACTATATATCCATCCCTGGTAAAATCCTCATTTCTTTTCAAGGCAATAGTCTTGAACCATTGGTTGTTTTTGAACAAGTGTATTGGACTTGTCTCAGAATGACAGATCCCTTTCAAAGTGATGTGGACTGTCGCTATCCTTTGAAACTGTTCAACATCACTTTGACCGCATATCCTTCCCACCCAGTTCGACAGGTGCATGATCCGATGGTGGAGACAGGAGTGCCAAAGGAGGCAGAGGCCGCCAGAACAATGCAGGTTTGCAATTGCAGGGCATCGAAGACAATCTATGCCTTTCAATACATTTTTATTCTAATTTTGGATGATTTGGGGGTACCCCCATTTTAGGACACCTCCATATGCAGCTGTTCACAAATGACAGGAGTTCAACATCAGAGGATTTTCCATCCATGATAGAAGCCGAGCACATTGAATTGACATCACAGTCAAACAAAAACTCACCGAGCGAAAGGCAGTCAGGCAAGCAGCCAGACAGCTGAATAGACAGCACGTGCTTCACCGTAGAGCAGCACTGATCCCTGAACTATGAACCAGAACCAGAGGGAAGCATGAATCATTCTGGTAAATTTTGAATGACTATAGGATTATATAGGATAGATAGGATCGTACAGGATTCTGGTATATTCTGATCTAAAAAACAACCCGCCAACAACCCTCCCGATCAACATAAAATCAGGTTGTCCTACTGTTTTGCTGGCCCAGGATGATGAGGGGCTATGGGAAAAGGCCAAGTTTGGTCTGTTCACTTTTCCGAATGCCCGGGCGTCTCAGCGGGGCGTGATTCAACTGGCCGCTGTGTGTCACACTGGTGGTATTTCTGGGAGAAATCTCCCGCGGAGAACATCACCATTCTTCAGGAACATCTGCAGCCCCCATTAAAATATAGGGGTAACCAAAATCATGTATTTTAGGAGAGTTTTTTTTAAGAAACCATCCAACTATTGAGGTAACCTCCCACCTGGCTTGCCCTTGGCTGGACAATCACCCATTTTTGATTCGATGAACATCCAATCTTCACATCTTTGATGGGGATATGCTATTCACCAGCCATGTTAAAAAATGATGCCCACCATGTGACCCCTTGGTAATTGTGGATGATTGGAGACCCCCTCTTGCATCATCCCTGGTATGTCTGAAGTGTAGAGTATACCTCTAGATCCATTGATTAAATTTGGATTAAATCATGATTATCCCTGTTTTCGATGCCCTCTTAAATGGCTATAATCCTGAGGTATACCATGGTATACCCCATTTTCTATGAGCCAACTGTTCCATCAGTGCCCCTTTCCGAACACGTGAAGGTGATCAATTGGATCAGCCTGGCTGCCTTTTTTTGGTGACAGCGGCCATACCAGGGTTCGGCTATAGAGTGGATTTTTAGGAATCCATCAAGAGCAGCCTCAGAAGCGATTTTGCAGACAAACATTTTATATATTTTATGCCCTCAACGATCAGGAATGCTGGAATTAAGTATGAAAAACAGGTGGGACATGTTGATTCAACCATCAATAGTATAGGGATTTTTTCTTTAACCAATGAATCGGTGGGAAATTGGGGAAACGATGATTCACCGATAAATTTCGAGGTGCTTCATCTTCCGCATGGATTCGGTTTGCACCGGTTTCACTTGGCGCCTCAAGGCGGCTCTGTGTTTCACCCTGTTTCACCAACAGTTCCCGTCCGTAGAATGATCCAAGAAGATGCTCTGATATTTATATAATGGGTCATGATGTATAATCTATATTAATCTATGATAATCATAGTCGTATTATAATCCATATGATTATACTATATTTAATAATCAACATTTGATGATAGGTCAATGTGTATAGTAATCTATAGGATATATAAAAACAAAATTGGTTCATATTCCACCAAGGCCTTATTCTAGATTCACCAAACATGGCGCATGAGGCGCATGGCTGGTTCGATGACACTGCCAGACGTAGACAACTTGAAAACCAAGGTGAGGTCATCTCATTGACTTGTATAGTTGGTTGGGGGGCTCTCAGCATGAGTCACAATAGTTCGTATCTAACATTATCTAACCACAAAATAGATATGTAGACTGCCACCCATTTTTACATACCCAACCATCAACAAGCAGTCGCTTTTGAGGTTTTTACACCGCTGTTCACACTGGAAAGACGGAAAGATGATGGCATGTACACAGCTGCAGCTCCGGTTCCAAATACGTTGTCGGAGCAAATGCACCGTTTTTCCTGCGCCGTGTTTTTGGTTACAAACATGTACACATTTTCAATGCACGTAGCTAATCCGGTGATCTTGCACAACAGTACAAACATGATACGGACGAAGAAACAAACATATAGATTTGTCCAAAAAGAAAGAGATGCCCCAGAACATGAAAAACAACAATTTTCATTGACAAATTCTTGGTTCTGAAGCATGAAATGATATCAAATGGGGTACTCCGATTCTGCAGACACAAAAATCTGTTGGGACCTCTACCCAACGGGTCTTGCGCCTCTACCCAACAGATCCTGCGCCAGCGTTTATCCAGCGTAAATGGCAACCAAAAATGGGGACAATGAATTCTCAAACCCCTGGATTTGGGGGCACCGTATTTTCAGATAACCTATTATATATATAATATATAAGAACGATTGTGTGGATATCTTACTATATACTGTAAGTTTAACTTTATGTAATGAAATTCGATGTTTACAGTATCTGACAGGGTCATTTTTTTCGTGCATCCCCCAACCATAAGTCGCCATTTTGTAGCTATGTCGCTGCTCACACCTCGTTTGGACTGGATCCTAGGGTCGGGATGGTCGGGGATCGCGGGGGGATGCTGAGTTCCAAATGGATGGGACGACTTTAAAACGGTGACATAATCAAAATGGTTTAGTGGATTTTTGATACCAACTCAATGGTTAAGTAGTGGCTGATGGACGGTTATTCAATGAATTAAGCAACATATCAATGGTGGAATTTCGATGTATATATATATATTGATATACTGAAAAGTAACCGATAGGTGATTAAAACATGACAGGCGTTTCTCCTCATATACTTGAAGCTTTCGTAAAAAGGGGTGACCCTGACTTATCATCCAACTGGTTCTGGTGTTCTTGGCGTCCTGCAATCGGATGCTGCAGGTCTTCTTACCTTGTAAGACCTCGCTGAGTTCACTGGCCGACATCATTGTAAAATATTGTAAATTAGACGTTTAGGAGTAGTGAAACCACCTCCAAATGGTTTCTTTTCGTGATTTGGAAACTCAGATGATTTTCTGATATGCTGCTTTCCAACCGGTTTTTATTAGAAATGGCATCGCAGAAATCCCGAACTGGGTACAGGCCAAATGGTAAAAAAATAAGGCCATGAAGATGTTTGATTTTGGTTCTTTTTTGATGTTTTTTGGTCCCCAGATGCCTAAACCGTGTTAGTTTGGTGATGTTTCCCCAGAGAAATTCTGGATTTGTAGATCTTGGTGAGTTTCTGGTATGAGAAACCTTCCTGTAATTTATGGGTTAACCATCAACAATAGGGACTGAATCGGATTTCATGTGGTTTAATCGGATTATGATGATGACCCAACTTGGTAATCACACATAGTAAACACGGTATAGATGGACCATTTACTTCGATCATTTACCGTTTGTAAACATTGTGATTTTTCAATATGTTTCATGGCAAAGTGCAACAAATTGCCAGAGGCTATTTTGATCTGGATTCCTAGCATAACGTCAGAACACTTTAGAACGCCTCATTGCCCGGAAAAAAAAAAAAAAACTGACCAAGAGAACGTTCTCAAATGTGAGCCCAAAGTGAAGGGAAACTGGGAAACATAACCCAAGAAGTTCATGTTGGTCCCGTGCTTGGGGATACGCCTACGGCTTTTCCAAATGTTGGTTGATAGCAATCCCCAGTCGTGTGCCATGGTCAAAAGATGAATATTTCGTTTTCCCAGTCCTTGCGGGATGGGAATAATCAATCCATTTTACGGATTTACTATGATTTACTTAATTTTATACCTATTATAATGACTCATGGAATAGATGGCCATGCACCAAAAGCCATGTTTTGAGCATGGTCATTCCCATGGCTGGTGTTGTGTGTCGCCAGGTGCTGCACAGCGGGCGGCTGCGAAGCAAACCACACCCAAGCGGAGTATCAGGTGCTCTTTGGAGTTGTGGATGGCGTAAGGTCATCAAAAAGGGGATTGGCGCAACACCAAGAAAGGAACCTTTAAAGAGCACCCTGGTTGATTGATTCTGAGATAGGAGTTATATATATATAATTATATGCTACCTGGGCTATTGGGGAGTCTAGCAGATGATTTTGAGCCAAATGCAACTAGGGGGGGACGGTTGCCGGATGTAGCTTCAACACCTTTCTAGCATCCCTTTCTTTATAGAAAAGTCGGATCCTTTTTTCAAACATCACATTGAGACGATTTCCCGTGGTGACTTTGGACCAAAGATTGGGCATTCAGACTTGGCAGATGGAAGGTACCATGGCTTTGACCTAAATCCGTGTATCAGTGTATTTTGGTACTACCCTCTGGTAATGACTAACATAGCGAACTGGAAAATCACCATTTTTAATGGGAAAATCCACTATAAATCACCATTTTCAATAGCTATTTTGACATAACCAGAGGGTATCTGTTCGCTTCATGCTGTAAAGACCAAGCTATTTTCTGAACTCATGACTTGCTGGTGGAATAGATGCCACAATGAAGATCTCATGCAGGTTTCACGCCGGTTCTTTCTGGTCCAAGCCCTTTGATTGTCATGTTGGTACAATGCCTCTAATTTGTTGTTGCACATATTCCCTCATCTCTTACAATTTCATAGGCCCTCACGAGCTAGCGATAGACGAGGTTCTTGCTACTGGCATGAAAATTACAAGGAATTGTGGGGCCTACTTCCAACTAGTGTACTCCCTCACCAACAACCATCAGTTCTAGATTCTAGACTGTGTCACTCCTTTGGCAGGGTCACTTTTCTTCTTTGTTGCTTGGGTCGTTGCAGAACTTCGAGGATCCTTCCACTTTCTATGTGCATGGATTCTAAATCTAAATGAATCTAAATGATACTAATCGTGTGATGGTGAGTCTCCCATTGACAATGATTGTGCAATACTGTGTATACTATGTATACTATATACTAGACTTGTTTACCGCCAGTGTGTCTGGTTGTATCTTGATTTTCGTAGTGTAGCACCAATGATGTTCCACACCTGTTGTCTCGAAAAGTGCCTCCCCCAAAAGGACCATTTTGCTGGTTCGACTCCTGAAGAGGTTAGTTCCAAAAGGTTCTCTCCAAGCCATGATAAATAATAACCACAAGGGTGTGATTAGCCATTTGTAATAATAATAATAACCACAATAGAGGGGTGTAAATAATAACCATAGAGCCATGGAAAAGGTTGTGATTTTGATTTAACCTCTCCATTTAGCCAATTTTTTTTACACCCCTTCCAGGTATTTGCGATGGGCAGGAAGCATCCCTGAAGAAGTTCTTTCAGAAATCCGTCCAAAAATGGTGGATCCATTGTGCAAACAAGTGGGTTTGTCTGAAAATAGTGTATATTCCCAATGAAATAGCCATTTAATAGGGTTAATGATCAGCAAAACCATTGGGTTTAGGGCTACACTATTTTCAGACACACCTAAGTCTTATTGGGCCAGCACTGAGGGACCATCCCCAAGAATTCGTCGCATCCAGGTGCAGCTGAGTTCAGAGCCCGCTCCCAGCGGTACAAGCGTGGGAAGAGCCAGGGGTGGGTCGATGAATTTGTCCAGACTGGGAACCAATCAATGGGAAAGATCCACCATTTTGTAGCTGGGAAAATCCACTATTTCGACAGGGTCATTTTCAATAGCGAACTGTTAGTCATTACCAAAGGGTAATGTAAGATATTTGGCTTTGTCTGAAAATGTTGGGTAGATTCCCAATGAAATAGCTATTTATATAATAGGGATAATGATCAGCAAAACCATTGGGTTTTTTTGGGTACACGACATTTTCAGACACACCCATATTGGAACCAGTGAGCTTGATGGAACCAATGATATGCACAGAGTTTGCTTGGATTTTTTTCGTGATGCTTGGACCGTCTGACTTCGGACATGGATGGTTATGGCCCACAAATTGTCCGAGCACAAAAAGTGCGCCACTCAAATTTGACCCATATCCATTCCATAGATTTATTTGCATCCACCAATCTCTCACAGAATTGGATGATGGGACAATGGAAACCAGGAACCCCCTATATTTCATCGTTAAGACCCATGGTTTTCCTGTAGATTTTCCCTAAAACCACAGCATTTTGCCAACGTTTTCCGAGGCGAAACACTTGTTAACCTCTGGGGTGTGGCACCTGGCTGGGGCCTGGCTGGGTATGGGTCAATTTTTTCAAGACCTGGGGGACCACAGATTGAAATGTCTATTTTTACTACGTATTCACCCTCCAATTATTGAGGGACCCAATTTCGAGCCATACCCATATGTTGATATATGTTGTAGTAACTAGATAAAAAAATAGTCAGTTGTTGACAATTGCTTGAATAATTATTACTTACATTTTCTTACAGTATTTTAATGTAAACGGGAGAAATGGTAAGTAACTTGTCAGCCTGTTGCAATCAGCTATAAAAGCAATTTTGCTTTTTGGCAGGGTCACTGAAGTATTTTTAGGTCCGTGTGTAAGCCTGTATGGTTGTCCATATCAAGTAGGTTCTGTATTGGTGAAACCTGAAGTGTTTAAACAGGCGACCAAGACACATTTTGTGGATTTTGATGATGATCGTTGGGTTCTGCCAACTTTGAACAACAAAAAATGGATGGGAAGCGACTTTGGCCAGTTTCAGTCGCTGACCCTGGCCAGTTGGTCCAGAGTAAACTGATTTGTTGGTTTCGTTGGTTTTCTGCTGCCTCCACCGATTGCGGGTGGATGGTCCTCCTGTGGAGGAAAACTCCCATCGGATGCATTTAAGGTACCCTCTGGGAATGACTAACATAGCTATTGAAAATTGCCATTTATAGTTGATTTATCCATAAAAAAAGACGATTTTCCATAGTTACATATGTTAGTTTACCAGAGGGTAAACATAAAAAAAACACCAAAATCAAACATCTTCAAACATCCACTTAAGTTAGGGTATCCATTGGTTGGTCTAACAGTGGATTGATGGGTGTTTTGCCAACAGGACATTGTTGGTACTGTATACATCCCCCTTGTATGCCCCAAATCACCAGTATATCCCCAAGCACATATACAGTATATATATACATAATATATGGCTATGTCAAGTCTGAAGAATGAACATCCATTTAGTACCTATCTACCACCTATTTTGATGTGCATTGCAGTGTGCGAGGGTTTTGTACCACACACACACATATATATATACACATACATGTATGTATACGTAGCATAATATCAAATAGGATACAGTTGTATATATATATTTATAATGCATATATCTCACTATATCTAAGTATCTAACTATCTGCCTGCCTGTCTGTGCCTGTCTGTCTATCTGTCTATCTTATCTTACCTTGTCGTATCTTATATGATTTTTATCTTCTCTTTATTCTTATGTTTTTTGTCTTCATCTTTATCTTCATACAATCTATATAATGTAATCCAATCTGGTCTAATCGCAATCTTAGACATCTATCTGCAGTTTCTCCAAATTCTGTAGCCATCATATTACCCCTACACCCATGGGACCCATGGTCCCTGAGGATTCCTTCGACATCACCTTCACTCCGCGGCTTTTTGGTCTAGGCTTCAGCCGGACGTCCGGGGCCAAAAAGGGGGGTTCTCGAGATGGGAGAGGTGCCCAGCAAGCCATAGAACAGGAGGAACCTCGGATTGCTATTTATAGGGTTAAAAGATACCAGATGCATCAAGGTATAATGTGGGTAAAACAATGTCATGTTTACCATCCCCCAGTCATCACCATTTTTATAAGTGGTATGTTTACCATTCCAAATAGGTGGTTTATGGCCTTTTTTGTAAAACCCAAATTAAGGCATACGTTTAACATGTATGGCATGTGTGTTGTAAATGGTTTCAAGTACTAGATTGATGGTTTTTGATGGTTTTTATCGGATAATCCATAGGATATAGCCCAGTTTCATGATATTATCCCATGAATCATGGATAATCCATGGGATATAGCCCAATTTTTTGATGGTTTATTGGGGCATACGGATCTCATGGGATACTCCGGGCGATCCAAAACAAAGCGTTCGAAGTCCTCGGACATCGGAGGCCGGGTCCCATCACCCCACGGCAGCAAGACCTGAGAGCGCAGCTGGAACTTCCACAGTTGCAGACGTGACCCTTTGTGCAGTTGCAGTTGATTTTTATATGGCTATTGGTTAGGACCTATTTGGATCTTCACCTCACTCTAAAAAAATGGCCTAAACATGGTGTCTTTTGATGTTTTTTGATGTTTTTTGGTGATTTTTCTTGTTTGATTTTCAGAGCTGTTTCCAAAATTCTACGGCTATCCTACGGCTTCCTATCTTTGGACACAGCCTGAGGGGTTAGATGCAGGGATGGGTACCAAGTTTTTCCCAAATTGCTGGGTGATGAACATCCCAGGATTGTCTACCCAGCTTCCAGATCCACTCAAAATATCACATATCAAACATGGGATATCAAACAAGGCAAAGATATGAGTGCAAGTTCCCCGTGGATAGCACGGAAAGATTGGCTCGAAAACATGGTATAGTTGGATTGTTTCAAATGATTGGGCTCCCAGATGGGGAAATATCTTCTCTTGGATTTCGTCATTCCCATGATGTGCCATGGGGTATCATTGACGTATCATTGAGTTGTTATGATTGGGACGGGATGTCAGTATGGAATGGGACGGGGCAATACGGAACATATGGCATCGGAACGCTACTGGACTCAGACATAGACGAACAGATTTGATTGATTTTGATTGGATGCCAGGGTTTCAAAGAGGCGAAACATCCCCATATGGAAAATCAGTTGGCATCCATTCAACTACCCTCTGGTAATGACTAACATAGCTATTGAACATGACCCAGTCGAAATAGTGGATTTCCCCATTGAAAATGGTGGATCTTTCCATAGTTTTTTGATGTTTTTTGTATGTTTATCAGAGGGTATCACTAACCATGGATTTTTTTCGCATTTTTTGAGGCCTTTGGTCTCCATGACCCACATGGCCAACATCCAAAACGGAGTGAATGCTGCACAAAATAGCAGCACTAGATGTATAATGAGTATACACATCATATAGTTCCACGTGTATATATATATATATGTCTCCACGTCCTCGGGGGTAAAGAGTAGCTCACCTTCTTTCTTATATAACTGTAGTGTTTGGCTCTTAGCCGATGGTTTGTGCAGACTGTCGGGTGTTCCCCGGGACGCCTGTCTGCGGATCTTGCAGAGCAGTCTGTAGGATCACAGGGTTTC
>Ga0126342_10013514_pt1:2500-14452 | contig 14452 bp, 12 predicted proteins | sample Cyp1metagenome_FD_92528 | JGI IMG/M metagenome (GOLD analysis project Ga0126342, IMG submission 92528) | Coral microbial communities from Lord Howe Island, Old Settlement Bay, Australia - Cyphastrea 1 metagenome | ecosystem: Host-associated > Invertebrates > Cnidaria > Coral ... | reverse complement strand
GAAAATGGCCGCGTCGCTTTTACCAGACTCCACTTTATGTATTTTTCCCTCCCCTCTCCCCTTCATTTTTTCTTCGGTTCCTTTCTTGCTTACCTACCTTTCGTGTTCCCCCTCTCAAGTTAACATTAACGGGGTACCCCCAAACCCCAAGTCTAATCAACATGTTCCCCCTCAAAATGGCTGTATTTGAGGTATCCACCACTTTTGGTCACCCGTAAAAAATACTGGGATACCAAGCGATAAACTTTTGGATAAGCATGGGACCTCAATCACAGAAAATGAGCATGTTTTGTGTTGGATAGTGAAGCAAAAATGGAACCACCCCCGTGTCAAAAGCAATAATTAAATGATGATAAAGAGGAGATGTTCATCACTATATAAATGTCATCCACGATGTGTCAACCCAATTCTGGGCCTGAGAGGCAAACAGTCGCCGATGTATATACCCTTTGGTATTTGGACATCCCAATGGATAATTAGTTGCAGTTGTGATTTTTATGGGTAGATTTTATTGAAAACTGGAATTTCTTATTGTCGTCATGTTTCAGTACCAGATGCCTGATGTGTTTTTTCATACTAAGGTGGGATGAGTTCCATGCTCGGAGAGGAACTCCCGCAAACGCCTGCCACAGCGAGAAATCTTGCAGTGCTTGGTCGGTGAGGGCTCAAAGAGTGAATCAATGTCTTCTAGGGTGAACAGGAGTTCCATTTTCTTATGAATCAGGAATGAGTGGTTTCGCCAATTTATTATGATGATTATGTGTTTTGTTCCAATCAAATTATTGGTGGATGTTGATTCCCAACCATGCCCCAATCCGTTCAAAACAATCATTTTGGCACAGTCTAGTCTTAGGTCTCCCGGACGGATGGCGTTGGCCCGCCGGCCCGCCATATTTTCCAGACCTAGAGACGCCAGTGCAGAGTGGGTGAAAGCTGCGCGGGTCATCATGGACACCAGTGGCCAAAATAATGCATGTTTCTATCGCAAACACTAGCAAACCAATTTTTTGCCCGAAGTATCCTGGGGTACGCCTGCACATTTTCCTTTTTAAACGAGCGTCAATATGTAGTATATATATATATATGTGTGTGTTTATTTATTTGTTTGTATATATATATAGTTATTTTTATTTGTTTATTTATTTATTGTTTATACATACATGTAAAATCAAAATAGTGAATTATTGTTTTGGCTCATCCTATCTATGTACAACAGGAGGCTTTCTCAGAGCTGTAGGTAGCTGTGACACTCTTCATGAGACAACCAGGCAGATCCATCTCTCTCACTGTCAAGTGAATGAAGATTTGGATGTGAAATAAGGGGGAGAATGCTTAACCAGATTGGAAGATAAGATTGTATACGGATAGGATTTAGATGTATATAGAGCTATATAGTACACACTAATTTCACCAGATCCAAGCCCAGCTAGTTATTTGGGTCCAATTTGAATGCCATGACTGGCACAATCGACAGTGCCTGTCCAGCTTTTGTGGCGCTCAAAGACATGGAGCACAAGGAGATCCATACTGAAAATCACCAGGTCGGAGCAATTGAATGTTGATTTGGAGCCGATGCGATTACGAGCACATCCAAATCCATAGATATAACATATATCGCACATCATGTTTCCCCAACACCAGTTGCCTCGCTGAAACTTAAGATGCCTAAAGCCACCCAGTCTGAGTCTCAATAAACAACTCATCCACAAGATGGGGCAGGCCTCCAACCATGGAATTTTCCCCCTAACCACATAGACCTAGATGTAAAATCATCGAATCTAAAAAGCATCTAAAAGCTATTTGGGGCCCTAGCTTGAGCTAAGTTTTAGAAACTAACAGACATATCCAGACATCCAAGACTTCCGAAAGCGCCCAACTTGGCACAGCCCACCATCACCTCGATGCGTTGATACGCCACGCGCCATGGAGACGGCCCGATGGCCCAGAAGACGCTGGGATTTGGTGGCCAGCTGTGTGGCGGCCACTTGGAGGATTGAAGAAATGCATAGAAATGCGGTGAACCATGGTGAACCGGTGAACCCTAAGAATTTGATCTCCTGAAGGGCTAACTGAGTGCTGAGGCTATTGCATTTGAACGAAATATATATATACGTGTGTGTGTGTGTGTTTGCTATAGCTGCGGGCAGTCCTTTTTCTCACCTGTACAGTTGCCAGGAAGGCGTAGATTGTTAGATTACTTGTTTTGTCCATATAGTTGTGTCTAGCACAAGGTCTTCCAGTTTGTCTTGGATTTGACAGCATTTGATGGGAGCGGCGGGTGATGGAAGTGGGTGGAAGTAGATGCAAGATGGAGGTCAAAGTTGCAAGGCCAATGCAAGGGTTGAACACCTGCAGGGTCTTCATTGCGTCATTCAGAGTGGTCTTGCTTGACATGGCACATGGACGAATGAAGACTGGTGTCATTTTTTTTCCCTTCATTTCACCCGAGATTGCCCAGATAAATTTGAATGCAAATTGACGGCCTGCGGCATGACCTTCTTACATCATAGAAGCTGTTTGTCATGCAATAACTTCAAAGACACGTGCCCCTTTTCACAGCTTTTCAGGTGAATTTGGCAGCAGGATGCACGTGACCTGGCAGAACCAATGTAAAGGCAGCTTGCAACAACTGCCTATGCCAAACAGAGTAGGTTTGAGTCAAAAGCTATAGCATATGACCATTATATGACCTGAAAGCTGGGAAAAGTTGCAGAAGGAAACGCCAAAGTCCTGAGCCAAAGGGTCATTATTCTAGCTGTCAGCATCATGGTATATTACATGATGTTACAGGATGCTCCTTGTCAGCCCCCAGGTATGATTACAGCGTGTACAGCCCTGTGGTCAAAGAAACATACAACCTCACCCAGCGAGAGACGAATTTGGTCTTGGGCTTAGTTACCTTAGATGGCAGGAGAACCAAGGTGTGTGCATCATGTGGGATCCAACTTGGGCCGGCACATGTTGTCACGAATTGATGGTCAGCTTTTGGTGACTGAAAGTCCATCACGTGGTATGCCGGCAGGTCATGAACTTCGGATTTTTCATTTATGCTTTTGGCTCCTACGGCTATGGCATTTGTGGCTTGGGCTGCTGAATGTTCGGGTGGCACGTTTCCGGTGGCACCCTGAGAAATGCATCCACAAATGGCCAGGTGTTTAATGATGTTTAATGTGCATTTACCTATCTGTTTTTCAAGCTGCACAACTTCACGAACTGCGTCAGTACATGTGTTTATTTATTTACTGTATTCATTTGTTTATTTCTTGACACTCTTTAACATCGTTTAACATGCACTTTTGTGTGTGTGCGTCTTTTCCAACTCTCATACCAGTATGCATTCTCATCAAAAATAGTTTCAGAATGTTACATAGTTACATGTATGTATATATATATACTATATGAGAGAGATAGATATATATATATATACTGTATACATAGTTTTTCATTACCCTTTCCAGGGTACCATCCCAGTGGACAGCTGGTCCAGGCAATCAACACTTTGGTCCTCAAAGATCTCCACGCATCGGATGTGGCGTCATGTGGCTTGGTGTGAATGGGAAAGAGCCACCAACATAACCAACATCCAGGCCAGGAGATTTACAAGAAAAATGCTAGACAAAATAAATTCCTCAATATCTCGCCTGATTTGATTCAATGCTGATGTGTCCCATTCAAATTGTAATTTTGGGTTTGCCCCATTTCTGCCCGAGCTCATCGGTTTAAAGTTCAGAGTTGAGGAGGTGGCAAGTGGCAATCTAGGGTGTCAATGTCTCAGAGCTCCCCACTCCAAGTGGAACTTGCGGCTAGGCTCTTCTGCTATGCCATCTTGGTCTTGAATTTGTTACAGCCGGTTGTGCCAGGCCGGGTTCAGGGCGCAGGGTTGGCCACTGCAATGAGACGAAGGTCCGTTGGTTTCTTGTAATTTGGGAGTGTATTGAAAACGTTGGCTGCCCTGCTGAAAGAGGAAGCAACAAAGGCTGGTTCAGTCTTTGGACCAACACATAGAACCCACATTTGTACGTATATATACATTGTTTCCCGCAAAAAAAATCAAGATGCATGGTTGCAGACGATAAGGTTCACCTAAAGATTTGGCTCCTTAGGAAATGGTAGGGCTGGCTGGCCATCAAAAGTACACGAATGTATTTTTAAATTTGGACCATGATTCATGGCTGCCTTACCGATAAGCTAATTTCACGTGGCATAGCCTTTTTGCCTTGTAGTTTGTGTGTTGAGAGCTCAGACACGAGACATCAAGATAGTCAAAAAGAAGCTGACCAGGCTTTCCTTGAGCTGCTGCACATACCCATGCACAGTCACTATGATAACGCCTGGGGAAGAATGGATCTCATGATTGGATGACCAAAAAGATCCACTTGATTCCCAGAAGTGGTGAAAAGACAGCTCGCAGGGAATCCATTATATTCTTTAAATCTATTTAAGCATAATAAGCATGGTTTAACCTGCAGATCCTTGAAACCCATGAGGCGTTGCAGGCGCTGTGCTGATGTCGCTGATGATCGGAATTGGTTGGGCTGGACAGGCCACCAGTTTAGGTTGTGGATACCAGCGCGTTGCCTGGCGTCGACCTGGGAGGTGAGTAACGCTTTTTGTGTCAAAGGCCATGGCAGTGCTAGTTTGTATCCCTAGATCAGCTAGAGAACCACTATCAAAGAATGCTAGGTCCTTTACTTGGGCCTCAACATTGTGTTTAGCACTGGGCAAGCTCAGGTTTGCCAAGTCTTCCCAGAGTCTGGCGGAATCGCAATAGGCCAGTGGGCACCTGAAAGTGGGCCAAGGTTTTTCCCTAAACCACCTTGGCGTATAGCGGGTATAGGAAAGCCAGCTGAACGTGTCAAAAACACCAAATGTTTGCAAAGTCAAGAGCACCAAGTAGCGTAAATCCCCAGCCCGGTGGATCCTCAACACCGCTATGATCCACCGGCCAGGCATTTTGAAGACCAGCCTGGGAGCTGGCGGGGCCTTGGCGCCAGCCATCTTCTTTGGGCTTTGGGGGCAACGGCCTCCAGAGAACATCCTGGGCCACTGAAGCTGCAAGTCCCCCAGGTCCAGGCTATTCCAGGATCCTTCCTCGGCGGTTCCAAGATGATTTGGATGATGTTCCACCCTTTTTTGGGGATCATGATCTGGAATTGACTGCTGTTATTTTTGGTCTGGGGTCTTGGATCCAGACTTTGAAGCGCTGCAGGGCAGGCATAATTCATGCTGTGACATGATGTATTACACTCTTGCAGGTTTGATCAACTTCCACTGGTGTTTCATGTCCCATAGGTTCAACTCTTTCCAGAATGTTCTTGGGTCGAATGTGCAAGCCATTTAACATCATTTAAATGCAAACTGCTTGGGGGACGTGTCAAAGGTGTGTGGTGCACCCACGCCATGATTGCCGCGCTGAGGCATGAAGCTGTTCCCAGCCTTTGCCAGCTGCACACTGGCCATTGCAGTCATATCAATGACATATGCAGTCGATGCGCAGCCTGGTTGGTCTCCCAAAGAAGGTGCACACATGTTGTTGTCAGTTGTAAGTCGTGAGGCGGTTTCCACTTGTAATTAATGACAGAATGAGATGGAAAGTGGAAACCATGTCTTCATATTTGTTCTATGTTGATATACTTTGCACCGGTTCCACTGACCCAGCGCAACCGTGATCGGTTGTTTTGCAAAGACAAGTTAAAAAGTTGTTTTTCAAAGTGTACAGCGCATTGGGATCATATTGGGGCAGCTGTAGGCTTGAGGCAGATAACAACGTGTTCACTTGTCAGCCTATACAATTCACCTGTATGAAAGGCTTTGCAGATGTATCATGATGTATCATTTATGTTTGCTTGCACATATAAATGTATACACATGGGTCTGGGTAGATATATATATAATATACACATATTTCTTTGCATATAATTATGCACATTAGTACACATATACATATGAATATACAGATAGATACACGTATATGCACATATATATATATGCATATTGCATATATAGTGCGTGTCATAAAGTCAAACAATGACATGACATGTCCATTGTCATGTCACCTGTGTCATCCTTGATTCCGGCCACATTTGGCCGCAGGAAGAACCTTCAGCCTACTTGCACTTGCCATGGTCCTTATCACAGGGACGGCGACGGCAAACAGCTTCGTTCCACTGGGAGAGACTCGGCACTAAAGTGGTGCTGTGTGCCCAGGATTGCCAAGGTGTTATGGTGACCTGACCACCATATCATCATCATCGTCATCATCATCATCACCACCATGATCACATCGTCATGATTAGTCAGCACTATCACCCGACTGGCTGAAGGAGTGCAGATGAAGGAGCTGCCCTTTCCCCCAACAATCCCTCAGGCTGCGAGCGATGCTTTGCTGGCCGCTACTGTTTCACTGCTGCTGGCCCTGTTCCTTGCGCTGGCGTGCGTGGAAGACAAGCAGCTCCCTGCCAATGAGGTGTCGCAGGACAGAAGTCCCATGCGCCTTGCTGAAGGTTCAACAGACCATGGTGGATTTGGCTGGTGGTTTCGGATGATCGTGGAAGGGGTTGAAACATGTTGAAACCACAAAAAGGTTAAAGAATGCTCGACATCCTGCAGCGCATGGCCAGAGAATGGGCCAGCACTTGAATCCACGTATCCATTCATGAGGTGACCCATGGCTCTTCCACTCGTTTCTGTTTCCAGCACAGATCTGTTTATAAGAAAGACCAGGCTGTTTATAGCGCTGGTGATATCGAAGAGTTGCCATGTGAGAAGCCTACTTGGGATGATTATACAAGTGTGCATATATATATATATATAAATGTACATTATATATACATATATAATGACATCATATGACATCAATGGGCTTTTAAAAAATGAATAGATAGATCGATCGATCGATCAACCAGATAAATAGCTATATAGACAGAGAGATAGATATATAGATAGAGAGAGATAGAGAGAGAGAGACAGAGATAGATTGATAGATCAATAGATCGACAGATCGACAGATCGATGGATAGTGTACAAATAGACAATTTTTTTTCATCAGTAACAGTCATGCCGCCATGCCCTTTTTAGAGAGACAGACATGGGATGGCTTGTTTGGCGACCACCAGCCGCCACCGCGCTGGTGACCCAATGGCCCAGGCACATCAAGGTGCAGCAGGCCAGCAAAACCTTGGAATTCTGGACATTTGGCGCTGATGAAATTGCGATGGAGTTGTCCAGAAAATGGAGGTAAAAACCATAGAAAATGCTATGTTTTTACTAAATGGCAACCAAGATTTTGCCAAAGATTTACCCAAACTTATGGCACTAATGAATCAGGAAAGTTATGGTGAAAATTATGCTGATTTGCTGTAATTATAGCTTTCTGAGGAGAAAATGTAGAAACAAGATGAACCGAGGCATTTTAAAATAGTGGTATAGTAGTAGTGGGAAATATATAAAAACAAATGCTGTCAAACAATTCCAGTAAATAAAACTGTGCGGGAATGATGAAGGATTTTGCGGGGTCAGGTACCATGATAAGATTGTTGAACGAGGTCATGGCATGTTGGCGTGCAAACTTTAAATGACCTGCGCCGTTTTGCCAACACTTCCTTGAATCCAAGGATGTACACCGTGGTTTTCAGCACCGCAGCTGGTTCTGGCCAACTGGTGTTCACCAATCTTTCACAGATGGCAGAGGCCATTGGCTGTTCCTCACAAAGTGAGGCTTTGCTGTGCAGTTTTTCGTTCTGCGGCTTGGCGAAGTCGGCGGGTAGCCAGGCCTATGCGAAATAGTAAGCTCGTAGTGACAGCAACGGGATGCTATGCCATGCTATGGCTATCTATGGCTTATACTTAATGTGGTGCAATGTGATGCAGTGTGGACGAAAAGCAGAAGAAACCACCAGCGAAATCGTGTTTATGGCTTGTATGAAAGGCTCTCCTACGTTCCTTCCTTCACTCATGGGGGTGCATTCAATCGTTGTGAGAGTGCAATGTCGCTTAGCCAGTCAGATTGATGAGGAGTGCCGCACAAGGGTTGGTATATCGACATTTTTTGATTCTTTGAGACAAGAAGATTAGATCAGATATACAAAAAAGAAACATCCGCTATATGCAAGGAAATCTGGCGTACGAATAGGAATGTCCCAACGAGTCTTGACGAGATTCGAAGAATATTCAAATTCAAATGCAAATGAATGCGGACAATATATCATAATTTGTCAGAAAGAATGCGCATAGACATAGAATGACATAGACATGTAGGGAGCAATCTTATGTGAGTAATTATTCAAGAGGGGAGGGGATACATTGAGCATCCACTCCAGATCAACTGCCACTGCTGCTAAGGTAACATGTTGGGACGGCTGAGCTTCGGCATGGCCTGTGATATCTTACAACATCGCAGGGCATCCAGGACCCTTTTATTCGACGCTTGGGCATGTTCCGACAAGCACAAAAGAGACAAGTGTTTGTTGAGCTATATGTGTCTCTGTGGGGTGGTATGGTGGATGCCTGATTGACAATTGTGGTCTGTGGCCATGCCATCCATGGTCTGAGTGGGACCCAGGTAGCCTCCACACTCTTGGCAACTGTTGGCCAGCTATTGCTGCATGCTGCGGCCCTTCAAGAAAATGTTTCCCAGCTGCAGGTGTTGGGCATCATGATCAATAAATTCGCAAGTTGAGCCGCCCGTGAAAACGGCCAAGACTCGCAGAGCCCAAGCCTGCACAGAGTAAATCGTGAAGCTCAGCTAATGATTTTAAGTGAAGTGACATATATTATATATGTGTATAATTACCGCCGTTGTTTTACTGTTTTTTTGCGAGTACAGGGAGATATCTAAAGATATCAAAAGGTATTGTACCGGGCCCCAATCAGCTGCCAAGGTTGTCCTCCTTTTTGTCGGGGTTTGCTGTGTGGGGCTGCAATTTGGCGGGGCCTTTCCCACTCTTGCCCCTTGGCGGGGATTGGATACGGTGGTGGTTTGTCGGGAGGTTTTGCCAAGAAATGTTGGGGAAAGTAGGATGGAGATCCTTGATATTGGTCGATAGTATAGACATGTATAGTCTATACAGCCGTATAGGCATAAACCATAGAAGATTCGGATACAACCAATCAATATGGAAAGATTTTAAGCCATAGATGCTGGATATAGAAACTTGACTCAACAAGATCAACAAGTCGTGCTGGCTTTGTGGGAAGCAAATTCTTAATTTCTTGGATTTTGAGCGGCTGAATGATGGGGCTAGCAATTTCGGAAGTTTCACCAGGCTTTTGGTCCCTTCGCTACAGTAGGCTTCCAGAAACTCTGATCATCCATGATCATCCCAGCTACAATGTTGTAGTCGTGGTTGACCAATCAGCCGATATCAGCCGAGTTCTTTTCCGGCTAAACATCGGCAGGATTCGGTTGGTGGCGTTGATTTGTGTCTTGTTTATCCTTGCCAGGTCAATGTATGTGCAGCACGCTATGGTCGAGCGACCTTGAATGGCAACTGGACATTTATGGATGCTGCAACTCGGCATTGAGGGCAAATGAGGGCATTGAGAGGGCACAAGCAAAAGTAGCCAGTATTTACTTGTCATTGATCGACAGTAATGTATAGGTTGAGGCACTAATAACACATGACAACAGTGGCTAAGGAATGTGAAAGGCAACCAAGCGAACACACCACCTGCAGGAAAGAAGTCTTGGCAAAGGCTAGTTTGAAAGTTGAAACAGTGGAGGGTCAGTTGCCCAGATCACAGACGCGGAGCTGGATGATCTACATTTAAACTGTAGGGTAGAACGCCCTTGAGTTAGCTTCAGGAGTTGGCAAAACATTTGGCTTCAATCGCCATTGCAGAATAACTACACCTAAAGATTATGCAGCAAGAGGCTTCACTAATGGAACAGTTCAGCTTCACCGGCCCCGTGCCATCTGACGTTACTGAGAGCAAAAACCAAGGTGGGAAATGGAACTGCATCTCTGGTTTTTGGTAGCTACCTTGGCAGTGTTGCTTACGACCGCCATGCTGGTAGTGATCACCACTGCTATGGGCCGAACTGCTTTGCGCTGCCTCATCTCATTATGGCCGTCATTTGCTGCTTGGAAGAAATTTAATATACTATATCCGGCCGGAGATTAGAGACCCCTAAAGTTAATCCATTGATTCTGGCTTGGCACAAGGAGAGTTCTGATCAAGCCCGGGACGTCATTCCACTAGGGTTGTTGTGAGGGATCCTTTTAGCTGCTTCGTGCACCTAGGAAAGATGAAAGATGTTTAGATCAGCCAAAAGCTGAGCTGATTTCGTAACATGCTCCACCAAGTAGCTTCAATTCCACCTCCGAGGTGCTTGCAGGACCATCATCTCCATCCTTTTGATTTACTTGCATCCGCGTAACCGGCAGATTCGACACTCCTTGTCATCACTCTCAGCATCGTGTAGCATTGAGGAGCCCATGGTCAGTTTCGACATTGATGCGAGCACAACTGCTGGAGCCAATTCTTCCGCTTCAGTTGGTGTCAGTGAGACACTGTAGGGAAGTAGGGAGCAAACTTGGCAAAGCCTGATTTGCTATTAAAATTAGGATTTCAGATCTTGCCTTTTAACGAAAATATTTGATTATAGTTATATTATACATATATATATACGATAATATATATATATAATATTTTTAAAAAATAGTTTTCAATATCATTATGTATCATATATCTTATCTCATATGAATGACCGACAATAATTATCTAAAAATAACATGATCTCATAAAATGTAAGAAAACCTTCACAACCGATAGGGGACCACTTACCGATACCCTATTTTTACACAGCATGGAAGTGCAAACCTTCACAACCGATAGGGGACCACCCACTTTGGCCATGTCCATTGCGAATATAATAGATAATTTTCTTCACCATTCATATCATGCATATTTATATATCACATATCAAGTATTACAAATCACATATCATATATCATGCACCATAAGTTATAAAGTTTATATTATAAATTGAGCAGCGTTCTCAATTCCTCTTTGCATGTTTAGTATTGGGCTGGCATAAATTCTGTCAAGTGGTAAGACTTTGCCAGGGTTTCGTAAGCAGTGCGAAAGGTTTGACGTAAGCATTGATCAGAAACATATTGCGGTAAGCCGTTCGGAAGATCATGTCCGGCTATGGGAGCTGAGGTTCAAATAAGGTTGTGTGACTCATTTGGTGCATGTTATGAATGTTGATGATGATGCATTGTACTATATACATAGGATAAGCAGGCGAGAATGCCACTTTCTTCACGGTATAGTGTTTTATGAGATCTAAATTTGCCGTAAGCTCGGCGTAAGCAATCCATAAGCTAGTCGTGAGCGAAGGTTGCATTCACTGACCCCTAGCCCTGGTTCCTTTGCAATTGAATCTACGTTTAGGTTTTCTCTACCCACCTACGCAAGTGAGCACAGCCACTATTCAAGGCTGCCTCTGCCGTATGCGTACCTTTCACACTCCCCCCAACCCGCTGGCCTCACCTTGGCAGCAGGTTGCACTAGAGATCATATAACAGCTTAAGTTCAATTTTCCTCTGCCAAGGTTGCTAACCTGGCTGCGGCAACTTGCAGGTTCTTGTGTGGGAAATCTCCTTTTCATCCCTGGCTGCAAAGCCCCGCATCCCCAGTCCCAGGTGATGGGCAGGCTATGCAAACCTTCCCTTTAGTTCAGCCTTCCACCTGGCCCTAGCCAAGGTTTCTGGCTTTACCAAGGTTCAGGCACGCCCATACGACACCACGCTACGATGCACAGTGGCCAGCAAGGACCAATCATTGCCTTTCCCGGCGGGAGCATCAGACTCAGAACTTACGTTTAGGTTTTCTTTACCCACCCAGACACGTGAGCGCAAGCACTATTCAAGGCTGCCTCTACCCATGTGACGCGTGCACCTTAAGAGCTGCGCACATCCATAACAGAATAACAGAATAACAGAATCA
>Ga0126342_10013513_pt1 | contig 14453 bp, 12 predicted proteins | sample Cyp1metagenome_FD_92528 | JGI IMG/M metagenome (GOLD analysis project Ga0126342, IMG submission 92528) | Coral microbial communities from Lord Howe Island, Old Settlement Bay, Australia - Cyphastrea 1 metagenome | ecosystem: Host-associated > Invertebrates > Cnidaria > Coral ... | reverse complement strand
TGATCTCTCTTTTTTCTCTTTTCTTGATGACTCCGACGCGAGTCTCGTTTCTTCGATGCCCGTGGTCTGCATGACCGCGTGCTGCGAGTGAGAACGCCTCCCGCCTTGTGTGAACAACTGACTGATATTTTTTCCCAACCAGTGATGGTTTTCTCCACTTCCCAGTGGCCTTGGGCCAACCAAGGTGCAGAGTGGTATGGCAGGGTGACCCGTTACACCGGTCGCAAGACCCAGGAGCTGCTTCTGATGGTGCCCAAATGGTTGTTGATAAAATAATAGAACGTACCATATCCTTTGTTCAACAAGGTTTAAAGAAGGTTTAACATTAGCTCAAAACCCAGTTTTTGCTAGTTGAATCTTCATATTTTTAGCTCGAATCCAGATTTTTGCGAGGAAATTCCTCATTTGGTTACCCAGGGGTAAACTAACATAGATCTGGAAAATGATCTATTCATGGTATTTTTTTCCCACACCTATGTTAGGTTACAGGAGGGTACACCCCAATTTTTGTTGGATAATTCCCAATATTGGATTGAAAAAAGTGCAGGAAACCCCCATGTTTGATGATAGACGCCATGGTTTCCGGTTGAGATTTTCCCTTAAATCCATCTGGATAAGTCATAACGACCTCACTGCGACGTCACTGGAATGATGGTTAGATTGCGGGGAATCATTCCCTAATGACCGCAAGTTTCAGGTTAGTGAATTGTTATGATTTAGCCAGATTAATGGATTATTAATCATCATTAACGACTATTAACCATTATTAACCACTATAGTCACCACTATTAATGGCTTATGGTTTGAAATCCCACCAGAGCTGGTTTCCTTTGCAGACATTACCAGACGCTTTCTATGGAAAATGCTCCCCCCTCCCTGGCACCCCCAAGCATAGCACAACTATACCCAGATCTATTGCGGAATAGTTATTCTCATAGTGATTCCCACAGTGATTCCCCATGAAACATGGAGCTGGTTGTTATAATGAACCCTCTGGTTATGACTAACAGTTTGCCATGGTATAGATGGCCCATAGAAATCGATGGTTTACTGAACTCAAAAGTGGTGGATCTTTCCAGTTCGCTATGTTAGTCATAACCAGATGGTATCCATTTATATCCCACTAGTATTGGTTATATCCAATCATAGTCTTGTAATAACCATCTATAATAAATAGGTAAACCCAGAGGGTAACCCAGATTCATCGCAGTATTCTTTGCAGGACGTCCTGGCAGAGCTGGGCCGGGTGAGTAGCGAAGCATTGCAGCTGCTACGCACCGTGCGCGCCTTGAACGCGGAGGCGTGGCAGCGGCCATGTGCTGCCAGAATTCGGTGGTTAAAACTTTGGGGTTAAGAAGGATTAATATAAAAAATAGGGGATCGAACAAAAGTAAAGGTTTTGAATAAGGATTCAAGCAAGAACAATTGAACATTTGGGAAAGATGAATGAAGAAGGAACCATTGGGAATTACGCCACAAGAATGTGGGGTTAACACAACTGGGAGATTGACCAACAAAAGAATGGTTTAAGCAGCAGCAACATCATCTTTTGGTTACCAAGTAGCTCCACCACTAAGAGTACATGGCACATTTGGACAGCACATTTTAACCACATCCACTCGGTATCAACATTAGGGCTGTGCCATCTGTATTTTTTGATGTTTGAGCCTCTCAACATGCGATACACTCTGGTGGTGGCCATGGAACATACCAACTTTTCATGAACATTTTTACATATATTTGGGTATGGGTCAATACCTATAGATACATTTTTAGTGGGATGAACATCCATTTACCAGCTATTTTGGGGTTCACTAGGTACCAGGGTTTTGACCCATCCCCATTTACTGTAGGATCATCGGATAATCATTGAATTTTGGGTGATGTTATGTGATGTTCGATATTGATATTGCCAGGTGATCCGGCATAGCCCGGCATAGCGAAGATGTCCCTGTTATGGCATGGGCGTTCAGGATTTGCATCGGCGACTCTTCCAGCGACAGAATGTCCGGGTCACAGGGATGGAGGGATGGGAAGACGAGAGGCCGCATCCAAGCAGGTGATACGATAGGAAACCACGTGTTTTATGGGCTAGATTAATATTTATATGGGTATATTATACGGTATATTTCTATATTTATTATACATTATTATGCATTATTATGCATTATGTTTGTAGTGGGTTAAAATCAAAGACCCCCGAGTTGTTGGGGTAGTTCTTCCGATTCGCAGGGTGACTTCACCCTGCTACCCTGCTAAAAATCACACCCAAATAGCAATGAGTTGTTGCTGGATCGTTATCCCTCCGTCACCACTGACATACCCATCTTCCAAATGCCCCCATTTGCAATGGTTGGTAGACAATTTTTGCTGATGTTGATGATAATTGTTAGTACAGTAACACATGTCAACGGACCCACCATTTTCATTCATTCCTCAGACCAACATGTGAACCACACATCTTCACCACTCGGCCTATCCGTATCCCGTCACCATTTTTTTTCCAAATCCTTGGCGCGAACCAAACAGAGGACATCATCAATGCCACACAGCGCCAGCGAGGCGGAAATGGATTCGACTGATCCAAAGGATGGCATAGACATTGATGATCCAAAGGTTGAATAATCACCAAGCGAAAATGGTACTGTAGTAATGACATATTACTGGCCCGGTATGATTTTTAATGAGCATGATATAATAGCAATGATATAATCATTGTTTGATGTTATTACTATCCAACAGATAATCATTGAACATGATAGTAATAACATGCAGATAAGCATATCAACCTAACTATTGACAACACAGAATCGTGAAAGTAATCATCCATAGGTTGATTATGATAGTATTTACATAGTATTACTATGATTCTGGTTGATACATGTAATATATAACAATAACAATGATTTTCACACAGTCGCAATTTCTTGTGATCCATTGTGATTCTGGTTGAACAATGACAACGGTACAATGACGAACAATAAATGATACGATAAGCTATTGATAGTAACATATAGTAGATCTATTCTTAATGATTCTTAATGATTATTAGGATTCTTAATGATACGGTACAATGATGATAACAGCAATATTTTTCTTGCCATGAACCTTTTCGTAGCGACCTTACTGGAGGTCACTGAACATGTTCGTTCGAAAAAGGGCTGAGAAAAGAACCATGGCTTTATAAACATATTTGAGAAGCATTAAACAAAGATAAACAATGCCCAGTTCCACTCATAAATTTTGTGGGGCTATAGCGGCTATAGTTCACCATAGTTGTAGGAGTAGGAGTGTTTTTTTTTCTCAACTTATGGAGGTTATTTCATCCCCTAGCCATGTTGCCGGCCTGGCCACCCCATCCCGTATTGATGACTGGATTGGTGATCCAATGGATGGTTCACATGGATGGATCCATCCAGAAATCAACGACCCAACGATCCAGCTATGAAGGTTATCACTGAAGTGTGGGTTAGCTATGGATGTTTATTTTCTGATTTCATAAAATTATGAATCAACTGTTTATCAACTATCAATCCAAAGATGTGTGGCTTAAATCACAACTTGTGCCTCTTTAATCCGAACAGCCAGGCGTAGCCCTTGGAGTCTTCTCAGCTGCCAGCAACGGATTGGGCGTACTGCTACAGATGGTGTGCCTTGTCACCTTGTCGGTGCGAATGAACTGCGAAAAAGAAAACTCAACTGTATCCGACCATAGAAATCCAAATTAGGCAGAAACGTATTCTGAAAATTTCTGAAAGAATTGGGAAGATTCGAAGATTCCATCTTTTTCCAAGTGGTTTCTTGTTGCTCATTTTTTGCACTTTTCTTCCAGCCATGATCATTGGGGCGCCTTTGACCCAAGGACCTTGCTGATCGGCAGTAGCGCTGTGTTGGCGGGATCCATGACAGCAGAGGCGGGGATTTTTTCGGAAAAGGTGGACGATGTGTGTTGTCTAACCGCAATCTACAAATAGCTATTGAAAATGGCCCAGTCGAAATAGTGCATGTACCCATAAAAAATGGTGATTTTCCATAGTTATGTTAGTTTACCAGAGGGTAATTGGGAGCTGATTGAGTGGAATGGCTTCGAGTGGTCACAAAAAGTTCACATTTGTGAGTAACTACTGATCTACTGGCCATTCAACCGAAGATATTTCTTTGTCGATTCCTGACCAAAAGGTCCCTCGCAATCTTTCCAGGCGCTCGCGACCTATCTGCTGTATCTGGACACTGCAGTGGACAGCACTTTGGCATTGGCAAAGTTGGGGAGCGCCTTTTTCCAATGCATCTGGATTTCTGGGTTTTTTTCTATTGGGATGGGTCAAAACTCTGGAGCCTGGTGAACATTTTTTTGCTGGTAAATGAATATTCATGCCCCCAAAATTGTACTATAAAGGTATTGACCCATAGCCATATTGCTCTGGATAAATTATAACGATCTCACGTCGCGAGCTGCTCCGAGGTGCCTTGGAGCTGGGTATAGCACCTTGGATGCACCATGGCCCCATGGCCCTTGGATGCCCCATGGCCCATGAATCCTATAGGGAACTCGACCGACTTTCCGACGCCAGGAGTGGTCTTCCTGCAACGATGCCCTGGGCTCCGCCGAGCGCGTCTTAGGGATTCTGGCCCAGGGCGTCACGCGGCCGAAGGGTTCGATTTCTGCAGGCGCGTGAACTGGAAGCAGTTCAACATTGGAGAAGTTTGCCAACCCAAAATCTCCTTAAGACTACATGATAGTTGAGGATAGTCTTTTGGATAGTTGAGGTCTTTTGGAACGTCATTTTCTGCGCTGAGGCATGGCAGTACCGAAAGGAGATGTGCTCTTCGACTCGGTCTGCTTTGCCTATCCATCAAGGCCACAGCATCAGGCGTGGGAGCTGGAGCTGTCAATTTGGTCATTTTGAAGTGCAAAGTTGTCCTACGGAAAGCCTCAAAAAACATCTCAAAACGTTTTAAACTGCTTTAAAAATTTTAAAATTCCGTGATTTTTTTTGATGAAAACAATATTAAACCATATTAAACCATATTAAACCCCTCAAATTGATGGCATGCCTAAGGAACTCCGAAGCCAGCCTGGCTTCGTTGATATTGGATCTCTTCAACCAGGTCTTGGCCAACGTGTCCTTACACTGCGCGGCAGGGAAGACCACGGCGCTGGTGGGCTTCAGCGGTTCAGGTCGCTGGTGATGCTGCTGGGATGGGGATGGGATGGGGATGTCTCCAAGTTTTTTTTTGGGTTAAAATTTGGATACCTCAGATACCTCCTATTTTTTGATTCATAGAAAAAAACGACGATGTCTAATGATATGATATCCACTGATGTGAAATCTGTGAAGATGGGCGACCCCTCACTTGGAAGCCTGCAGATCAAAGCTCTGGAGGCAAATCTTCCCTGCTGAGTCTTCTGCTTCGCTTCTATGACTTGCAGGACTGCCTTCTCAACAGCTGCCATGATGCCATGGACAAACCAATAGACTGGCAGATACCTTGCCAGGAGGCTGAGGGTTGCGTGAAGTTTGATGATGTCAACGCCTTAGTGAAGCCTTGCTCTCAACTGTAACTGTGCAGAATTTGGGGTAAAACTTGGGAGGTATCCATGGCGATAGCGCCCCGATGCTGTTTTAACATGATCCGGCAGCCCACCCCAGGCCGACGTCCGGCAGTTGGATCCAGTCTGGTTGCGACGGCAGTTGGGACTGGTGCCACAGAGTCCGCGACTCTTTCGCGGAAGCATTGCAGCTGGGAGCCCAAGACGACCAGTGAGGGTAGCTGGCCTAGGGGGGCTCGCTAACCAGGGTTATCATCCGTTGAAAGTATCAAACATGCACCAGAACGGATGGAACATTTTGTTTGATGCCCACGTGTTTATTTTGTGTCTAACATATAAACATATGGAGTTACATGGAGTTAGCCTTTGACCTTGCAGAATAAAGTACTCAGGGTATAGATAGCTGGGTTTGTCCAGATATCCTATGGGGATGGGAACACTTTTTTTTGCCCCCCCCCAGTTATTAAAGTTGATGAAGTTGTATAAGTTGGGTTATAACTTATAACCCCTTTCAAATATAGTTATAAGTTATAAGATGTTATAAGTAAGCATCAAACACCATAGTTACAATTATTTGCACCAACTAAGCTATCACAAACGGGGCCCCCACTCCGTAGGTCTCTGTAGGTCTTTTGTGATGATTTATTTCGGCCAGTGACTTTCAGTGACTTCAGATGACTTCAGCACTTCAGGAGAATATCGCCTGGGGCTATCCCAGTGCCTCCTTTGCAGAAGTCCGTGCTGCGGCCCAAAGCGCCCTGGCGGCGGAGTTCATCGAGGAACTACCCGAGGTCGTGAGGGTCGTGGTCGTGGCGGGGCACAACTTGCGGTTAAGTCTCCCAAAAAAACCCGGGGCAGAAAAGTGTAGAGTGCGCCCGCAGATTTCATTGAGATCATTTGGAATTCCCAGTTGTTTTTTCTTTTTTGATGGTTGCTTAAATCCATTTTGACATGTTATTTCGTGGAAATTCAACCAAACTTGGGGGAAAGTTGTGGCAAATTGATGCATAGAACTGGATTCTTGGCATACTATCGAAACTAAAAGTTTAAGTCCCCAGTTTGGGGTTGAGATATGAGATTTCAGCTGGAAAAACGATGATTCGACGCCATCATTCCTGTATTGTAATGTGGGTCAAAATGTAAAGCCCCGATCCATACCCTGAACCCACAGGCCGATCCATACCCCCGATCCATACCAAAACGCAGGTGATCCAGACCCGTCTGGATCACCGCGGGCCGATCCATACCCGAATTTTGACGCAACCCCAATGTATTTTAAGCATTCCACATTTGCCTAGAGTCAAAACTGAATATCCTCGGAACCATTGACATTAGTCATGTGAAGTAGGAACCGATCCCGTATTGTGGTGCTGAATCTAAACCCATACCGCGCGATCTTCCATCATGCCGTGTGGCGCGCGACAGGGCTATGACACCATCTGCTCTGATGACAAACTTCTGTCTGGAGGCCTGCGTTTGAAGTGACACTTAACTTCTCACCATGTTTTTCAACACGTGTTTTTTAACTGTTCGGAAGATTGTTGCGAAAGAACGGACATCAGGAAGATGTGTCATCAGTCTTAAGACTCATTTTCCAAGCGATTGATACTGATGTGCGTCCATCCCACCACAATTCCTGATCCACAGAAGGTAAATTGACAAGGTCATGTTTGCCCTCATCAACAATCGACAGGTACTTTTGAAAAACATGAAGCAAGTGAACAGTTTGAAGGTGTTGGAGGTATCCCCTTCACTAAGGTGTTTGGTCAAGTCGTTGGAGTTTTGAACGGTTTTGACATGCCAAAATATGATAAGATATGTATTCTCCTCGATAGTCATGTTGACTCCCATGTTTAAAGCCAGGCGTCCGTTTATTCATTCCCAATTTCTGATATAGGTAGTTTAACCTATATTTTGCTGTTAAAATACCAATGTCTGCTGGTGAAAAGCACGATTCTTGGTTGAAAGTTGAAATCCCAAGTCAATATCAGCCAAGATCATCCCATTTTTGCCAAGCAGCAATGCAATGTTTGGTCGAATTTTCTGAATTCAGCAACAATTCCCATATTTGTCGCCCCAAAAAACAACTTTGACTCGTTGAAATCTCCAACTTTCGCAGGTCAACGACAGCGCATTGCCCTGGCACGCGCTCTGCTGCGAGACCCGGCCGTCTGGAGCCTTGGAAGACGTGAACGCGGATTCAACATAAGAGTCTTTATGGCTCCAATTTTTCTGGATGTTTGGATGTTTGTGTGTGTTGCATTTGTCATTGTTTTTGGGTTGTTATATGATATAATATATATAATATATATATATAATATATTATATGGGATTATATGGGTATATATGTTGATATATGTTGATATATGTTGATACATGTTGATATTTGTTGGCAGAGTTGTGTTTTTGGTGTTCGCTTCACCGTGACGTCATGATTTTCGATAAAATCGACTTTGGGAGGTGCTGCTCTTGGATGAACCGACCAGCGCCCTGGACCCCAAGTCCAGTGCACTGGTTTCCCAAGCCTTGGAGCAGGCAGCAAGTTGGAACCATCTGGAACCATTCAAAAGCAGTTTTTTTATGCTAACAAAAATCCAGAATCTTGAAATCTGCAATAGCAACCAAAAAAGCGCAACCCGAAATACTGTATCTACAGCTATCTTCAATAGCTAAAACTTTAGACATTTTTACTTGTCAGGAGAGGATCTGCCGATGTTTGGACCGTCAGGCACAGTGGTCCACGCGACGGAATTGCCACCGGACTGTGATTGCCGCGGGCGCCCAGATGGACGCAGCTGCAAAACAGTGGTATGTGTTCATTGGATATTCAATCATTACATATCATTACCTCATAAGACTTTGACTTCATTAGTTTCTATAGTCTATAGTGGGAATCAAACTTGGGATAGCTAGGACGGTTTTGGATCACATAGTTGACCAGTTATCAGTCGATCCATGGGTTTCAATTGCACCCGTTTCTACACCTTCTTGATTTATTGAAACCTGCTGGTTCCTTGACCCCCTTCATTCAATGAATTGACATAATTGACATAAAAAGTGAAACCAAAATTCACACCCACAAGTTGTGATCCATTTTGAACTCCCCAAAGATGGTGAGAACATGTGAGAACATTTTTTCTCATGTCTGAAAATGGCTCAACGGCTCTCTGAGATCGTCGCGCATGACCTGCGCCTGGCTGCCGTGCAACGAGCAGAGAAGATCGTGGTCATGGATCGAGGTTGGGAAATGGCTCCAGCTTGGGTCGGAAGTTTAGTCATGGCATGGAAAACTCAGAAATATTTGGGGATGGGTTTGGAGTTGATGGGGTTGGCTTGGATGATTTTCTTGATGACGCGAAATGGGGTGGTTTTGATAATAGGGTTTCATGGGTTTGGGAGTTGTTGATGGATTATTTTAAAAAGCGTGTTTGGATATGATACATGGTAAGATGGGTTTGGGCATTGATAAGTTTGGTAGTCGATGGCTTTAAGATGATGATCATGCTTGAACATCATGGATTTCCGGCCAAGGTTCGGTCCAGATGAACATCTATCTCTACCCTTTGGTAATCAAACAGTGGAATGGACCATTACTATTACGCATTTATGCATGATTTTACCATTCAACTGCCAAAGTATAGGGGATTTCCCATTTCCATGTTTGATTTCCGGAGGGTACCCACATATTGAAATGACTGGGATGGATGGATTGGATGGCTACTCCCAGCTTGATACAGCGATCGTACACGGGTCAAATATGGATGTCGTTGGAACAACACGTGTACCCCTTTTGTCCCCGAAGTAGTTGATTGAAAGTGAAAACACTTAGATCATCAGAACTTGGATTCATAGTTCGCCAGGTTTGGTTATTTCTTTGTGCAACCAATTGGATGAGACCCAAGACGCCCACCAGGACATACCAAGGACATACCAGGTGACTTCATGGTGACTGCAGGACCGAAGGCTCAAGGCGAGCGGGGCGAAAGACATCGCGTCATGGGACGGATCTGGGACCTGGAGCCATGGCCCACCTCTTTCCGACTTTTCAAAGGGAAGCCACCGGCGGAACCACCCATCCATTGTGGTGGGGCGGCAGATGAGCAGAAGGAGTTACTGGAAACCATGCAACTGAGATCAGCTGGAGAACGGAGCACGGGGAGGAAAGAGGATGGCCCCGCAACCAAGCAGCTGAAGAATTACATGGCGGAACAGGAGGGCCAGCCGCCGCCGAAAGCCTGTGCTGGTCCGAAACATGATTTCAGTGGAATGAAGAAGGAGACCTTGATAGCGACGCCTTTCAAGATTGAGAGGCACGGGCTCTGGTTTTATGTTCTGTTTTAACATCACCAAACTGGATGGTTGGAGATGAGATCAATGAGATCTCTTATTTTTGATTATTCTTGTATGTGTTTGTTGGATATTTAGAGACTTTAAAGACATGTCACCAGCCCTGGCCACCCTGTGAGGCCGTGGACTGAGAAAACTCCTGATGAGAACGCCCCCAAGGAACCACCAGGCCTCACACCAGGTCGACCACTGGGTCGTGGTCCAAAGTTTCCTGGTCGAGAGGAACTGATCAACGAAGGTCCATTTCCATTGAGGTCTCGAATAGCTCAGCACCTGGGACTTCTGAGCGAATTTCGACATTTTCTTTTTTGAGAAATCCTTCAGTTTGTTTAAGGGGACTGAATTTACTTGGCTCATCTTGGCTCTGAAATGTCAAATCCAAATCCCAGGTTGGCTACACACGTCTACTATCTCTGGGGCGAGGCCAAATTCACGGATTATCTGGCTCGTGGAACTCCCGCGCAAACCGCAGCGCTGAATCTGGAGCACTTTGCCCGTCAGGCGCACCATGCAGCGGGCCAACTGCTGGAGGATTCCCATGTGCCGTTGGCAAGGCCACCACCCAACTTGCCAGTGGAGGTCAGCGAAATCCCACTGCTGCTGCTACCTTTGAGGCATGGAGTGGAAACTGTCAGAAAGCATGGAGAATTTCTGTAGTCTCACAGCCCAGGAAGATCTGAAGCGAGGCCCAAAACAGTCGATTTTGAAGGTTTCTGATGCTGTGGATTTGTTTTAGAGATCCTTCCCAAGCCAAGCTCAACAAGGATTTCCATTGATGATTAAGAACCATCAGGCATTCCTTAAACTAGTCCTGCAATATGTTGTGAACCCAAACACTTGGGATCCCAAATGCAACGATCTTCTGCAGAGGACGAATCTTGGAGCAGGGACGACATGCAGAACTGCTGGAGTTGAATGGCGCCTACAAGAGGATCGGGGCGCCCAGCAATGTTCCACGGCTGTTTGATAACATGATGTTGACAAAGAAACAACAATTGCGGGAAACTATGCAGGAATGTAGATTCAGTTTTTTTTTTAATGGTATATTTCCTGTGATTTATTTCGCCATTGACATGATTGGATGTCGCAGATCCATGCGGATCCCAGAATTTGCAGCATGATTCAATCAAGTTCAACCAATGACACGCTCATTTTTTTGAGGCTGCTCAACCATCAACCAGTCAGGGCAGATGTTCATTTCCGCCAAGCTGAGATCTCCGGATATGAACCGAAACGAGGTCCTTTTCCCTGAAGAAACTGGGAGTACCCTACGTAAGTGATCTAAGTGATGTGAAGCTCCCGGGGTGTACCAAGTACTCAACTGGTCCGGTGGTTCAGCTCATACTTCTGATTTTCCTTCTTTTTTGGGGTGATGGAAACCATCATATTGTTGCACACATTGGTATAGTTATATCATGTTATATCATTGGTGGTTAAACCGAAATATTATGAACTCATCGAAGGAAGATATGGACAGATGGAAAAGCAGAGGTGGGAAGAGCAGAAGAGAGAAGATCAGAGAAAGAGTGAGAAGAAAGAAGATGCCGGTGCGCGAAAAGGTAGCAAAGTCGCGAAACACTGTGTTTTTCCAATGATTTGTGGCTCCGGAGGGTCAAAAAGTAGGCTCGCTCAAGCGGCGGGTGCGGAGCCATGTGGCCAGCTGAGAGATGAAAAATTGCACGCCGTTGTAGCGCGAAGCACATTTCCAAGTCAAAATGTACAAAACACACCATGTTCGGACCACTTTTGGAAGTTGAGATGTCGAAAAAGTGTATGCCGTTGTGGTGCGAAGAAGATTTCCAAGTCAAAATGTACAAAGCACACCAGGGTTGGAGCCCTTTTGGACATTCAGATGTCGTTTCGCTTGGCCGGCGCAAGGGATTGTGCACCTGGTCAAAAGTGAGCAAAAACTTGAGGGTTTTCTAGCATTTCCAAAAATGATGGTAGGCGTGGGACATTTGAAGAGGATCTGGTAAGATGCATTTTCCGTGGAGGCGCAGTACAAGAGACATGTTCATCAGAGATGTTATATAGGAGGTCAGGGCGCTGATTTCCTGAGAGGGGTTGCATTTTGGAGCATCAGATCTTCAGTTTTGGGAAGATGATTTTGTGTGAAAGGTGCAGCACTTTGTATGACCTGGCATCACTTTTTCGTGGCAGGCGCAATACTTCAGAGACATGGACTGGAAAAATCGCAAAACGCATTGGTACTAGGCCGTCAGCTCTGCATTCAACCTTCCATTGTTGAAGGAAGTCTCGCAGAATTGCTTCGTTTTGATGTTGCCAACTTCAAAGATTGACAAAGTCTCGCAGAATTGCATCGTTTTTGATGTTGCCAACTTAAAAATTGAGGAAGTCTCGCAGAATTGCTTCGTTTTCAAGCTTGCAGATTCGAGATAGACAGACAGACAGACAGACAGACAGACAGACAGACAGACAGACAGATAGATAGATAGATAGATAGATAGATAGACAACTACAACTACACTACGCTACTACTACAACTGCAAATACAAATGCAGCTACAACTACATTACAGTACACAACGCTACGCTACACTAATTACATTATATTACGCTACAACTACAGCTACAACTGCAAGTGCAACTAAAATTGTAACCACCACTAAATTGCGCTACACGACCCTACACTACCTTACGCTACACCGCACTACAACTGCAACTACACTACCTTACGCTACACCACACTACACTAGACTACACTGCACTATACGACACTACAGTACACAACGCTACAGTATACTACAATACACTTCGCTAATTACACCACACCACAACTACAACTACAACTCTAACTACACTACAAGTATTACACATTACAACTACAACTCCACTACACCACGCTACAACTACAACTACAACTGCACTACACCACACTAGATCCAGCAGTTGTGGGTGAGGTGACCACTGCCACCATTGCAGCCACTCCAAAAAACACAACTTCAACCACCTTTCGGTCCATCAATGGATTCGCTCTGCCATCCGTGATTCACAACAACCAACCTCTCCTATAGGTTTCCTATTTTTGAACTTCCGCCGCCGCCTTGCGCGGTATTTACAAGGTTATTCCATTAAATATCATATTCATATCATATTCATATAATCCCCATATTTTTTCAGCGTGGCATGGCGCAGGCTCATGGAAGATCAGCGGCTCCCGACTGAACACACGCCGCGCATTTGAAAACGCCAGTTGAATTGGTGGATCAATTGGAAGTCTAGCGGGCGCTTTTCTTGGGAAAATCCGTGACAATCCCCACCAGAAACCCGTAAAAATCCATGGTATAGCGCATTTCCCATGAAATATCAATGTTTCCTGTGGATTTTCCCACCAATCCAATGAAATTGGCATTTGAGATGATTTTGGGGTGGGTCACGACCGATGATAACAGGCCTAGCACATTTGACAAAACATATGTTGGGGGTATGAACATCCATAAATCCCAGCTGTTTTGGTATGAACAGCAGAAGTGCACGGGTTTTTATTCATACAGGTACCAGTTTAAGCCAAGTATTGTTGATTTGGGGATGATCGGGCTCAATTTATCAAGTGAACATTGGGGATGTGGGATGGGTGAACTGAAAAGGTACATATAAAAATAGATCAAACTAGTGTTGACAAACTCAACAAGACATTGGAAGGTTCCTTTTAATGATGTTGCAAAATTGACCACGTGCTGGGACACCTCGCCGCCTCAAGCCACATCATTGGAGCAGAAAAACTACTGGATTTCTGGTAATTTCTGGCAACTAAGCTGCCGATCTTCCACTGTTAATTTTGATTTGATGTTGTAGCTATGAGTCTCCTCAAGATTTCTTTCCAGTGGCAGTGGTGTTGTGAGCTTTTCAAGCGAACGCCGTGGCAAGCAGCGGCAAGCGTGGCGCATGCAAGGTGCGATGCTACAGCCATTGTTTATACTCTTCGGTGATCAAAGATAGCAAAGTAGGAAATCCACTCTAAATGAAGATTTTAGTGATCTTAATGGGAAAAATTATCGAACTAAATGGGGGCGGGGTTCGTGGATTTTCCTGCACGCCATGTTTGAGTAGCGGAGGTTAATGGGATGAGTGATCTAGAAGCCGTTTCTGATCCGTTTCTGGCAAGTGCAGCGAAGAGGATTCCCAGCATTGGAGGTACCATGACTACACTCAGTATGAAGACATATACGCGCATATACATAAATATATTTATATTTTTATACACATAATCCAGTATATACATTACATATACATGCATTACATACATACATACATACATACATACAAACATACATATATAAATAAATATTTACGTAAATACATACATATTCTACAGTATATACATTACAAATACATATACATTTACAGATACATACATACATACATACACTACACTACACTACACTACACTACACTACACTACACTACATACATACATACATACTGTTACATACATACTGTTACATACATACTGTTACATACATACTGTTACATACATACTGTTACATACATACTGTTACATACATACTGTTACATACATACTGTTACATACATAC
>Ga0126342_10013512_pt1 | contig 14454 bp, 12 predicted proteins | sample Cyp1metagenome_FD_92528 | JGI IMG/M metagenome (GOLD analysis project Ga0126342, IMG submission 92528) | Coral microbial communities from Lord Howe Island, Old Settlement Bay, Australia - Cyphastrea 1 metagenome | ecosystem: Host-associated > Invertebrates > Cnidaria > Coral ... | reverse complement strand
ATCAAACAAGATCAAACAAGATCAAACTCATTCTCTGATTTCTCATATTTCTCTGCTCTCACCCATTCTCACCCTATCACCATCAAAAACCATCCTGGTTCTCATGAATGTCACGGAGGGCGCGCATTAGCAAAACCTCCAGTCGTGACGACGTCGCTGCAGTCATGGATTCATGGGCTGTCGCTGGAAAAAAATTCTCCGATTTTTAGGGATGTAAAAAAAACCGAAAGAAATCCCTAGGTGTAGTTATTAATTATCCCTCTATGTGATGTTTTTCTGTTGCTATCCCTAAATCTTCCACTGTGGGGGTTGATTCAGAAACTGATCTTTGTTTGAATTGAAACTTGCGGGTGGCTAGGCTTCGCGATGACCAATGCCTCCAAGATATAAGCCGTTTCCGGAACTTTCTGCGAATATCTGCAGACTAGTTCTATTGAGTTCTATTGAGTTCTATTGAGTTCTATTGAGTTCTTGATGATCATGCCAATGATGGGCCATCATTCAATTCCATGAAATTTGATAGTGGAACAGAGCAGATTCTGTCGGAGAACAGCATCACCACAAAACATCACAACAGCAACCGGCTTGGCAGATTCTGTCGACTCGGAATGGATTTTTCGCCTCTCCGATGAAGACGCTTGAGCAGTTTGCATCGATTGGATCGGCATGGTTCATATAGGCCTCCAGCTATCTCCAGCTATCTCCAGCTATCGATGAAAATCATGGCAGCTGTGACAATCTGTGACATACTTCAAACTCAATACCTGCAGCCCACCAAAACAAGGTATATCTTTATAGTATCTGAATTACGGAAGCGTCTTCTTAAATGTCTTCAAAAATCCTGGAGACCAGTTGAAAATCCACGAAATCCTCGAAGTTTGGGAGTCTTGGCACTGTCCCATTCCCATAAATTCCCACCTGCCATTGCCACAAACCAAGTCCTCTTTGTTCATCTTTTGGCCAGCCCTTAGTGGACCAGGGTCCACCAGCTCAGTTCCAAGCTGTTCCCAATCTGCAGCTGGGCTGCGTGGGCATTCACCGCAATGATGCGAAGAACCTGACGACATGCGCTGAGATATACGTTGAAATCATGGACCTGGACCTTTAAAAAATACCTTCAGATTGTATGTTGCTTATTGTTGATATGTTGATCATCTGTTGATCATCTGTTGATTATTGTTGATTATTGTGGATTGTTAATCATCTAAGATACCTGGATTTATTTTCCCTAACTATGCCTACAACACTATACCAGATGGCTTCCAACAGCCAAGGCTGGGGGTCGCTCCTGCTGTCGCACATCACGCACATCACTGCGCGCACGCTTCCTGGTCGAGTCTGATCGTCCACAAGAAAAAAATCATGGAAAAGTTGACCTCCCAAAATGCTGTTGAAATCTTTTGAACTTCACCTGCTTTGTTGGTGGTGTTCATGTTTTCTTTAAGTTTATATATAAGTATATATATATATATTTATTTATTATTTATTTGTTCCAAGTAGAATGAAAAATGTCGTTCTTCGTCACTGCAACTTTCGAACTACAGCTCTATCCTCAGCGGGACACTTGGCCTCGGCATAGATCCACCACCTGTCCCGTCGTTTTGCACGGTTTCCGCATGTGGACTGGTTGTGGACTGGTTGATATGTTGACAGTCAAGTGAGTTAACATGAGTTAACCATAATGTTCATTAGATAACCATAGTTAACCAAAAAGTGAACCCTGAAAACATTGTTTAACTCAAACACCATAGTTAACCGTTAACCATAGATAACCATAGATAACCATAGTTAAATCCAGTGTGAACCTTCTGCCACCCAAAAACAGCCGTAAAAACATCTGCCGTAAAACAGCCTGAACTCAAGCTCCAAAACTTCGCAGCAAAGGCTTCATCTGCGGTGAACGTTTAACGAACGACGGTGACCCCCACTGTGAGATCCAACGTGAATTGATTGGTTTTTTTGACATATAAAATCCATGGTACCCAACAAAATGGGGATAGGATGGTATAGGTTATAGATGGACAATAAGTGTCTTGTCATACCCCCCAAAAGATGGTCAAGTGGTAAATGGGAAGGTTAGTTTTTTTATTGTTGGCTTCAACACTACTCCAGAATTTCAGGGACACCAAATTCAGATGTCGGGGTGTCACTGGCTTTGGGCAGAGAAAGGCGATTCCAAAAAGTCTCCTCGGTTTCTCAAATCCCCATGTTTGGTCGGAAAAACACCGCTTTTATTGGTCAAATAACCTTTTTTGTAGGCCAAATCACCTTTTTCATTGGTCAATTTGCATTTGTTTGTTGGTAAATCACCACTCTTGTTGGTAAAATTCCTGTATTCTAGGTCAACTCCCAACTCCCTCAACTCCCCTCAACCCCTCCACCGCACCTGCTAAGCGTTCCAAGATCACATCGGCTAATGAGTCAGCCAGGGCGTCCTGGTGGACCTGGGTGGCCCGGCAAATATGGACTAAACTAACTTTAATAATAAGAATGGACTAAAATTATGGCTTGGGGTAGTGGTTGATGCGGTTCATGGTTGAAGAATTGATGAAAATCCGGGCACTTTCGTAAAGAGTTGATGAATTATCCAAAATGATGCAAAATCAACACTGGTTGGTGTTATACCTACCCCTCTGAAAAATGATGGTGATGAAATTCCCAATATCTGGAAAAATAAAAAATCTAAAAAATGTTCCAAACCACCAATCAGATAAGAATGGACTAAAATTATGGCTTAAATTAGTAATAATCAAGAATAATCAAGAACAATGAAGAACATATTGCATTGTAGTCAAATGAAAACAAAAGAAAAAGCTCAAGACATCTTCGAATCAGGAATGTTTTATTAGAGATCCATGAAATCATTCAAATCTATACACTTGGCAAAAAAAGTGGCAGCCCTGAGAACGGCGCTCCTTGCACTGCTGCCAAGGGAGGCGATGCCAATAGCAGCTCTCCACGGGCGAGGCACCTGGAACCATCTGGAAGCCTAAGAAACATTGTCTGGGGAAACATCTGAGGGCCTGTGGGCCAACCAAGGCCCAAAAAACATCCCTACACATGAGAAGCATGACACTACAAAGAGCCACTTCAGCGCTTGCTGAGGAGCCAAATCCGGAGTAGAACAAAACGCAAAGTGCACGATGCATCACTGCCGAATGGAGTTGGAGTTGCCGACAGATTTTATCAGATTTTATCAGATGTGAGATGCCAGTTGTGAATTCTTGGTTTGAGCTTGAATTCCAATCAACTTTGAGGTCACAAAACATGAGTTCAGAAGCTCCCCAAATTTGGCGCCCAGCTGACCCAGCTGACCCATCGGTCGACCGTCTCAGTTTCGGCCCTGGTTTTTCGGCCCTCGTTCGCCTGGTGGTAAAAACGCCTTGACCACGAGATTCGTCGGGGCACTCTTTGCCTTATAGGTCATTCGTGTGGGTTCATAGTGCCATCGTCTCCTGGATCTCATGGATCCTGTCCTTGTTCCTATTTGATCTATAATATCTATTTAACTTTGAAACATCTCAAAATCCGCAATAAACATGGCAAACATCCGTTAAACATTTAAAAAAAATGGAGAAATTCACCCTATCCGGCCCTCAGAGGATCTCCCTGCGCAGGGAGCTGCCAAGTGATCTGAGGACATCGCGAATCAAGCTGGGATGCAGGTAGGGCGCTACAGCCTCGAAACTGGCCGCTGGACGTCCATCTTATGAAAGTGCGGTGCTCCCCAAAGTCAGGCTGCAGGTTTTTTTGGGGGAAAAAGGTGGGAAAATATATGAAATATTATGAAATCATATGAAATCCAGGGTCCTATGATGTGATCATCGAGCATGATGCAGTTGATGTGCAAAAACATCCAATCTATGAAAAGACATGGGAATAAGATAGTCGATCCCATCTGGTTACACGTGCTCAGCTTTGGGGGGATAAATCCTGGTGAGATTGACTTCGACAGAAGATGAGGATTCTGTTTCGAATATACCAAGGCCCAAAAGTAGATTACAGCCCCCTTCATACTTGGGTTTTTGCTACACCTGAGAGAATGAACACTTCTTCCGAATCCAAATGTACCATACTGATCCATACTGATCCATATACTGTGGCCACGTCCCAAAGCATTTCCACCATTTCCCCAACTCCCGGCATATCATGTCCAAGTCACGGCTATCTGTTGGATCTCGGCAGAGACTTCTGGACTTCGGCAACTCATAAGTCGCCATGCCGTCGATCCGGAATCGCTTGACGAGTGGTTCACGCGTAGAAGGGAAATGGGGATCCAAAGCCTATGGAAATCCCAAATTTTAGGGGATGAACATACATATTATAATTTTTCACTAACCTGAATTAAGGCCATTTGGGGATGATTTCCCTTATTAACCATGATTCCAGGGCTCGGTCGCAGTGAGGTCGTGATGAAATTTACCCAGATACATCAATTGCCATAAATCCCGGCTGTTTGCGGTTTTCCGCTGCGGAACTGGCTTTCTTTTACCATCAATTCGAAACATCTCGTGTTTTCCTCGAGAATCGGTGACTCGGTGCTAGATAGCACATAGCCAAGAAACGTCTGCGAAATGTGTAAAACGGCTGCAGATTGTTCAAGATCCAAAAGGCTCTGAAAACCAGATCTTTCTGGCAAAATCAAGAGTTTTGAAGTCAAAGATCCGGCTTAAAATCATCCAGCTTTTAAGACACATCCAATTGGTTTCTCCTCTCATGGACGATGGTGTGATGGTGCACCAAATTTCCGAGAAGTAGACGCCTAATTAGGGGTTGAAACATGTTGAAACCATAATTCCAGGATCTAAGAACCTATATCATCCACATTATCATCCTATAGATCTATTCCTCTATTCCATTCTATTCCTTTGGTGAAAGTCCCATATTCCCACCGGAGGCTTCCGAAATGGAGCTACATCCATGGTGACGACTGATCCAACGAATCACTGCCCGAGCTCCCGTACTTTGAAGGACGGCGGCGGCTCACCAGTGTTCCCCAAGCGGTACCACTCCATGCGGCGCTGCTTGTCCATGCGCCTCGCGCGCATTGGCAGAATTGGTCACTGGTTGGACCTAAACCACTTTTGGTTTGTAAATTCAAAACAACTTTTTGATTTTTGTTGATCTTAGATTGGAATCCAATCATCAAACATTGAGACTTCGTCTTCAAAAGGATAGGTCAAAGGGGGAGACAGATGGATCTGGCTCATAACTTTCCAACCATCAGGCACCTTCATAGTTTTATTGCTACCTGCTGTTGCTCAAAATCAATCCCGCCTGAGAGCATCGTCGTAAAGCCGATCAAAGCAAGTGTAGTCAGGATCTGCCATAGTCTTCCCCAACTTGGATACAGGCTGCAACTTTGGAGGTGGTTGGTGAGATTGAAAATGATTGGGGGCTGGAAAATACAGCCCCTCAGATGCCCCTCAAAGGCTAGATTGGGACCTGTGGGTGACTGGATACTTATGGCCATCAGATCTACAGTTTTGGGTTCCACTTTCCTGGTCCAAACAGATCCAATTGCTCCATATTGTTCCAGGATCTACTGATATCTACAGTCATGTCCTACCAAGCTGGTATCCAAAGTCTGGAAAACCGATCACCGATCCCATTTCTTGTTAAAGGACGGCTGTTTCAACAGCCATTGATCCATGGTTATTCGTTCATCTCCATTGGTTCTCAGATGTTCTCAGGAGCCAACACCAGCTTCTTCAAAGAGTTTCTTGATGACATCACCTGCCAGGAGATTGAAAAATGCCAGAAATTCTAGACTTTGAATGTGAAAACGGATGGATTGTTTTTTTTAACGAAGTCCAATCATATGTCCAATCCTACTATAATCATTGCATCACATTTGATCCTTTCCCTTTTACTTGAGCGCTTCTAAACATTTCACATTCCCACAACCAACAAATGATACCACATTTGAGATGTAAATATTCTCATATATTCCCATTGTTTAGGTGCATAGCATACTTTCCCATATCTAAAAAAGTGACCTATTATCAACCATACCTTGACCGAAAATACCAGAACCTATAAGAAAATATGATGCACACAGACACATCACTTTGAAAAAAAGAGAGAAACAGAAGGGCCCCCTCTCCAGGATGTATTAATGTGGTTCCCGCCATATAACCAGCTGTATTTATGTGGTTAAACCACCATTAGACCACCATTAAACCACCATTAAACCTAGAAAATACCAGCGATAGTTTCGCGGTTTCCCATGAGGATTTTCGACCATTTTCGACCAGTGACCCAAGCCCTTCTTCTCAGCCAGTTCCATGAGGATTCGGAGCTGCTCTCGAACCTGGGTGTTCATCTGGGTTTCGATACTGAACATGATATGATAACAGGTTATTTAACAGTTATATCCATGATCCATGGATATTATAAACCATCTATGATCTATACCCAAAATTATATGGCCATGGAAAATTACCTGGTATATTTACATGGCCATGGAAAATTACCTGGTATATTTACACATCTGTATATGGCCCAATGGCCCATTCATAGATGGTTATGACTAACAGTTACATATTATACACATGATATACCCTCTGGTTATAACACTTCGCCATGGTATAGATGGCCCATTCATAGATGGTTTACCTGGTTTACCTATTAAAAATGGTGATATGATACACTAAAGACGAGGTTCCTCGTACAGAGGAGTTTTTAACGATGAAATCACTGAGAGCAAACTGTTTGAAGCCAACCTGCTTCAGCAACTTCAGAAGACGAACTTGCTCCTCATTCAGCTTGTCGTTGTCCTCAGTCATGTGCGTTTATGACCACCCAGCTGAAATGCAAGGCTTCATCGAAACAGATGGAACGCCACCATGGTGTCGCAAATCTCTGGATGATTTTGGTTCGTCACCAGTTACAGTTTCCAGCCCCTCCAAAATCCCAAAGAGTCTTGTAAAAGTGTTGGCTGGATGGCTCCCAATTTTTTAAACGGCCATGTGTTTTCCAGCCCCTCCAAAATCCCAGTTTTAGTACTTAAAGTGTCATTTTCCAAAAACAACTGTTGGATGTCTCCCATGTATGGATCAAAACGTAGGAAATACATTGAAATAGCGTGGTTGGGTGAATGATCATCAATTTTACCAGCTATTTTCATGTGAATACAATGGTGAAATTTTTAGTGGGAAATCCCATGGTTTTGATGTGAATCAAAGTGGGAAATCCCATGGAGGCTGGAAACCAGCACCGCGCCGCGCCTCCTGCAGAGACGCAATCTGCTGATCCCGCTTCTTAAGCTTCGCCTCAGAGTTGAGATAGAACAAAAGTTGTGTTGGGAAAAATGGAAGTTTGATCAATGGGAATTTCAGGATCCGATTGAGGACGGAGGTACCGATTCCATATATGTTTGGCCTATTTTTTAGGCCTATGTCAGGGAATATACCCACAAAATATGGCCTGAAAAATGGTACAGTACCTCCATTTTAGGATCCTGGAGGGAAAATCATGGTGTGGGGAAAATGGGTGAAACATGTGAAAATGATTGGAAAATGATGGAAACATGGAGGTTTTTAGGTGGGAACGTCATCTATAAATTGGAAATGTTTCATGACTTTCCCTCAGGTCCGTTTCAAGAATCTTCAAAACAGCATAAAAAATGTCACTTTGAATCATTCTTGAAACAGTTAGTCGACTAACTCATGAAAACAAATCATGATGATCCAATGATCCCCCACCTCAAGGAATCCGGACAAACTATCGGAGTTTCGGAATCGGGAGCCACAGGAGGTTTCAATCCGCTAGGTCTTTGGAGTTGTGGAATCAGAGTTTTTGAAGCGGGTGGAATTGTGTAGTCGTAATGAATTCCTCCATATCGGCCTCCCAAAATGAAGAAATCCACCACTTAACCGGGGATTACCATCTGGTTATTTCATATAGCCATGGAAAATCGGAAAATCCCCAAAATAAATGGAGGTTTCTAGCTGGGAAAATCAGCCATTTTCCATGGCTATGTTAGTCATAACCAGAGGGTATAGAGTTGGATTTCATCTTGGGATCAAATGAGGGTTTGTCCAACTCATTCCCCACGTGCTCGACACCGAAAATGCACCGAAAATGCCCCCACCCCATGGGCAGAATTGGGGGAGTCCTCATGAAAGTTCCACGGAAGAGGGAAAATCTGCAGAAAAGCTTCATCTTTGGGGGTTGAGAACTGTGGTTTCCTGGTGTTGAAACTGCTCATTTTCCTTTGAACCAAGAACCAATCCATCTGAAAAGTGGGATTTTGAGCGGCACTAGAATTTTGGCCTGGTAAGGCTCAGAAAAAGAATGGAAAAGAACATAACATAACCATCAAATAGGGGTTACCCTTCCTTATAAATGTGTGGGTCCATCTTCATCTTGACGGGAAACCCCTATGTTGAATCTCACTATGTTGGTTGAAATCCCACTTTAAACCCATTGATTAGTGACTTGGGGATGGGTCAAAACCCTATCCCCCTGGTGAACATCAAAATAGCTGGTAAATGGATGTTCATCCCCCTAAAAATGGTATGTATAGGTATTGATCCATAGCCACTTTAGTTCCCATGTCGCTGCGGTGAGCCATTGGCCTTGAGCTTTTCCAGCTCTTCCGCTTTCGCGCGGAGCTCTTCCAATTCGCGCAACTGGCAGGGCGAAACTGGGAAGCCATAGTGAAACCATACGCCCCCAATCTTACTGGTTCTGCTGTGCAAATAGCTGTCCAAAACATAAGGAGTTTCCAGTTTCAGCTTTGAATTTTCCAACATGGGCAGCAAAACTCTCATGATCAAAACCATAAAATAGTAAGTACGTTGTGTGTTTTTCTTTTCACAATTCGGTCCTAAACATGTGCCACTTTGGTTCTTTAAAATCCATGGTGAGTTTCGGTTCGCATCCTCCTTGGTAGCGCTTTTGGGCATGATTGACCCCAGCCTGTTCTTCACTCAAGCCGCCAGGCACTGTAACCTGCAAGGCAGGGCAAACAGTGTGTCCCTTGCTAACATGACCAAGCGAACCAGCTGCAACGATCTGTTCCATTTAATGTCAACCTTGGATTAATAAACCCCGTTTACGGCTGTTTAATTGGGAGGGTACCATAAAAAAGTACTAGAGTATGATTATTGGAGGAGTACCCCCCTATTTAACAAACCATGGTTTATTAATCCAGAGTTGACATTCACCAAAAAAACAAGTCCGGGAATATTTACAAAACCTCCTAATTCGCAAAAAAAAAATCGGAAGAGATCCAATGATATGCTGCTACAAATCTTTGAAAGCTCAAAAATCTGGAAACATGACAGAAACGGCCCCTTTTCCCCGTTTTCCCGGTGCTCCCCGTACTCCGACCTCCTTGATCTCAGTGACGGTCTCCTTCTTGTTGTCCGACTTGGGCAGATTCTTCAGCTGATTACTGAGGTCCAAGGACTGCGGCAGCCGCTGGAAAACCATAAAGAATGTCGGGATAAGATATAGTCTGTGTAGAAGAAACCTAGGAAATCATAACTTCGGGATGTCCGACCCCCAAAATTCATGAAAAATCAATGAACTTCCCAGGCATTTAAACATGTTCGCTGCAAAGCCCGCGTTTGCCCGCATCGGATCCCGCATATCCTCTGACATGCTCAAATCCCTGCGTAGGGCTAGCGTTTTTTTACTTCCAAATTCCAAAACCCAAAAACACCTAAAAGCCGAAAAGCCTAAAAACCAAAACCCTAAATTAAAACCCTAAATCCTAAAAACCTAGAGTCACAATCGCTGCGTATAGCCAATGTTTTCATTCATCCTCTGGTGACAAGTATATGATACTGCATCCCCACCAGAGGATTTGACGCCTTTCACAGCACGGCACGGGAAGGCCTTCTTCCTCTCGGCATCGATGTCCTTTTTCAATTGATCCATCTCTGCCTGGTGGCATCCCATGCACATCCCAAGGTGCATAGATCCCTTTATCGCTGGATGGTTGATTTCATGGAAAATCCCCATCTATAAATGGATGATAATTGGAGGTAACCCTCATATTATGAAACCTCTGATTATCAATAAATAGGAGATTTATGGGATGATTCGGATGATTATAGTTATTCTGCTTGGTGGTTGACCTACCCCGAAAAATCATGGAGTTCGGAACTATGGGTTTAGGATGACATCCCATATATGAAATGGAAAATAAAAACAAATTTGAAACCATCAACCCAGTATATGTCAATGATATTTCAATGACATATTGAATGAGATTGGTGATGTTCATGGGACATCCAGCGATTTGACTCATAGCCATATGAGGCTCCCATGAATCCAATTTCATGGGCTGAACAGGTGGCTGCGAAACTTCGCAGCCAGCTATTTTTCACCAAAAAAAATAACAGAACCCTAAACCCTCCACTTAAATAAGCAAAATAAACAGTTGGCAATGCGGAACTCTGGAGATGGCAAGGACCATACCACCATCTTTCTCCAATCGCTCCAGGATCTGATCTTCGAAGGCTTCCCGGTCACTTGCCTCGGTTTTCTTCAACAGTTCCTCCAGTTCCAGCCGTCGACGTCTTTCTTCCTGATCAAACTGTTGAATGTCAGCTGTGGAGGATATGGGGGTTCCATAAATGGGGGATCCCCTTTATCGCTGGATGGTTTATTTCATGGAATGTCTTATTATTGTCTTATAAAAATGGATGATTTTTAGAGGATACCCCCATTTTAGGAAACCTATCATGGATCAACAGGTGATTTTTAGTGGATGCGAATCGTTGGCCTCCAATTCTTCTTTCAGTCGACGGATGGCTTCTGAGTCATCCTTGGTTCTGCATAGTTTTGAGGGATAAACAAAATCAATGTCAAAGACATCCCACGCCGAATGAGACTGGCAAAAGACCAAAAGAATTCTTGGAAGACTTGGCACCAGAGATTGACAGATTGACATCAGCAGTGAGCATAAAAATCGCTCATGGATTGTGATCATCCCATCTTTTGGGTACCCTCTGGTAAATTAACGGTTAGCCATTGAAAATGGCCATAGAAATAGTGAGTTTTCCCATTAAAAATGGTGATTTTCCATAGCTATGTTAGTTTACCAGAGGGTAAGCCCCGAACTACCGTCATCGCTCAACCTGAGCGACCGGACTGTAGGAACAGGCGTAGTGGGACCAGGCGCCTCAGAAACGCGAGGCGTCCACAAACTTGGGGCCGGGGACGGTTGTGGGGCCAAAAAAAACCCAAGGAGTCCACGGGTTTATCATCATTTCATATGTATAGATATAGATAGATATATATATATATATATATATAATATGTATATGATTATATACATAATATATATATATATAATCTATATATTATATATATATATATAATAATGATATGTATATAATCTGTACATGTATATATGTGATGTTATCAATTATATAAATACCTCGACCATGTCGGAAATTGTTCTTGGGGTATCTGCAGCCATGCTACTCCTCCTTTCTGCCTTTTCAACATGGCGATCTCCTTCTGCGCCTTAGCGTTCAGTTGAGATACCCTCTGGTTATGACTAACATAGCCATGCTATAGATGGTTTACCGAACTTAAAAATGGTGATGTTCCATGACTATGTTAAATAACCAGATGGTAGTGGCTGAAATCTATGCATATGGCTTATGGTAGATATAACGAACGAGTTCATGGGCTTTATAAACCAACAAACATAACTGGGAACCAGCATCATGCAAGGGACGGCCCTGGAATTCTAAAAACGAAAGGATAAATCTGAGAAATCTGAGAAATCTCAAGATCCCGGGCATCCATCAGCTTCTGCTCCAACTCTTCGATTCGCTTCTTGGCCTAACAATGCCAAAAGGGCACTTGTCACTGTCCATGTTTCCAAAAGACCTGGAACCATCCCAGTTTTTATCGTGGGAATCTATGAACTAGTGAAAATCCCCCCCATAAATGATGGCTACATCAGTTAGATCCCCTATACATATTATAAATGATGGGCACATGCTTAAAATGTTTGAAGGGAATCTCACTATCTTCAGCCATGGCACCATCTGCAGCTCCGATTCTTAGCCGGCAGCAAGGATTTTTTCATCGGCAGAACGATCCGATTGTATCCGATTTTTTGGGATTCAGGAAATGATGGAGAACCACCATTCTTGATTGCAAAATCAAGGAACTTCACTGGAATGTTGAGCTTCCATAAGCTTCCAATACGTTTTTTCCAAGGAACTCATCTTCTCAATCTCTCCAGATTTGTTACCCTCCTGGAGCTGCTTCCGCAACCTGAAGATCTCTGAGCGCATGGGGAAAACAAATGTACCCATTGGTAAACATGGCTAGCTGGGAAATCCTAGAACAATAGCTGGATGCTGGATGTTTAGTTCAGAAACTCATCGTTAAGTTCAGCTTTTCGATCAGATTTTTTTTTGATTGTTCACGATTTTTACCAGCCAGCTAGGGGAGTACCCGGGTCCCCCCCCAATATGATGGAATTCCAACTGATTTCCAGCCAGCTGATTTTCGGAAATCCAGCTGATTGTCCCAGCTTTTTTCGTCAAGTTGCTGCGAAATCATCTCTTCGAGCTGCGTATTCTTCTCTTCACCTAGGCGTTGAGCTCAGATCCCATGGAAACGCACCTGGAAGCACCCTGCCTTCCCAAGGCGGAAAAAAACAGTTTTTTTTTGGGACGAATTTCCAGATTTTAAAGAATACTACCCTGGATGGAATATTTGGACAGCAACCCCTGCCCAGGAAATGATATATATATATATTATGTATGTATATGTATGTATGTAAGTAATGAGGAGCATGTTCCTTATCTACGTTTATTTGTCAAAGCATCACCACCACTCTCTTAGACAAGCAGCTTTGCTTTAGCTGTTGCTTCACACGTTCCAGTTCCTCCTGGAATTTGCACAAAGTGAGTTGACCATCAATTATTGGGATTCTGTCATTGAGGATCATGGGGATTGATCATCAACAGGATAATTATCCTCATAAAAATGCTCCTAATAGTTACAGTTGACCATCAATTATTGAGTTGAGGATCATGGAAACATGGAAATTCATCATCAACAGTGGGATATCGTGGGATTCAAAAATTATCTTTTGCTTTGTCCAAAATTATCCCCGAGTACCCTATTCTTGGAGACAGACCCACGAGAGGGGACACAGGAGTTCCCGCTATCTCTTCTGCAAATGGGGGATAGCTCATTTCACCCATTCACAGAATGGGCCTATTTGATGGAAATTCGGAAATGTGATTTGCCGCGGAACAAACACACTTGATACAAACTCTTCCAATGTAACAAGAAAGACCTAGCAATCGGATCCATCCATACTTCTCACGAATGTGTCTTTCTTGAGGGGAACACCTTGGCACTTCCCTCCGACCAATACATGGTAATCAAACTGAAAAGCAACATCTGCATACTCGTTTAACAAAGGTCAATCATGTCAGATCTATCCATATTGTTCAAACCTCCAGTAATCAGTCACATGATTTGCTAACCCTCCATGTTTCACGGGGATTTCATGGGGATTTCATGGAAATTTCTCTGTTTTGATCGAAAAATTTCCCATTGAAAAACGGCAAAAATCCCAATGCCATCTCTCCAGTGAAGCCGTTGGCCCCTGATTGTCTGATTGTCGTCGGAACTCTTTGACCTGGCGAAAAAAACTTTGGAACATCGGAAAACTGTGAAAAAAAAACAGGAGAACTCCACGGATATTAAAAAAACTCAGAAAAAATCTGGAAAACTCCAAAAACTTCGCATGGTGTTGATGTATTTCCAACATATCTCACTTGTCAAACTGAGATACTAGTGGACATGTGCCACGTCTACCACCTCAGCTCCGCTGTCCGCCCCTCCAAATTTGGGGAGTCAAAACTCCCAGCTTTTCCTACACAGAATATAGGTGAAATGTTGAGAAACACAGGTACCACCTTCATGTTGGGACGTCAATTTTTGACCAATCGCCAATCTCCACCAATTTCGGTGTTCAACAACCTCTGTCATTCCATCGGTGCTGATGAGAATCGCCATGTTTTTAATGACAAATGTTATCCCCAAACTACCCAAAATAATCATCCCAGTGTTTTTTCTCCAACGGCTCTTGGTTTGTTTCCGCCAAGTTGGGGGACTGGGGGATATAGACAATAATATCAACTATATTGTATAATATAGTTATATCAAAAATACACGTATCCTAATCATTAATGCTGGTCCTATCATAATATGTGCATATCAGAATATGTGCATATCAAACATACAAAAATGTGCAGATAACAAAAAAAGTATATCTATATGAATATGTCATAATATGTCTATATATATCCCAATCATTAATGTTAGTCATTAACTGGGTTAGCATTTCAGTGGTTCCGAAAAATATTAAGGGATCTGGCTAAAATTTGCAATGTTTCATGGAAGTTGTCGACACCTCATCACAATTTCATCTTAATCCCAGATTAGTGGACATGT
>Ga0126342_10013511_pt1 | contig 14455 bp, 11 predicted proteins | sample Cyp1metagenome_FD_92528 | JGI IMG/M metagenome (GOLD analysis project Ga0126342, IMG submission 92528) | Coral microbial communities from Lord Howe Island, Old Settlement Bay, Australia - Cyphastrea 1 metagenome | ecosystem: Host-associated > Invertebrates > Cnidaria > Coral ... | reverse complement strand
ATATGCAAAAATGTATGTGTATACAAATGTATATATATGTATGTATATGTATATGTATATTTGTATTTAAATGTATATATAATATATATGTAAATATATATGTAAATATATATGTAAATATATTTCTATATATATATGTATATATATATAAATATATGCAAATATATATCTATATATATGCATATATATATATGTAAATAATATATATATATATATATATTTATAAACACATATGTACATATGTACATACATGGATTACAAAAGGAGATGCAGTAGATGGGTTATATTGTATGTAAATACAAAAAACATATGTGTATATTGATATATACGTATATACATATGAACAACCATCTGCCGTTTGCCCTTCGTGGTTGGCTAACTCTCGCGATTCCTGGGTCCTACACATCGAAGTCGAAGTTCACCGTTTCTCCCTTTTGCCTGGACCAAGTACAATGTTGTCCCTGCGCGTCCTGCAATCCAACGTTTTCCACATTGTACATGTCCGTCACACCCTCCAACGTGTGTGGCTCATTCCCGGCCGGAAGTTGGGATTCAGTCTCTGCCAAGATCACGGAGGCACCGGAAGAAGACAGGGTGTCAGGAATCATGTTGCTTTCAAACCTGAAAGAGTTTCCAGACTTGTTAGAATGTCGGCAGCGCAAGTGGCTTATAACCCCTAACCCAAACCCTGTCATCTGACTGGGGTATGATACGTTTTGGGTACAGTCCATCTCCACAAAAAAGGCCATGCACATGATCTGAGCGCCACGGATTGGTTCTTGCCCCAACTTCTTCAACTCATGGTAGATCTGCTCGAACTTCACGTGAAGATGGCCCCAGTCAGCTGACTCACTTGACCAGCCCATATCAAGACCTTGTTCCCAACAGATCGTGTAGCGATCCGATCAGTATCATAGAAATTCACTAGCCATTTTCCTATTCCAAATATGTCAAAACGACATAATTTGCGACTTTTTTTGGCTTGTTGAATTGTTTCAGTGGTGGTACATGCCCAAATTTGATCCTCATCATATTAACCATAAATCAGCACTTTTCTCATAGATAATCCACCGATTTCCCCCACTCACGATTTTTTTAAATCATGTTCTCAAAGGTTTCGCAGTACATCAGAGGAATTTATACCAGTTCGTGCCCTCCCACTTACAAGTTGGTTTACAACCCCATTGGCTAGTGTGATACATGTATCATAAACCCTAGTGAAATTGGAGTTATGTTCACCAACTTAGCTTTCGAACTGGGGCAGCGCCTTGTACCCCGAAAAGCCCAACACAACCGCACCTAGATGCCTCAAATGGCTCATCATCGGTGATTCCGGCCTGTGGCACGATGGTCATCTTCGAAATTTTGGATGAGACATAGATGGGAATGCGATGGGAAACGATGGCTATACATTATGCTGATACACTATCGATTGGATCGATTGGATTGGAAATGATGGGCATATTGCCATGAAACGGACGTTTTATGTGTGATTCCGAATGATGATCGCTGGGTCAATTCCAAGCCCGAAAACGGATTGTCCAACGTTTTTCGGGTGGGGGACGAAAACGACAATTATATAAAGCAATAGTTGGATCTATGCATCAATGCCTCGATTCTTTTTGACTCATCGGTTCCCATCCCCCACCTTCCACCCCCTACCCTGCCCCATCCCCCCTGAACCACCCCAAGACCATCACAAACACAAGCCAACACAAAACATCCCAAAGAGACACAAAAATGAGACGGCTTCGCTGCAAGATGCAAAACAAATGCGACGAAACACCACAGCCCGTTATCGGTCGTGGTCCGACTACCAGCCAGTTCATCATTGGGGATCGTTATCCCATTTTTTTTCCCCGGGTATGGACATGTAGAACATGTCTTAAAAATAACAAACGCGTTTGGATTGGAATGAACTCTATGAAAAAAATATTGGCAGCCGCTTCATCATGATATTTCACTTTGCAACATTTTCTTGGCTTCAAACCAGTACGATTGTCAGTTCCGGTTATGCTCGGTTTGGTCTGCCATAGATGCCATCATTTAGCTCTTGGTCCCAAAAGATGCGCTTTGAATCAACCAAAAAGTGGGACAAAGGTGTAAAGCCCACCTGCATCTTTTGTGGTTAAAGCAGTTTGCTTTAAAAACATGATAATCAAAATACTTGAGTCAACCATAATAAATCATAATAATACGCACCCAAAAAAGGCTATTCAACTTGAAGCATAATAACCCCAAAAACGGGAGCACCATGGACCTCGCTGATGTTGTGCGGGACCCAGAACTTTGTTAGTAATCAGCGAATGACCGACTCTAAGTAAGGTTCCGAAATTCGGCTGTCCCAATTTTCAGTGATAAACTGTATCTAGGCTATAACTTCTAGACATGATTTCATTTTTTTAAATACTCTTCAATGTTCAAAATTGAGTAAATGGGACATTTCTTATTTCAGTTGGACTCGGCGGATAGCCGCAGTGTCCACCAAGGTTGATGAAGAGTGACCAGTTTTTCAAGAAAAGTTTCCTGGTTTTCCAACAATTTATACTAGAAAAAGGGGGGAGGGACTCCTTCTCAAATCTCCCTTCAACTAATAATCTAATAGGGGATTATAGTATATATATATATTGTAATCATCCAACATATTGGGGATTATAATCATCGAATAGGAGAATGCCGATGACGAATGTCGAATGATGTATCGAAGTATCACAAATAGCCTACACAATATATGCACCATGTACACACCATATAAATATACATGTTTGTGTCTATATGTATGTATATACATATTTAGATATATAAAGCGCGCCCAATAATAAACCATGTGGTGGTCATTTTAAATCATCCCGTGTGAGTATACCTATATATATATATACACACTGTGTATGTACACATGATACAATGTGAGGCCCCCAAGATAGCTAAGTTGGTTTATAACTCCAATAACTATGGTTTATGGTACTTATAACTATAGTTATGGGGGTTTAAAAACCAACTCATAACTGGGGGGCCCCACATTGTATAGTATTGAATAACTTTGCTGCTGACTTCCCAACAATTCCCGTGGCTCGAGCCCTGGAGCCACCTCTTTGTGGGCAAGAATGGTGTCGGCATGGCATAACCTCTGCCAAGAGGATGTGCATCAAACGTGGCTGGGAAATCCCAGCAACGAAAAAAAAAGGGGGTGGGATTTTGGAGCACGCCATGTTTGAAAAAAACGGAGGCTATGGAATATCCCCACTGATGATATGCTTGTCACCGCTATCAGCCACTGGGACGCACCGTCAGCCGTGGTGATCACAAATCACCAAGTCGGGTATCCATTCGGAACCGATGGAGTGATCCTCCAAGTAATGGATGTGGCTAGATATAGATGTGCCTGAAACTGGGCATACCGCCAAGCAATGGCCAGCTTAAAACTGGGCAAAGTGATGATGACTGGATCATATTGGATCCAGGGCTTATGTCAGTAAAGCAATGTCAATATCTTGATGCTTATACCATCCAAATTGTAAAACTGGGGATGGTTCAACATAACTGGGGGATCACCACCCTGAACCTCTTTCAACCTTGATATCTTTTTTCCCGAGCTATCCAGTTGGATGAAACACCCCATCCTGCCTGCACAGGGTGCCGGAACCGCCGGAACCGGACGCCCTGGCGATCTGAGCAGTTTGTTGCAGTTTGCTATCGAAAACAACCAATCTTGTCTGGCTGGTGGTTGACCTACCCCTCTGAAAAATATGAAAGTCAAATGGGAGTATTATTCCCAATATATGGAACAATAAAAGAGGTTCCAAACCACCAACCAGTTATAACCGGAATATCATGGGAATAGAATATGAATATAATAAGAACATCATGGGATACCATAATAGGATCTGGTAATTCAACAGTTGGCTATGGACTTTTAATAAATGAACCGTCGAACTAAATGGGTTATTTCCAAAATGCTAAATTAATGATGATGGTTTAAGAGCGCAGGTATCATGAGAAAACATGCCTGACGTTCACCATCAAGGAAATGTCTGCAAGAAATGATAACACACCCTTCAAACAAAGACACGTAAGCTTTCAGTGAAAAACACAATGGATCTTAACCAAGATAGGATTATAACCAAAACTAAATGACGATTGGTTGATGGTTGACTGTTGGGATATAATCACTGATTTACCCCAAATTTACCAGTGATTTTAATGGCAATGTCGCGGGGTAAATCCTTGATTCCTCAACAAACTCTCATCATATTGTTGGTTATATATGCCATTACATCTGGGTGACTTATAGTGATTTTCACTAACCTGAACATAGCTGAAATAAGGCAATTTGTGGATGATTCCCTTATTGCTTACCATCATTCTAGTGACGTCACAATGAGGTCCTTGTAATTCATCCAGATTACATCCCCATTGGGGGATAGTGGCTATTGTCGGGTTTACCACACTAGAGGTTTTCCAATCTAAAGAGAGTTTTCCTATTAACACACCCTGATATATCCCATTACATCCAAATGATATCCCGTTTTACCCTCCAGTTCTTTAACGCAAGCACAAAAAATCACGATTTTGAAGAGGGAAATCCTCATCCTAAATCATCCTAAATCATCTCTTTCTATGGGATCTAAAGTATGTTTTTTTTTGGGAAAATCCTCTATAGATTGGAAAAGCTCTGTTATGGGATCAAAACCAAAACATCTATTTTCCAATTCCCTGCTCAAATCTGCCTGTGGATCCTCGTCCTGGCTGAGGGCTTCCTGCGGGAATAGAACTCTTGGGGGCTTGGGCCCTGGGAAACTGGAGAGATTTGATCAGAAATGGTCAAAAATTGGTTCCAAACAAATTGGTCCAACATTGGTCAACCAACAGATCATAGTTTGATAAGATGATGATATTTCGATGGCAAATATCAGGATTGGAATCGATATGATATGAAAAATCTGAGCCAGAATCATGATCAGCTAAGGGTATCTACTCACCATTTTTGGACTTATCAAAGGGGGGGTGTCCCTCAACCCAGAACCAATGTTAGACTGCCAGGATTTCAGGTGCCATATGAATCGCGCGCCTGCTAACCTTAGCTATACATTGCCATCCAGAGTATCTAACCATCTAGGGATCAAAATCATATTGACTAGATGGGTCTTAGCCGGACATTCTACTCTATGAAAAACCTAAAGCCAATCCACTCAGCTACCAAACCAAAACCAAAACCAAGACAGTGGAGTAAACATGGTATACCATGGTTAAGGTAACCGTCACACAAAACCCAGCAATCAATGGTTTCAACCCCAGCAGTGGATAAGTCTGCGAAACGGTCATGTGATTAGCCACTTGCTGGAGGACATGTCGCAGTTTTGTTGTGGTTCATATGGGGATTTACAAAAAATGGATATACCCAAATGAAGAAAATTATAATTATGATGATGTTGTTGTTGATAATGATAATGATGCTGCTGCTGATGATGCTGCTGCTGATGATGTGGATGGTGATGATGATGTTGTTGTTGATGATGTTGATGTTGATGATGATGAGGATGATGATGATGACGATGATGTTGATGTTGATGATGATGACGATGATGACGATGACGATGATGATGCTGATGATGATGACGACGACGACGACGTTGTTTTTTTGTTGTTGTTGATGATGCTTGATAACCGTCGTTCCAAGTTTTCAACTTTTCTACCTAGGAACGGGCCAGGAAAGTAAATACACCACCATTCGACTGATGATACCAACATAATAAACAGCGGTCCTCTGAGCCTAAACTTTTGACTCACACGCAGCAAATAATCATCAACTCCTGGTTTGCTTCCCATATTTGTTTGTATCATCAATAAGCCACATTTTTCTTAAACAAATGTTTGCCGGCAAGACATTGCAATTACCATTCCGTTTTTTCAGATGGCAAATCTTTTGTATATACCTTTCACTTGTCCTTAAAGCACGTACATTAAAGACCCAGTGCGTTTACTCAGCAATCACCCACAATTAATTAAGGTTTACCCGGGCATCCCGATTTTCATGTCTACTTGAATTTCGTTTTTGAATATACATTATAGCACCCCCAAAAATATAGGACACATCGACACCTGGAAAACATGGAGGAACCATCACAAATAACATCCTGGTGAACCATCATCTATAACATCCGGAAAAGCATGTGTACCTTTTTGTGGGGTTACTATAAATGATACCAATTTCAGGACAGCTAACAATTCATGATCATACCATTACCCCATGCCCGCCGACCTCTACTGGCAGGAGCTGCCCACAGAGGTGTGGAGCAACTGCCTCCCAAGAAATGGACCACAAATTGGGTCACAACTGGGTACCCTCTGGTGTCATCAAACATGGCAATGGGAAAGGAAAATCAACTATAGATCTGGGTAAATTATAGTATTTCACTACCCTGAATTAAGGCCATTTTGGGATGATTCCTTTTATTAACAATGATTCCAGTGAGGACGCAGTGAAGTCGTTATAATTTACCCAGATAGATGGCATATTTTTCATTGTCATGTTTGATCGCAACGGGGTGATGACCACTTGGAGGTGCATTCCACTTATCGTAAGCCATATATATATATATATATATGTATATAGGAGGATACTCCATTAAAAGAACCAGGGGGTATAGCGGGTATAGCTCATTTACTAAGTGGGAGGCACCCCCAAGGGGAATGATTCCAGTCCCTCTGAAAAATGTACGCGGCCAAGCTTAGACACCTACCCCCATTGGTGGCAAAAAGAAGCACCTACTTGGTGGTTCATCCTGGTGGCTGATACGGCTGACCTTTGTTGAGAAAGTAGGGTGATCGCCCCCGGACAACTTGGGCGACAATTGTGCACATCAAACTCGCCATTTTAAATCTATCTAAGGTCCGTAGCCATTTTGGCCCCAGCCCTCGGCCCAAGTCTTTCCAGTAGTGGGGCTGTTTACGACTGATGCTTGGGAGATCGTTTATCATGGCGTCGTTTCCTTCTTGCTTGGTGCTCTGATCGGATGGCATTCCTTTGGTGCATCTCTTGAAGTCACCGGTGGAGACGATCATGGCCACTCTTCATCCGGACAATTTGAGGTCACGACAAACATTGCCTTCCTTCTGGTGGCTTCATTGCCTTGGCTGCATTGTTTTGCTTGGTGAGCGTTCCGCTTATGTCCTTCGAAGGGCTGGATTCAACGTTCAAATTGAACAGAACATTACCGGCACCAAACTCGATAGGGACCCTGTCTGCGGCAAGGGGCATGTGTTGTCACCTGCAAGTTGCCAACAACAAGTGGTGCTTGCAGACCACAGTCTGAACATGAGTCGTGCTGCGCATGGCTAAGGCTTGATCAGGGAACTCATTCCAGTCGCACCATGAGCTTTAAAAGAGGAGTGTCGCAATGCAGCCGGTACCTTGTGTGGCCCATTCTTGTGTTGGGAGAGTGGGAAAATGTATGACGCTGTGCAGATGGGGCCGGTGTAGCTTGAGCCAGCCAAAAATGTAGGGTCACACATCTCGTGTTTTTGCCCACAAAGGGATAGGGCTTTGTGCAGCATCATCTCTATCCTTTCTTTACTTTCCCGTTGTTGACTCCTGCAAGAGGATGAAGCGCTGTATTTAATTCTTGTGCGCCCCGTCACAGCTCTGAACAGAATCGGAGCCACTTGGTGGTTGGTAAATTAATGGAGTGGTGAGCATGCCTGACAGGAGGCTGCCCGCTTTCGGTTTCACATCGGTTTGCCTACTGGGCGCGCTGTGCTGCGGAATTTGAAGCTTAGCATGTTGTGTCGTCCAACATCCTGTGGACTACCCATGGCGGGTAGGTGGGGGCAAACTCACCCACCTGCCCGCGAGATGTGTACACAGCTGGACCTGAACCTAGTGCTGCGCCGCACTGCTGCCGCTGTGCTCGCACCACTCAGAAGCTGTCCGCGATAAATATATCCTAAGGCCAAATTGCCCCTATCAAACGGGCCATAGATCGGATTCAATCCTCCATTTTTGAACAAGTAATTCAAAGATCAGATTGTTGGATATGTATCCCATTCAAGCATCTGTGTGTCTACATATATAAATATATATATATATACACATACATGCTCATAAATCAAAAAAACTTTGGTTTTGTAACCCCATTTATCCTGGATCCCTTATTATCCATCATTAAACTATTGCAATCCCAATGAATCACCGTTGAACCATGGCACCCCCCATGAAAACATGACTGGGTCCACGTGCGACCCCAAATCTGGGATTCAATTTGTTCGTTTCAAATTACAATGTGTACATCTTCCACAAGGATTTCTGCGATTGTCCTAGTTCCATGGATCCTGTTGATATAATCATTACATGCAAGAATGCCTCATTATATCCTCATTGATATCCAACTGTATCCCTACTCCCCCTTCTGGGTAAATGATCATAATTTACAAACCTGAAATGTTCGACTATTCTGGGATAGTTACCCCTACATTCACCATTATTCCAGCGAGGTCGCAGTGAGGTCTTCATAATTTATCCGGAATATACTATAACTATAACACTATAAATAAATATAATTATAAAAAAATATATATAGATACATACAGATAGATAGAGGTACAATCTCCACCCAATAGAAATGATATACATCTATCTATATCCAAATCCAAATATATATATATATACACATACATACACATGTATATATCCCAATGAAATAGCCAAAAGATTTTCCCATCAGGGTTCAACTTTTTGATGTTGTCATAGTTGACTTAAACCCATGTATCTTTGCATGCTGTCTTAGGACCAAAGAATACAAAACGCAGAGTAACCACATCAAACTTAATCCGTTGCTGATGAGTCGCAGTCGTATCTCATGCTTACCTTTATTTTTTCTAATTGTTTTCGCGGCCGATCTTTCTTTCATTTATGTATGAACATGTTCATGTTAACCTTCACCTAAATCTCAACAGCGTCATTTGCTCAAGCCGAAGAAATTCTGTGAACATCATTCCAGTTCGCGTTGCTGTGTCCCGTTCTTCGCTTCATTGTCAATGAAAGCAAATCCTTGCATGGTGTCAAATTCTCTGCGCGGCAACAGTAGGCAAATTTGCGGGCCTCTCTGACGTTCCGGTTCCTCCGGAACCTTTTAGCAATTGCACAAATCACATTGTAGAAAATCATTTCTTAGGACCCTGAGTCTAAACAATGGTTGAGAGCAGCCGTGGAGATAAGCACTCCTGAAAAATACATTAGCTCGTGCAATCCCGGCGGTGACATTTAAATCACAAATATATTCTGACAGACATTCTGACATATAGTTTGTCATTTTTTCTGACGCCTTTTCTGACTTGGGTACCTGCCTTCGATTCGCTAATTATGCTTTGACGGTTTCATTCACATAAATTCAAGCATGCGGTCTTAGGTAGATTCAAACACTCAATCCAACATTCTGATGACAAAATTGCTCAGATTCTATGTGACGTATATCTTGGCATTCTATTAGCCACTTTTTGTGAACTTGGTAAATATTCGAAACCTGGCAAGCCTGCTATATAGCAGCAGCTGCTGCTGCTGTTCGACTATGGCAAGGCAAGGTGACAAGGCATCGGAGGTGGAGGATTAGGGTGTAGAGGAAAAGCGAGACGACATGAAATAAGGTCAAGAGACGGCAACCTTTCAGACCGCCTTCGGTTTCGTGCGGCACCTTTTCTTTTTCCGGACATGCCTCGGACAGCTCCTTGGAAACGTTTCTAACGGCCTTGTCCAAACAAGTTGTGGGACTTTTGTGAAGACCTTCGTATCTTTTTCAAGGCATTGGTGTAGAATCAAGACATTTTTCAGACCTGAACTGCTCTTCTGCAATGGCCTTGCTTTGCCCTCAAAATTTGCCTTCTCAAAGCAAGCTTGATTCGGTAGAGATCGATGCAAAGCGCTGCCCGCATCAGGTAAATACCAAAACAGGTGCCGGGCAAACGCAATTCGTGCAAGCTGACGTGGTCGCCTTCTACTTGCGCTGAAAGCATTTTGTAGCAAGCAGCTAAGAAAGAAGCCTATACCAAAGGTGGTGGTGCTTTGCCCGATGAAGGCTTGCCACTGGTCATGTCGGTAGGCAACCCCATGCTTTGTCATTGCTCCATGACAGGTGAGACAACAGGCCACAACTGTTGTGTGCCAGCTTTAATACAAACGCATGCCTCCATCTAATGCTTGCCAAGTCAATAGCCATCCCGGCCCAATGGTGCCTGTGGGAAAAGAACTTCGGGGGGCTCGGTGCGAAACCGTGTGCCCTTGCAGAGTCGGCTCTTGATTGTGTTGAAGCCCATGGCGCTGAAGGAAACATTCCAGTGAAACTCAGCTCACTGAAAGGTAACCAACATTGAACGTGTCATGAAAAAACATTGGTTTAAGTCAAAATCGGATGCAAGACAAATGCAGGAAAAGTTAAACCCTGATTCCCATTGTTCCATTGAAAACTTCCTTTTTGGGCGGGCAGTTGGAAGCCACAACTCGCAGATCCCAAGGCCTGACAGCACCTCGCCTGTGCGAAGGGACACTTCTGGTGGTTGGGAAAGGACCAACTCATGGGGATTTCATGGGGACGTCACGGGGCAAATCTTGGATACCCAGCACAACAATTAAATCTAGCTAATCTTAAGCTACGCGAGGCACAGGGCGCAAAGAAGCAAGAAAGAATTGGTCGGCAGTGACTGGTAGTCATGGCTTCATAAGCAGCATAATGGGGACTTTATCAACAAGACTTGACACAAAGACTCAAGTCGGGTGTAGCAGAAGCAAATCACTGGGGCCAGTATCTACCACAATTTCTAGCTTGGGGGACTGCCCTCCGAAGCCAATGGGTTGAATGGTTCGATTCCAAAAGGATGCGTGTATCTCTCACCGTCAGCGAATCTTCCCAAAAGATTGCTATTTTGAGAAAAACTGGGGTATTTCATGGACACGAGCAGTTTAATGGGAGAAGGTTTCCTGGCAGGTGGAGCCTTTCGGATGTACTGCTTCATGGGCAAGGATGCCTTGCGTAGCAGCTCCGCTAGTCTCAGTCCAGGTGAAAGTCGCAGAGTTGTCCACCGGCCAGCTTTCCGGGTATACTTGAGGAGCCATTCAGAGAACCATTAGCTACCAAGTAGTCAGGCTGTGGCAAGTAAGGAGCACGGCCGGGACAGCTCGATGAAGAGCGTCATCAGGAAGGTTATTCTCCAGGGGATTCAACGGGATCATCTACGGCCGGCCATTTTGGAATGGTCCATGACTGCTTGATTTCCTATGGTTGTAACGACCGTGAAACATTATAAACATTTAAAATGGGTGGGATCACAAACATAGTAACCTTAAGGGTAACAGCAGCTGTCCAGTTGCAGCCCTCTTCAGGTGGGTTACGTGGCATAGCCAACGGCAATTGCAGGACATCAATATCGACAATTCTTCCGCGCAAATGATTTAAATTACATCATTTGCCAACATTTACCAACATTTACCAACAAGGTTTAGCAGGAGAGTGCACATCCAATTTTCAATTAAACTCCAATCCTCAATGATGAATATCAAATCTACCCTGTGGCAAACATACAAAGAAAGATGGACACGCATGCTTTCCCCAGCAAATGATCTTTATTTGGTCGATTTTCCATACTTGTCTATGCTAACTTACTAATTAATTCATATACTATGAGGTTGGGTAACTCAATTCGTAGCTCCTTGGCTCTCCATTTCTCAAAAGGGATATATATATAGACAATACAATCATAATTCCTTAGCCACCGTATCTTGGAGTAAACAGAAAAACAAACACATGACCCGTATTTCAGTACGCATTTTACATTTTGAATATTTTTGGGTGCAATCACGCAAGGTAGCGCCCTCCCAGTTCCAACGTTGTTAAGAACCCCCCATGAACTATAGTGATATCTACCATAAACCATGCCTAGTCAGAAACCAACTTAGATGGGGATGGGTCGAAACCTATGAAATTACCATGTAACTGGGGGAAGAAACATCCATGAACCAGCTATTATAGGGTACTTGGATGTACGGACCCCACGAATTGGATCCGTGCTTTATAATCCAGCCATATTTCATTCTATATTTCATCCAGTGGGGATATTCCACTATAATAAAATCTAACCACAGTGGATTGGATATTGATCTAATAACTAACGAATAACTCGGGCTATCTATGACCCAATACCAGGGCCTTCGTGTCTCTCAGGGCTTGGAATACGCATGGATCCGAAGAGCATCGTGGCACCTGGGTGTCGGGTGTCAGTTCTGACCCTAGAGGCGGAGTAGGGGCAATGTCCAAATATAATTTGGTGTGAACCCAAAAAATCATCATAAATCATCATAAATCCCTTGAAATCCCGTATAGTCCCTATATCATCACCAAAAAATCCTTATCTAATCACCAAAAAACCCAGCACACAAATCCCATGTAATTCCGATTTTCTCGCCATTTCCTATGGCGACTTCACCGGCGCCTCTTCCAGCCTTCCCAGTTTCCGTGGCACCTTCTGGTCGCTCAGGGCTTGGAACCCGCATGGAACCCGGCAAGGGAATCATGGCGCCCGTACCTGGTGTGAACAAAAAATGCCCGGAACGTGCAGGATTGACCCTTCAAAGCAGCAAAAATGGAGTTGCGAACGGCTTTAGCAGCAAAAATGGAGCTTTGAACAAAGAAGAATGGTGCGAGGTGACTTGCTCAAAAAAGTGATGTGACAAGCCAAACTTGGCGGGTTGAACCAACAGAATTTGAGATTTCGGCAGAAAAAAAGATTTGAATCAACGGACATGAGGCAGGGAATTCACCAACAACACTGCCGGCTTCAATGTACCAGCGTTCCGACAATCTCACCTACCAGTAGTACCGCACAAGGCGGTGGCGGAAGTTTCGAAAATAGGAAACCTATAGGAGAGGTTGCTTGTTGTGAATCACGGATGGCAGAGCGAAGCCACTGATGGACCGACAGGTGGTTGAGGTCTCCTCTCTTTCTCTCTTTCTTTCTCTCTTTCTCTGACTATCTACCTACCTACCGATCTATCTATGCATCTATCTATCTATCTACCTAGCTATCTGTCTGTCTGTCTGTCTCTCTATCTGTCTAGCTGTCTAGCTGTCTATCTGTCTATCTATCTATCTATCTATCTCTCTCTCTCCCTCCCTCCCTCCTTCCCTCTCTCTATCTATCTACCTATCTATCTATCTATCTTTCTTATCTATCTTATCTATCTTATCTATCTTATCTATCTTATCTATCTTATCTATCTATGTATCTATCTATCTATGTATCTATCTATGTATCTATCTATCTATCTATCTGATCTATCTGATCTATCTATCTATCTATTGATTGATCGATCGATCGATCGACCGATCGACCGATCTATCTATCTATCTATGTATCTATCTATCTATCTATCTAATCCTATCTAATCCTATCTATCTATCTAATCTAATCTAATCTAATCTAATCTATCTATCTATCTGATCTATCTGATCTATCTGATCTATCTGATCTATCTATCTATCTATCTATCTATCTTATCTATCTTATCTATCTGTCTATCTGTCTATCTATCTATCTATCTATCTATTCATCTATCTATCTCTCTATTTCTCTATCTCTCTATCTCTCTCTCTCTATCTCTCTCTCTCTCTCTATCTATCTATCTATCTATCTAATCTATCTATTCATCTATCTATCTCTCTATTTCTCTATCTCTCTATATCTCTCTCTCTCTATCCCTCTCTCTCTCTATCTATCTGTCTGTCTGTCTGTCTGTCTATCTATCTATCTATCTGCAACCTTGAAAACCGAACTATTCTGCGAGACTTCTTCATTTTTCAAAGTTGATAACATCAAAAAACGCAGCAATTCTGCGTGACTTCCTCATTTTTCAAACTTCACAACATCAAAAAATGCAGCAATTCTGCGTGACTTCCTCATTTTTCAAACTTGACAACATCAAAAACGCAACAATTCTGCGTGACTTCCTCATTTTCGAAGTTGACAAGATCAAAAACGAAGCAATTCTGCGACACTTCTTCATTTTGTGAACTGGACAACATCCAAAACGAAGCAATTCTGCGAGGCTTCTTAAATTTCTGAATTTGACAACATCAAAAACACATGAATTCTGCGAGACTTCCTTCAAAAATGGAAAGTTGAGTGCAGAGCTGGCAGCCGCGTACCAATGCGTTTTGCGATTTTTCCATTCCACCTGTCTAAAGTACTGCGCCTGCCACCAAAAATGGATGCCAGGTCATACGAAATGCTGCATCTGTCACGCAAAATCATCTTAGCAAACCTACAGATCTGATGCTCCAAAATGCAACCCCTCAGGAAATCAGCGCCCTGACCTCCTAACATCTCTGATGAACATGTCTTTTGTACTGCGCCTGCCACGCGAAATGCATCTTTGAAGATCCTCTTCAAATGTCCCACGCCTGCCATCGTTTTT
>Ga0126342_10013510_pt1 | contig 14455 bp, 14 predicted proteins | sample Cyp1metagenome_FD_92528 | JGI IMG/M metagenome (GOLD analysis project Ga0126342, IMG submission 92528) | Coral microbial communities from Lord Howe Island, Old Settlement Bay, Australia - Cyphastrea 1 metagenome | ecosystem: Host-associated > Invertebrates > Cnidaria > Coral ... | reverse complement strand
TTGATAGTTCATTGGTAGTGAATGGTTCAACCAAAAATAGTTGTAATGGTAGTGACTTTAATAATAAGCCATCCCTAATACTAAACCAGGGGGAAATCGATTGCTATAGTGGTTTATTATTGGTTTATAATGGGAAAATGAATAATCTAGAGTGGGTATATGTTGGGGATATCAAACAATCCAACCATCCAAATAATTGGTATTAGTGGATATTTTAAACCATAATAGTAAGCTAATTACTTTGATAGTTCATTGGTAATGAATGGTTCAACCAAAAATAGTTGTAATGGTAGTGACTTTAATAAAAAGCCATCCCTAATACTAAACCAGGGGGAAATCGATTGCTATAGTGGTTTATTATTGGTTTATAATGGGTAAATGAATAATCTAGAGTGGGTATATGTTGAGGATATCAACCATCCAACCAACTACAATTGGGATCTGTGGGGGGAAGAAGTGGTATAAATTTATCACTATGAGTGGCAACATGTTGAGGTAATGTGGTAAATCAAACAATAAACCTACCATTTGGGGATGGTTTATACCACCCATAAAAATGGTGATGACTTGGGGATGGTTTATTAGTGGGCTTCCCAGATTCTACCCCTTTCAGCCTTTGGTTGTTTGTTACCATAGCTAGATTTCAGCCATGGCCCATAGAAATAGATGATACTCATGATGATTGTCTATTAAAACTTGTGATTTTGCAGTTCGCTACCTTAAATAACCAGAGGGTATATGTTGAGGATATCAACCAAGCATCCAAACATGATGGAGAGTTTCAGGGAGTATAATATAGATGTAGATAGTGGGTAAAAACATGGTGATTAAATGGGTATATAATGGGTATATCAACCAGAATTGGTGTATAATGAGGTATATAGTCGGGATACGGTAAAATACTATCATGGGGATTTAATGGATATAACAGCCAGCCATAAAAAATATGCTAATGGTGTATATGGGTAAAATACCAATAATCATAATAGGGATTTGGCAACAATTTGCGGTTTTACACTGCAATATTGGATTTTGGGAGCAAATGTGAGGAGAATTGACGATTTCGGTATCAAACATGGCGCAACATTGGGATTTCAGCAGCAAAAACTTGGATTTAACAGTGAGCACTGGGAAGTAAAGGGGATTGTAACGGCCATGATGGAAAATTCCATGATTTTCCATGTGAATGGAGATTATAGTGGAGCTATGACGATCATCCACAACAAGATTTAACCATGAAACATAGGGATTTAACCAACTATCAACCGTTTGGTAAGGTATATGATCATTGGGATAATTGCGACAACTGAGATGATATCTATAATTTATAGCCCAATACATATATAATTATATATAGATCTATTTTCCTTGTGACCAAAGCCAATCTAAGCAACAATTTCTGGGGATACAATGGGGATCATAGCATGTGGATTCGACCTACCACAAAGGTGACTGTGACCCGTATAGGCCAATCACGGTTTATGATTTGGGCTTGTTGGCCACCAAAGAACAACTAATAAGACTAGTCGGGGTTTATTCACCATCGATTATCATGAGGGCGGTCACAATGGTTTTCTAGATGTCTAAAACTCATTGTCATCATTGGGATGATGACAATTGTTTATAACGCTTAATATGGTCATAACTATCCCCATAGAATGATTTTGGTCTCTTACATGGGTTGAGGATTTAGTTGCGTTGACAATGACCTCGTCGCAAGCAGAAAACTCTGATGTAGCCCCCATCCTGCAGCCCGAGCATCATGAAGAAGAAAAGGATTGCCTCAGACACCGATGGTCCACTGTGACGTGCACTTGGGTAGTTGCAAGGTTGTGCCCCACATCCCCCGGTTATAAGTTGGCTTATAAACCATAGTAAGTTATAGATATACCTACCATAAACCATAGTTATTGGAGTTATAAACCAACTTAGCTACTATGGGGCACCACCTTGTACGATCCATGAAAGTTATACTGTCGGCCACACCCTGCCTTCCCCTGAGCCCCATGAAATACAGAGGTTCGTCCAGGCCAAGGAACGAAGAAGAAGCTCCCCGGCATCTGAGAGATGGCAATGGGAAAAGCTACAAAGGCCAACCCTGGCGACACGAACCAGAGGTACCTGGAAATGGGATAAGGTGTACCCTTTTTCCCTCAAAATGGATCAAATTGAAACCATTCAAAATGGTGAACAAATGGTGATTCGATCATGAATCATAGAGGATTAAAAAAACAACTGATATACCCCCAAATTGTGGCCATGTTTAAAAATGATGAAAAAAAACCCCATGCGAAGCCGTAGGATTTGGGGTACCCTATGACAAACCCAGAAATGATAAATGTGGGGATATCAGCACCATGGGCAACCAGCATCAGTGAGGATATTTCTCTTGGTTTCTCTTGTGAGATACATCTTCTGATCATATTTCATTGGCACATCTTGGTAGTTCAACATTGGAATGGATAATCCAACTTTTCATAGGGAAATATGGTAGAATCCCTGGTAGAATATGGTATAATCATTTGTAAAGGTCACATTTTCCCCAGGTGAAACGACTGAAGGGTACCTTAGCTCCTACCTTAGCTCCCACGGAGGACCCCATTGTCGCTGCACATACCTTTGATGCCCTGGAAAAAATACATCTCGTCGGCTGATGGATATATGTTATGTGCATACTATTACGACTATCCTCACTGGCACAAAAGATTCAGTTGTATTTTTCAACGGTCAAACTGACTTTAAGAAAATACATCTTGGTAAATGTTCATCCAACCATCCCACCCGCATTTTTCTGCCTAAAAACCTCTATATTTTTTTGGGGTCACCAGGACAACTGCTTTGAGAGGTCCCACCCTGTCCTGTGCCGGAGAGGCCAATGGATTTCAGGCTATCCAAACTGTCTCCTGCAATGCATGGATCCGTCCTTGGTAGCGAAACTGGGTCAACTGTGGATGGTATACTCCTACTGGAGTATATAGTATATATGTACAGTCTTTATGTATAGTATTTATGTATAGTATATATTTATAGTATTTATATATATATATATAAATATCCGAATTTTTAGGATGTTTCTGAATTGGAAGGAAAAACGTAAAGAGAAACCACTGATCAAATCCGGAATTTTGAGTGAAACTTCAGGCAACTCCTATTGATGGTTGGACATGGTTGGACAGTTGTCTCTAAAAATGTGTATTGGTTAAAATTAGGTACCAAACATCGGGATGCTCCCCAAAATTCACAAACATCTGTGGTTCGCAGATTTCGCCCAAATCACCTTGCGAATTCATTCAGCTTCGTCTCAAAATGGACGCCAAAATTTTGGGTTTCAATTGTTGAGACCCCAAATAACCATAAATAACCCAAGGAGCTTGTGCAATTCCGCAGCCAGAAAGCCTTGCGGTGGTGCAGCTGGTGACTGGTGGGTGACATCGATGGATCATCCAAAGGGATGGGAAAGGCCACCAGCCGTGACTGTGAAAATGGAGCATGCCACCAATTCATGGCCAGTTGAGGGGTGCGTTAATTCCTTTCTCCCAGATCTGGGTTACCTTTTTTGGGTAAAGTCACAAGGGATACACGTTCTTCATGGATTTTCATAGATTTTCTAGGGATGGTTTTTCACCCAGTTGGGTACCCTAAATATCCATTTGATCCATTTAAGGTCGTCAAAAAATTATCTCCGGCCATTTCTCCTATCTGCCGAGAACCGGATTCGCCTAGAACCGGAAAGGTCACGCAGCCAGCTATGAGTGATGTGCAACAGTTGGTGATAGCCACCTGAGGACACCCAAACCACCCAGGTGGAAAAGACGATTTTCACTGGTACGTGGGCATTTTGGGAAGAGGAAATGGATGATTTCACTGCAAATGTGTAATACTTCGGACTTGATCAAAATTGTGATTTGAGCATGAAACAGGTGGCTTTAAGCAAGGAATTAAAATCGGCTCATGATCATGATGAGAATGGAAATCCCATGTTTTGTTCATGGAAATATGGAGAATGGATCAAGTCATTGGGGTGTCATTTTTGAGTGCCTCGATTCGACTCCATCAATTGGGTCCGAATTCAATGGTCTCTGGGTGGCTTCCCCTTCCCATTGAAAGAATCAACATCATTCTCATGATCGAACATGAGTTTGCCTATGTCATTGACTTGGACCCACTATGACCCAATACTTCGCTGGGAATTCTCACAACAATTTATCAAAACAAAGGATTTGATATATATATATATATACAGTATATATTATATATATACAATATATATATACAGTATATCATATACGTACATAGTCACATGATGTCACATTGCCAAACCTTCGCCTGCGAACAACAAACTGCTTCGCAATGGTTCGTATGGATCCTACAAAATTCTCCGAAACGACCCGAGCGAAGTATTGGCAGGCCCCGAGGAACTCCAGATGCGTCCCGCACGAAGTTGGCGGATTTCTTTCCGAAGGAACCGAAGGAAGTGATGCTTCCGTAGCCTCAGATGTCATCGTGATGCGAAGAGGCGTACGGCAACCAAATGGGATACATTGCTGATGTAACCCCTGCTTCAAATTTCGTTACCCGATCTTCAAAAGCACCGGGATGAATGGCTTAAAATGGCATCCCAGAATGGAATTGCAATCCCTTGAGGCACAAAAACCAACAAGTTGTGACCATTCTTCCAACATCTCTGCTCTTTGGATCAGGACTTTGCTAACAATCGAACGCCATATTCCCAGAACAATGCTTAGATTGTCAAAATAAAAAACACCATTCACCAGAAATTCCCCAAATGGTGGATCTCTCATGGGCAAAATGAAGCAACAAACTCAGAACAATGTCACCGCCGTGAACGGACAATGGAAAAGTTGATGGTATGGTCTCTCAGTGCTGGGAGCTGGCGAATTTGGCGTAGGATTTCGTCATGTTCAGCCAGGCTCCCATCCAGATTCACAAGTTGTGTCAGCACATCATGCCCTTCATACCCAAGTTCGTTCTTGATCAGTTCAGATCAGTTCAACCAGATCTGGGCTACACTTGAGTTCAGAATGGGTCCAAGTTCGTGTGCTCAGGTTGTCAGGTCGTCCCTGTACTGCATCAGTTTACTGGCCACCGTGCTGGCTACCATCCACCAAAAGAAGCCAGAAGGGAAGCCAGAAGGGAAGCCAGAATATACAGAGAAACTGCTTACAACACCCCCTCCACCTTCCGCAGGAATCTCGAGAATTGATGCAGAGATGATCATGAGAGAAATGTCAATGAACAACCCCCACACAAAGCTAACGCAAAGAGTTCGGCAGGTAGATATGACATCTTCTAAAACCTGTGCAAGTGTTGTACAAGTGAGCACATATTGGCAAAGCTACCGTACACATGGCTGGAAGGAGCAAGCTACAGCAAATCAATCAATTTCACCAAGGGTCTGTCCTGAAACAGACAAGTGCAAAAGTTCAAACCAGTGGGTGGGCTCAAGCAATGAAACTTGCACCCCAACGCCAAGTATATATATATATATATGTATATCAATCAACCTCATATTATCGCAGCATAACCATGCACTTTAGCATCAAAAGTTCTCAAGAAACACTAACCAAGAATGCAACATAAGATCATAACTTCATAACATCACAACCACCACACTATCCCATGCTCCCCAGAAGCACCCCTTTATACTTCCTTTTCTGCGGACATTGCTGATGACACCCTGCTTGCAATTTCCGCGACCCCCAATCTTCAAAAGCACCTGGATGAATCAAATCTGGCGACCGCCCAGAATGGCATTGCACCCCCAGAACCGCCAGACAGCCACAAGTTTTAACACAACCCTCAGCATGTCCCAGGGTCCAGGGTCCAGTGCTCAAAACTGTGCAGCCAGGTGTCCAATGCCCAAGGAGAAGAAGATTTGGATGGCACCGTGGATCCAGACTTGGGGATCCGATAGATGGCTATAATCCTCGGACGGTGATCTGTTTGAGTTCTCAATCCAAAGCACCAAAGAAATGCCTTGATATCCCCTTGAAGGTCAGTGAAAGGTGACATAACCCCAAGATACCCCAAGCGTTTGTCACTTTCTGCTTGGAAACGCACCTGTTCTCATGCTTATTCGACAATCTTTCTTGGGCATTTTGGGGTCGTTTCCCCTCAGAACCCCCTCTGGGCATTGGAGATTTCGCGCAGTGAGCCATGGCCCTTGAAAGTCAGAAGGTTGCATTCAATAATTGAATATCACCAAGCCATATCCCCATTATTTGGTTCAATCCCCCCATGAAATTCCTGATCTCCCCATTTTTCAATCTCACCATTCTGCCCAGGCGTCGGGTTCAAAGAGGAACTTCAAGCCCGTCAAGGCATTGGGCAATGTCAAGGCTCGGACCTCAGTGCAGCAGTCACTTGACTTGAGACCTTTGGTACTCATCTTCATTGCTGACTTGAATAATTATCTTAGTACACCATTGGTACACCATTGGTTATTATCTTAGTACAGACAGAACACCTCATTATCTTGCTACACCATTGGTTACTTTTGAGGTGCTCTGTCTTGACATATCTCACCAACGACAGCGTCCTATATGAAGCGGTTGAAAACCAGTCCAAGTTCAACGCGAAGGAACAAGGAAAATCGCCAGGCAGAGGTATGGAAAGGTTGCAGTGAAGTAGACCACCTTTCCACTACTCTTCACACCATTGAAGACCTCAATTGTGCACAGATGGGACAATGTTGGGCTTCAAACTCATCCAAATTCCAGGTGCCCCCCGGGGGGTGACCATTTGGGCTGGTTGCACACTAGAAAATCATGGAAACTGCCCATCTGCAGCCATGCTGCGACCAGCCAAATCAAGACCCATGCGATGGTGAGACACAAGAGCATCTCCAGATTCAAGCCTCACACGAAACGATACCGGGAGCAAACCATCCGGAGTCATCTGAAACAAGCGTCCATGTAATTCTAGAGAAACAACACTTCAGGAAGTATGGCTCAAAGTTCCAACCAATCAAATCAATTCAACAAAGCCATTTTTGTGGGCTATGTCCACAAGAATGGATGATTTATTCTCGGGCAACGAATGGATTAATTGATGGGTCATGTTGCAACGTTGGATGCGACCGGTAGATCCCCACCTCCAAAGTCGTCCAGTCCTTGGTGAACCGCAGGATGATCCTGTGGATGGTGCAAACATCACAGAGAGTAGTTTCAACTGGAAAACATTGGCAGGACAAGGCGCAGATATATGATGATATATGATGATTTATGACTTATAAACAAATTTGGACAATATCCCGCACAATTGCTAATCAATTACACCAAAATGGATTGCAATGGCTTTAAACGGATTTGAGCTCATGTGGGACCTCTTGTGACAGGCTGAGACATGTCTATATCAAGCAGCCATGCAACGGTACTGAGCGATATAGAATCAAACAAGGGAAACTGATGGGAAAATGGCAGGATAATTATATAATTAACATTTCATGTTTCTTGGGACCAACAATCAACCGCTACTTAGCCACTCTTCAACCATTCTTTAACCATCAAGGAAATAGCCATATTTATGTCAATTTTCAGACCCAGCTCATCTTCCTGGTTGTATCTGCCTTTTCGTGACATTTTCATGCCATTTTCAGGTGCATCCGAGACTCCGCTGCTCTGTTTCAATGCTTGCGCTTCCCAAAAGATCTTCGCCATTTGAGCTGCCACGAGGCGCTGAATCAGAAACAGCACTTTTTTTCGCCCCAAAATTCACTAGCGAAGGGTGAAGATATCCAAGCTTTAATTCAACCAGCTACTCCAAGCACTGCAGATTTTTTTGCTGAGAGCTGTTGAAGCTGCCAACATACTTTGACCATGGCTGAAATCTGGAAATCACCAAGACTTTGGGGGAAACATTCCCCAGAAATTCAGGATGGAAAATGGGTAACTTACTGGTGCTTAGCAGGGAATGAGGGAATGATCCACAATCACTAGTAATAATCATCCCAGCAACCCCCATTCCCATCCATTCCCTACTAAGCACCAGTAAGGTAAATCATCCAAATCCACCATTTTTGGCCATTCAACAAAATCCCGCCTGGACATCTGTTGGGTTGAACTGTGCGCCTTGGGACATCGTGTGCAGAAAGCTTGGGATTTGACCTTAGGAATACCTACTGGATTGTTTCTTTTTGGGTAGATCCCAGTTACGATTTTCATGACAATTTTCCTGGGGAACATGATCTTCTGGTCTTGGAAGCAACCCAACTTCAATGCTTTTTCATTTCACAGGGTGGTTGGTGGAGAAACTAAGTGCTGTATTTGAATTTTTCTCTGTTTACAACTGGGTTACCCGCTGGTAATTTAACATAGCTATTGAAAATTGCCATTTATAGTGAGTTTTCACATGAAAAATGGTGATTTTCCATAGTTATGCTAGTTTACCAGAGGGTACACCCCCCAGCCCGTTATTGGGGTGATCCTTCAAGTACCCTACCGATCAATCGCCAAGCTTCACGACGTAATCTGCTGGAGCAGTCGCTGCCTGAAGATCGCAATATCCAACTCATTCGAAGCTTGGGATGTGTTGCTTAGCAACATCCAGAAGTGTGGTCTAAAATCATTCCAAACCTTTCTTTGGATAGGTTGTACCTTGCCATCTTTAGACTTTACCATTATACGAGTCCCATCCATTGAGACGAAAGCCCATCACTCTTTGGTTCTGAACCCGTGCTGTTCAATTTCAATTTGATGTGGTCCAATCAACAATAATATCATATATCAACTTCAAAATCTATTCTCTGCATCAACATGATGATTCACCAGTGGATAAAAAAGGCTTGTTTTTTGCCCAACGAAAACCATAGAGAAACCGCAATCCGAGCGACTCCATGAGCATCGGGACACCAGGTGTTGCCAACAAAGCTGGAGTTCAGGAACCCCGCACTGTCGATGAGGTAAGGACTATTCGCCACTGTCTGAGCGAGTGCACAAGTCTGTGGATGGAAATCAGCACTTGGTATCCCAATTTTGAGACGATCCTCAGCCTTTTTCTGATCTGACCCGATGGGCCACTGGGCATCAATCATGTCCAGAATTTCCCAAATCATCATGAACTGCCACATTTCCTTCCGGGATTGGTTCTAAGGGAACATAAAAAACAGGAACACCCGATATTTCATGGGTTTTCCGGTGTAGATTTTCCCATCCAATCCATTGATCTTCGCCTGGTGCACGTACAAGTTCATGGCCTTGGTGGCCGATGGGAGGCAGTTGGGCAGTTGGTCGACCTCCAGGTGAATCTAATGGAAAGTTCACGCATGGGAAATCATGTGACTGGTGGGTGATCTACTAACATATACCAAAATCATTGACATCTGGGATCCATACCAAGGATATCAGTGAGATATTTCATTCGGATTTCAGCCATGACCCAGCAACCCAGCAATTCCAATGGTCAACCGTCTGCAGCCGGCAGCCCAGGTGCAGGGCAATCCTGGAGTTCATCGCTCCACGGCAACTGGCCCGATGGGATGGCTGCGATGGTCCTGGGAAAATCAACAGCCCATGGATTTCCCAGGGATTTCCCATGGATTTTCGGCACGTGGAGACCAAAAAACACCACTTTTGATGACCCCAAAACTAGAGATGTTGACTTCACAGTCAGCATCCCACTGGGAATTAAAACGACCACGACCATCACGTCCTGCCCAAGTAATAAATCGTCCATGCCAAGATGGTGATGTAGTACAGGGCCACCAAAAAAGTCGTCATAATGGCAGCTAAGCCTTCAAATTGTCACACAAGTGAGGTGGTGCATTGTACATGCAAACTGTTTGCGTGTTTCAAACTTCGAAGTCTGCATGCAGTCTCAACCAATAGGCCAACTGGGTATGGCAAGGATGTCTGTCACTGGCTTAGACAACGATCATCAGTACAGGGGCTATTCATTCCTATTTTCTTTTGTTGCCTGACTCACGACAAGTAAACCAACTCATTCTTTATCTGGGTTTGTCTGAAAATACCCCCAAAATACAATGGATTGTCATCATCGTTCCGAAAAACAGCGCCATGGGGTATCCCCTATATTCAAACAAACCTATCTGTCGATGTCTCGCTTGCCTTTGCGACGTCGCCCCAACGGCCCGGCGGAAAAATGCCCTATGTAACCCATGAATACTGAGGGGTTTCTCCTAAATTGGTAGGATTCCCCATTTTATGGCAAAAAAACATGGGGAAGATGACTGGTTGGTGGTTGACCTACCCCTCTGAAAAATATGAGTTCGTCAGTTGGGATGATTATTCACAATATATGGAAAAAATGAAAAATGTTCCAAACCACCAACCAGATGATGATTAGTGGATTGGATTTAGGTGCAGCCTTTTTTTGGATTCCTTGGTGTATCCAGTGAAGTGCGACATGCTTTCCCTTGGCCCATCCTTCGATGATTTTTCCAGATCGAAACGTTGAGTTTGGGGATCTCCCAGCCATGACACAGGATGGTACTTACTTCTGGACCAAACATCTTCATCTCTGGTGACTGGTTCCCAGGTTTTTGTTCTGGAATTGTCCCAATTTTTCGGCATTGTCCCACTGGTGCACCCCAGTCCATCATGTTTGCAATGGCATTTTTTGCCTCGTTGGACAAATTAGACGAAAGCGCGAGACTCATGCCTAGTCGTCACGCCCGTGTGCTGAAAATCGCAGTTTCCCCCATCTAAATGCAGTTTCCAGGAAGTCATGCCTATGTCATGCCTATGTCATGCCTGCAACCCAAATCACCATCTAAACGCAGCGGAAAGCTCGGCTTCATTTTGATATGTTTTGATTAACTGATACCAGTAGTACCACACAAAGCGGTGGCGGAAGTTTCAAAGATAGTAAACCTATAGGAAGTGTTGGGGTTGTTGAGTTGCATGTGCGGCAGAGCAAGCCGCTGACGGATCGATTTTGATAATGGTTTGTTGTAAAATAAATAGTGAGTCTAAAAAAGAAGTGTGAGATAAGGGATATGATATATTGTAGAAAAAGAAACGACGTCAGAACGACGTCCGAACGACGTCAATTTTTTGCCTAGGAAAGGCCACTCCCCACCTGATGGCTCAACAACGTGAGACTCATATATTGATATATTAATGGCTTAAACATATTTAAACATACATTCTTCTTCATGGCTTAAATCCCAAATGTTTTTCTGGTTCAATCATGGTGAATTCCACCTTTTGCATCCTTTTGGCTGGTTCAAACAGTTACCATCTGGTTATTTAACAGTTCGCCATGGAAAGATCCACCATTTTTAAGTTCGGGAAACCATCTATTTCTATGGGCCATCTATTTTCCATGGCTATGTAACAAATAACCAGAGGGTAACCATCATTAACCATCATTAACCATCATTTTAAAACCATTATTAGCCATTAACCATCATTAACCATCATTAACCATATATTAATCATATATTGACCAGCATTTCTGGACACCGAACCGTGCCATGACTGGTGACGGACCGCACCTACGCCCTGCCAGCGCGGCAAGCCGATCTTCGTCCACATCCCCAGGGTGCCACGTCTGGTGAGCTGTCCCAGGCCCAGTTCCAGCACGAACAAAGGAACACCTCGGGCATCTGCGGTGGTCACTCATACAACATGGTTACCATCTGGCTATATATGGTTAATATATGGTTAATATATGGTTAATATATGGTTAATATATGATTACCATCTGGTTATTTAACATAGCGAACTGGACAATCCACGAAATAAATGGATATAAATGGAGGTTTATAGCTGGGAAAATCATCTGTAAATGGGCAATTTTCCATAGCTATGTTAAATAACCAGAGGTTATAAACTGCAACTAAAAGGCACATCAGCTAAATCTCTCCACCACTTCTTGTTGGTGGCTGGGAAATTATCTCTGACTGATAACGTGCAATTCAGTTCTAAGTGGAATAACACCTTGGCAAAAACCAGGGTGGCAACCCAGTTAGAGATGGGCCAGGTGAAAAACAACCATCAAACAGCTTTCGAGTGTCACTCATCCACATCACCAAGCATGGCACCACTACAGATTCAGCATCGTCATATTGCTCTCATTGGGACTTTATGTAGAACTCAGCACGAATAAGAATTGAAATGCGACCAGTTCAAAACAGCGATGCATACCACAAGTTCTTTGCGGTATTTTGCAGAATAGGTGCAGCACAACCATCAAAAAGATCTGATACTTTGAACCAATCACCACTCATGGACACAAATAGAACAGAAAAATCAAGCAATCACCACTTTAGTGAACATCATTAGATCCAGCAGGGGGTTCAGCACCAAGAAACCCATGAAAAGCAAGCTCAGCCCATATGGAATCAAAAATGCGCCTGCAACGAGCGGAGCGAGGTTCCCCGGAAGGTGGTTGACGGGGGTTTCCCATGGGGGATGCCCAGGTCACCATGGGTTTCAATAAGCCATGGTCATCCATGACGACTGGATGGTGACTGGGGTACCCATGACTTAGGAAACTCCCAGTTCAGTGCTGAGGTATCACTGGGCCTCGCCTCCCCCATAGGTGTAGGTCAAATAGGGGAAGCGCCAAACATTTCCGACACCGACCTTGGAGTGAACGTTTGGCGTGTTCATTGACTGAGTAGACAACAATTGCCATCTTTCGTTTTTTTCATCTTCAAAATGTCCTTATTTTCCATTTTGGACCAGTAATTCCAATAGTAAACATCCCAAATGGTTGGCTTATTATCTCCAACCTATGACTATTTTAATGGGCAAAAAATGGATGACAACCTATTGAAGTTGGCTTGTTGGTTTTCTTGGAACAATTTCATCAGGAAACCATGGACCCAGTACATATCAAGGGGTTTTCTGTAAATTTTGACTTCTGGAAGTCAGGGAGGGTCGAGATTTGATCAATCAACATCAAGTTGATGGTGGTAAATATACCTTATGGTAATCAAACATGTTACCGGAGAGTAACTTTCTTTCACCACCTCTGAATATCCGTGGGATTTGATCCAGCAAATATCTGGGGTTTCTTCTTGCATATATCACTGGTACTGAATCCCATCTGTCCAGTCACTGCATACCCAACCAGGCTGAAGATCAACTCTGCCTGTGCCGATGGTGATAGGATCTGGTTGCTTCATTGGGGACAGTGGGGGTAAAACCAACCATTTTATGGGGAGAACAAATGGGGATTGGGGATATATCAATGGGTATGTATGTATGTATGGATGGATGTATGGATGTATGGATGTATGTACGTATGCATGTATATAGATATCCAACAATGGTTAGACTAAAATTAACGTTGGCTTTTTCTTGGAATTTCCCCAAAAACCCATATAGCTCTTACCATTCAACCTTTGGTTTTCCTCCACTTTTTCGGGATTGTTGGTTTCACCAAACATATCAAGTAACTGGGGATCACCGTCGCTATTGGGCCTCCCACAACACCCATCAATTTCAGATGGGATTCAGTTTTGGGGATAGCATTTATCAATCAGTTACCACCCGTCTCTTTGAAAATGGCGCAAAGTATTCGCAAAGTTACATCATATTCAGTGAAATCACTATTTTTCATGCTTCAATCAGAAGTTTTCACCATTCTTGATGGTGAAATTATTACTCTCTGGTAAACTAACATAGCTATGGAAAATCACTGTTTTTAATGGGTAAATCCACTATAAATGGCCATTTTCAATAGCTATGTTCCACCTATTCTCGCTGCCTTTGGCTATCTTAGTTTACCAGAGGGTAATTTACTAGTTTTTCACCATGAAATCCACGGTTATTCGATTTTGGGGTGCTTTTTTATGGTGGCCTGTGCTGCATAGACCGGCCGCTCTGGGTGTGCAGTCTCCTCGCTAGCGCTGCTGGCCGCAGGCGCCACGCCTTGTAGTGACCCTGCCATGGCGATGAGGACGCGACGACGCGACGTCACTGAGCTTGGGCCAGAGGCAGTCATAGATTGGGCATATAATTCAATGTATATTTCATGTGTGCATATATATATATATCAATCAATATATATATATATATATAACTATAACAGAATATAACTACTGACAATAACTATAACTATACAAGTATGGTATACCATCATATACCATCATATACCATCATATATCATCATATACCATCATATATCATCATATACCATCACTATAATTATAAGAATATAACTATGACTAAAACTAAAAGTATATAATGGGGATTTAACTATATAGATATACTATTTGAACTGGATACACCCAATATTTGACTATATGGGGATGTAACTCATAGGATATGATTGTAATATTCCTATCTATTTTTTGGTTGGTTTAACGTTTTAGTGGCTCAACCAACCCAGCAGCGACACGGCGGTGCAAGCAGGATTTTCCGATCTTGAGCCAAAGTCAAGTTACAGCATAGTTTCATGCTGACCCAACTCTGGATTGAACATGCTCTGTGCTTATGATTGTAAAGGCACATTCGGTTGGTTT
>Ga0126342_10013509_pt1 | contig 14455 bp, 10 predicted proteins | sample Cyp1metagenome_FD_92528 | JGI IMG/M metagenome (GOLD analysis project Ga0126342, IMG submission 92528) | Coral microbial communities from Lord Howe Island, Old Settlement Bay, Australia - Cyphastrea 1 metagenome | ecosystem: Host-associated > Invertebrates > Cnidaria > Coral ... | reverse complement strand
TGCACACTGAGCTGGGAAGTTGGCAAAGAGCTTGGCGCAGAGAGTCGGCGAAGAGAGTTGGCAAAGAGCTTGGCGAAGAGTTGGCAAGGCGGAAGTGCAGGTGGAAGTTGATGCAGACATGGTTGAGGAGAAACTGGAGGAGGAGGACGAGAAGGAAGAGGACAGCTAGTCGAGGAGGAGGAGGAGGATGACGAGGAGGAGGACGAGGACGCGGAGGAAGAGCGCTCTGATAAAATCTAACAACCCTCACCTGGCAGGTGGGGAAAAACACCATAAATGCCCAGTTGAAACTAAGAAAATGGGTAGCTTGACCAATTTCACTCAAAATTGCAGGAAACGTTAATTTTCTGAACTCAAATTTACAGGCTTCAAGTTTCTCAATTGATCTTGCGCAAGAATGATTGGAACACACCGAGGGCATCCACTGCTTTTGAGGACTCATCCTCCCGTCTGGATAACCCTTCCAAAATGGAGCCCCCTTTAGGTAGAAGTTGGCTAAAACCCATAAACTATAGATATGCCTACCATAAATCCGAGCTGCAGTAGTCTGCTTACGAAATCTTATAAACCAACGTTAGCTATCGTTCGGCTCCCCCCCAGGTAGGGGTTGAAAATGCCCAGCACTGCACCTTCTCTTCCTTTTCTTCCTGCAGTCCGGGGGGATGGAGCTGAATTTCCACCATTTACAAACATTTGTGTATTAATCTGGTTGGTGGTTTTAACAGTTTTAACCATCTTGATCAATATGAGTTCATCAATGGGAAGGATGACATCCCATATATGAAATGGAACAATAATCCACATGTTCCAAACCACCAACCAAATTTCTGTATTAATTTCTGTATGAAAGTTGGTAAAAGAATGTCATAAACCACCCAGTCATCACCATTTCGGTGCTATTGATGGCCTCTGCCATCTGGCAACACAGTCCATGGGAAATCACTCTGTTTAAATATGGCTGTGTAAACGTCTATGGAAATACTATGTTTAATATGGATATGTACTATTAATCACTTGTAATGCTTATATAATAAGTACATGATTTACTTGTTGGTGGTTTTAACCATCTTGAAAAAATGAAAGTCAATGGGAAGGATTATCCCATATATTATGGAAAAAAATATTTGAAACCACCAGCCACCAACCAGTAATGTTAACTATATCTGGTTGGTGGTATACCTACCCCTCTGAAAAATATGAGTTCGTCAGTTGGGACTATCATTCCCAACTGAATGAAACAATAGAAAATAGAAAATGTTTACATGAATTTCTACATGGTCCTTTTTTTCCATATATTAAATGACCAATGCGGATATGGCGGATATCTCTCATGTTTCGGTGGAGAATCGCTAGAAACACCGTCAGTTGGTGTTTCCGTCAGTTTGACCCTGCGAATCGCCGAACCAAGAGTTGAACAATCACTGGTTGGTGGTTTCAACCTACCCCCTGGTAAACTAACAGTTCGCTATTGAAAATGGCAATTCATAGTTGATTTACCCATTAAACATTGTGATTTTCCATGGTTATGTTAGTTTACCAGAGGGTACCCCTCTGAAAAATATGAAAGTCAGTTGGGATGATGATTATTCCCAATATGATGGAAAAATAATCCAAATGTTCCAAACCACCAACCGATCATGTCTGATTTGTTTGTTTGATTTGTTTCTGTTCCGTAGCTACTGTTGCTTGCATCTCCAAAAAATTGCCTTCCTAGCCCCGACACTGTTTGGGGTCTCAGCTTGGTGATTGACCATTGGATTTCAAGGTAGCCTGCTTCATTGACCACCTCATTTGGGAATTATTTCGGAATACACTGCCAACATTTGCCAACTATACCAAATATGTTGATGGATGTTGATGGTTTTTTTTGCTTGGAGGATCAATGGAAATCAAAAAGGAGCCGATTCAATGGAGGTACGTAAACGTACCATATTTTTCAGATCATATTTTGTGGATATTCCCTGAAATTTAGGCCCACCATATATGGTAGGTACCTCCAATCAAACAGTTCCTGAGATGGCCAGGGCTATCCCATGGTATCTCCATGGTTTTGCCCATGGCAATCCCACAAGCCTCTAATGGAAAATATTGGAAAATTGTGATTTAATGGTGATTTAATGCTGATTTAATGGTGATTTATGATGTATCATTACCCTCTGGTAAACGAACTAACATAACGAACTGGAAAATTACCATGCTATTAATGGGTAAATCATGGTAAATCAAGTATTTCTATGACCATTTTCCAGTTCGCAAAGTGTTTGTTTACTTTAAAGGCTAAACCAGGCAATAAATTTTACTAATAAATAACTAAAAAAACACACATTAAAGTATCACACGCATTAAAGTATATCAACCCATCAACAGAAGTACCCTCCGGTTCTCAAGCATGGCTTGCTGGAACATCCACCATGTATAGTTGATAGTCCCATTAAAATTATCTGGGTAAATTATCATATTTCACTAACCTGAATAGCTCGGCCATAAAAGGGGATGATTCCCCTATACATTCACCATGATTTCAGGGTTCGGGAGAACAGGGCTCGGTCGTGATCAAATTTACCCAGATAAATATATATTTACAATAAAACAATATATATATATGGTTAAAAGATCATATTATGGATTTAGTAGTTGATTGTCCCATTGAAATTATGCATTTAGTTCGGTGGCTTTCAGTTGCCATGTTTGATTCCCTCTGGGGTATTTCAAATGGCTCGCATGATGAACATATGTATGTCACGTATAAATGCTAGTTATATCTAGTTATTATTTGACTTATCCCAAGTAATTTGATGGTTAACTAACCTATTAAAACTGATAGCATGGGATTATGAAATATGGTCAGTTTATATCTAAACATCAAACTGTTGTTGTAAGTTGATTATTAACATGATTATAAATTTCAACAACATGGTTTTTGAACATGTATTTTAAGCCAAATCAATTGAGATAATCATCAAATTGATAATGAAAAATGCGTATGAAATGATTACAAAACATGAACTTGATGGTAAAATTATCTTAAATATTGGCCATCAAGTTTAGATGTCAAGTATTTAGCATTATAAATTTCCATCGTTTGATTAACAGGTAATATTAGCCAAATGACAAACAACATTATTAAGTACTTAACATTACACATTTACAGTCGCAAGATCAGAAATTCAATATGTGACTTAATCAATTATTTAACATTATCTGGTTGGTGGTTTCAACCCCTCTGAAAAAATATGAGTAAGTTTTGATTATCATTCCCATATATTATGGAAAAACATACATGTTCCAAACCACCAACCAGATTATAAAATGGTTGGTGGTTTATCATAGATATCTACAGTAAGTTACATTACCCATCGGATCCATGTATGCTATATATGGTAACATTTACCATAAATATACCCCAGTCATGTTAGCATATATAGCAGCACCATGGATCCGTCATGGGTTAGACCCAGAAAATCCCACAAATGTAAAACAATGTCATAAACCATTTATAGTGTATTTACACCTTAAACATAGTGATTTTCCAGTTCGTTATGTAAACGTTTACCAGGCCGGGTAAATGTCAACCTGCCACGCCGGTAGCCTCTTCTTTGGCCCACTTTGGGTTGTCCGCCATATACTGCGACAGCTCGGCCGCCTGGGCTGTCCCAAGACGCTGTCCCAAGAGGGACAGTGAGGACGACGTGGAACGACAGGGAATACCCTCTGGTGAACTAACATAGCAATTGAAAATGGCCATTTATAGTGGATTTTCCCATTAAAAATTGTGATTTTCCATTGCTATGTTAGTTCACCAGAGGGTACTGGTTTTGATGTGCTTTGTTTTTGATGATCAGCTTAATATACACATATAATAGGGAATATACAGCTTAATTAATACACATATCTGCCAAAGTACACTTAAACATGCTTGTACAACATGCGGGAAGGGGTCCACGAACGATAGGTCAGTTGGTTATGTTGGTTTATCAGTTGACTAACGGATCGATCTGTGGTGGAAATATCTAATAGTTGAATGGGGTAACAATGCGTAATATGATTTTGTAGTATTCCAGTGAAACCAAATCAGAATCCCAATAAATCATAATAAATCCATGTTTCATCAAAATCCCACTCTACCACTACAATCATAGATCCCTTCCGTCGATGTAGAGCTTTCTCTCCAACTGCTTCTGCGTCTCCGGGTCACGGACGTCCGTGTCGAACACATTCACCAGCCGGAACTCCACGGCATGGATTGGCAAAGCACGGAAATTCACATCTTCCCAAAGCACCCAGTTGCTAGGTATCTAGGTCATCATCTATTTGGTGTTTCTTATTGTTTCTTAGCCACCCAGAAGTTATGTGGTCACTTGGAATCATCACGCCATTGGATGAAAAGCCATGGCAGCCATTGAAAACAGATTAGAAATCTACCAGTCGTTCACCCCTGGGCAATAAACTCCTGTAACACCTGCAGGTCAGCTGTACCAGTATCTGGCGATGATGTCTACTAGACGTCATTCTTGCAAACCTTTAAGCGGCCCATTCAAACAATCTAAATCAACCCACAATAGTGGCTAAAATCAATCTTTAGTAACCTCGCTACTAAATGCCCCAAATAAGGCATCCGAAGGAAAGGATTCTATACTTTGCAATTTCTTAAGAAAAAAACCTAGTAACATCTAGTAACCCAAAGAAGTTCTACCTTCAAAAACCCTCGAGCATCATGTCCTATATGGGCAGCTTTTGATTATATGGGTTGGTCTGAAAACAGTGCACCGAAAAAGTTTGATGGTTACTCATCATCTGCCCCATTACCCTCTGGAAATTTAACATAGCTATGGAAAATCACAATTTTTTAATGGGAAAATCCACTATAAATGGCCATTTTCAATAGCTATGTTAGTTTACCAGAGGGTAGATGGCCATTCAGAAGCTACTGAACCATTCTCAGACTCGCCCAAATACCTTCACAGTGCTCTGAATCTGACATCACCCCAAGTCAACATGGGAAATTTGCCCGTAGGGACCAACGGAACCATACTGAGAGCGGAACCAATTTGTGAAACTGTCGGAAATCCAACTTCTGCTTCCCTGACAAGTGGGTACTTTTGATGAGAAGGTGGCACACTTGAAAAAATGTGCATGTTTTTCGGGGTAATTTTATAAGAACATCGTATGTAGACTTGGATATATTATGATATATTTAATATATTGGGATACTGATGTGAACGAAATCCTGACATGTTCTCTTCATTTGTCCAAATGGCCAATTTCCTGGTGCTTAGTAGGCACATGGGGGAATAATCTATAAATATTACCCTCTGGTTATTTGTCACATAGCCATGGTATAGATGGCCCATAGAAATAGATGGTTTACCTATTAATAGCATGGTGATTTTCCATGGCGAACTGTTAAATAACCAGAGGGTAACTATAACATGGTATAACCATCAACATCTGGAAATCACCATGAAACATAGGAGTTTAAGCATCAAATCGTTGTAATATCTATAAATATTTACTAACAATCATCCCATTTTTATCCATGTTTCCCTACGAAGCACCTGAAGTTAGATCCATCAGGATTTCACGTGCCATCATGGGAAGGTCAAGAGAGGTCGACGCCAGTGCCATTATGTGCCATTCCAAGGATGGTATCGATTATGTTTTTACCCTTATAACTGGGATAAAAAACATTCTATAAATGGGGTGACTTAGTACCCATACCCTCTGGTATATTAACAGTTCGACCCTGGCAGATAGGGGTTGGAAGATTCATTTCCACGAAAAATTGGTGAGAAAATCAGGGTCTATGTTAATTTACCAGGGGATCATTTCCAGGATTTTCCAGCTGTCACATTTTCTTCTGGGCGCTGCTATACTTGTAATGTAACTAACTGGCTTGGAATCATGATTCGAAAGCAATTCCAAAGTGGGAAGCGCTTCGAAGATCTGCCAAGTATGGTTGTTGGTTCTGTCTTTGACTCGCACCCCACTTAACCATCCACAGAAAAAACGTTTAATTTCTAGTGTCATTTCCAGTTCTGTTCCCCCCACGTTCAATGATTTGAACACACGTAACCCGATGTGTTGTACTTTGGCGCCATTTTTTGGTGTTGGTTCAATTCCAATTATTTGTTGGTTGAGATCTCCCAACTGAAACGCAGCCCCTGCCAAATATCAAATTGTCCCCTCAAAGTGGGTAATTTGCAGGGTCAAACTGTACGGGATGGCAACACAACACATCAAAACAGCATAAAACAGCTAAGTTTCCATTAAAATCCATGTGTTTCTTGGCTAGCCCTTTGGCTTAGATTCCAATGTTTCATGGTTAAATTGGCTAAAGGGTTAGATTCCATTTAATATAATTTAATCATGAAACGTCTAACCATTAGATTCCTTTGGCTAACCATGAATCATTTTGTTTGTTGTTTCAATCCCGATGTTTCATGGTTAAACGTTTCATGTTTCACAGCAGCCACGGCCAACATCAGCCTAAGACATCCAGCTCATCGAAGATCTCCTCTGGTCACCAAACATGGCTGCAAAATCCACTATTTATAGTTTATTTTCCCATTAAAATGTCCATGGATAAGGAAAACTCATGAAACTTCAATTGCCATGTTAGATTACCATACATTAAGTATATATATATATATATATTATAAATAATAAAGTAATATAATTATATTCATAAACATTGGTTGGCATCAATACTTTGATTTGCTCAACGGGGTTATTATATCATTAAATTCGTAATCCATGGATCAACTCTTCAGCAAGTCCAGGACTTTCCCCTGGGAAAATTGATCTGCAAATGGTGGATGTTGGGGGAAACTACCATTGATTTCTGGTTGCTGGGGTTTCCAGGAATATATACATGCAACAAACTAATTTACCGGAGTCTGCAAATTGTGGTTTTTGGGGTATATCCCAATTTGTTCATGGCAACTTTCATGGAAAAAACATGACTTTAAAATACGTTACTTTAAACATCTTTAAACCATTGTTCGCATGGGGTATCCATGCTTGAACAAAAACAAAAAAACGCATAAACGAATAAACGCATAACAATTGCTCTTATGCTTCTTCATGTCCATTTGATTGCGAACAACATCACGTCCATCCAGATGAAGGGAGACAAAAACGCACGACGCCACGACGCCACGGTGATCCCAATGGTGATCCGATCCCAATCTTCGACCTGACAGAAGTCTTACTCCAAAAAAAAAAAACTGCAAAACCAAAAGACGCCAGATTTTTCTCAAAATAAATGGCAACATCATCAACCATAATCTTTGTCTATTAACATATATTTACAACAGATACAGAATTGCAACACCCGTGAACAAAACATGGGTACCCTAGTGTTGGACAAAGCGTTCTCCTCTGGTACCTGGGTGAACCACAAAATAACTGATACACGGATGGTTGTCCCACCTAGATACGGTATGATACACAGTGGTGCCCCAGTTCGATAGCTAAGTTATTGCTAAGTTGGTGCGTTTATAACTCCAATTTCACTAGGACTTATGGTAGATATATTATAAACCAACTTATAACTGGGGGGTACCACATTGTAGTTGTGGAAATAAACCAGCAACCATATTCAAAACACGGACAGACTTGTCTAATTGGCCGGTCAACTGTGACAGCAATGACAGACACATTTCTAACAGACAAATAATACCCCAAATGATGGCCATTAACATCATTTCACTGGGAAAAAATGGGGACGATCATCATGATGATCGACTGCTTGGAGGATCACCCCACGGATCACAAGTGGTTAACAACCATGTTTAGATAAGTTATGAACCATGTCTATTTATAGTATATATTCTACATACTATATATGTGTATAGTTATATTAATATTATATATATATATATATTATTATATATATATATTATTAACATTATATATTTTATATATATATATATATTATATAGTATATTATATATATTATATAGTATATATATATTATTATGTTGTATTATATTGTATTGTATTATGTTACATTATATTATGGCATAAACTACAACCTTTTTTGGTGTCCCCGAGAATCGTCCCTGTTGCCCCCTCCTTCTAGGCCTCGTATGAGAAAACTTTTGCGGAGATCTGCGTTCACACTTTGGATTTTGCTTATAACGTTGAAACAGACACATTTAAAAACAGCTTCACCACAATGTACATCAACCGGAAACATGCTTTACCTACAATGTGGGGCCCCCTCAGTTATAAGTTGATTTATAACCCCAATGAATACTATAGTTATAGGTATCATGAACCATAGTTACTGTATTGAAATTATCAACAACTTAGCTATCGACTGGGGGCCCCACCCTGTACCATTTTGATGCAACAAAAAACGGCCCGAAACGTTCGTCCACTTCGTCCTTCAAGCGGTAGTGGGGCATTTCAGAGCCCGAGCCAAGAATCCTGACAGCACGACATATCCTGCCTGGTGATCCTTGAAATGTACCATCTGGTTATTTAGCTATGGAAAAGCCCCATTATAAATATGGAGGTTTCTAGCTGGTTACTTAACATATGGGTTATTTAACATAGCGAACTGGATTACCATCTGGTTATTTAACATAGCGAACTGGAAAAGCCATGAAATAAATGGAGGTTTCTAGATGGGAAAATCATCCATTTCTATGGGCCATGGCTTCCATGGCTATGTGACAGATAACCAGAGGGTAGATATGTAGATGTATCTGATATTGTATCTATGTTTGTAAAGTGTGTCATCTATAATATTTGTAATACAGAAATCATTTCGTCGTCTTATATTCCATGCTTTGCGAGATTTGCAAGGTTGAACCTGCAGGTATCCCAGTTCGGTGTTTAGCCAGCAAGTAATGAATGCGAATCTTTTGGCAAAGTACCTGTACAAAGCTGGTGATACTGTAAAGCAGGGTAGGGCTGGATCCGCAAGACATCCAAACTCCACACACACACACATGTATGACTCCGTGAGAGCAACCCAATTTACCACAGAACTCTTTATATTAAATCCCCAAGAGCCGGAAATGCAAGAACCCCTTCAATTTAAATTGTTAGAAGCAAGGATTTCAGCGGCCAAGGAGGCTGTGTCACGGGCAACGGTGGAGATTTGACCAACAAAGATTGAACTCTCCAAACCAGTGATGCCAACAAAGGAAACTCCGAAAATCTGGTTTCCGAAACTTGCCATACCAATTTAAAGTTTAACTATATAATCCAATTACTAGTTACCAACCACTTTCCAACAATGTTTATATTTTGTCAAATCATAAATCTTCAATACACTTATGGCCCGAAATACGAGTAGTACTAACAGGTCACCCCATTTATAGATTGTTTGTTATCCCATAGAAATAACCAGTTATAACCATCATTAATCACTATTAGCCACTATGAAAACCATTACTAACCACTAGTAATCACCATTAATCACCAATAAATGGCCACAACTGTATTTCTTTTGCCTTGTCAACGCCCATGGAGAAACCCACTGGAAAAAGATGCGACAGATCGCCTCTTAAAAGCTTTGCCGCACTCATCCAAGTTGATGAAACTGTCTTGATCCTGTGATAGCCGGTTCGTTGGGCGCCACCAATAATGGGATACCCTTTGGTAAACTAACATGGCTATTTTGTGATTAGAAATTTATAGTTGATTTATCCATTAAAAATTGTGACTTTCCAAAGTTATGTTAGTTTACCAGAGGAATCCAGAGGATATTTGCTGTTTCTATTCAACAAAGTATGAACTTGGATCAAGATCAGATTGGTTTAGTTAAATCTCTACTTCGGAAACCATAGATCTACCAGAAATCATAGATCTATCAGTCTTTTTTTTTCTCGAGTGAACAAACCTCAGTTTTTTTCCGCCGTTGTAATTCCTACTTGAAGGTGATCCCTTGTACGAGTATCTGGGTAATAGCCATATTGGGTACAGTATATCCGCAGTGGAAATGGGGGTTTTGTGAAAATGGAGTTGCCCCAAATGGATGGTTTATTTCATGGAAAATCATACTAATAATAGATGATTTGGGGGTACCCCAATTTCAGGAAACCTCCATATATGTGGCTTACATGTTGATAGACCACTTACTAACTGCATTGGAAGCACATCCACGTAAAGCAGTGTATGTCTGTCGAGAAGCTGATGGGCAAATGACCCATGGCATTGTCAGTTGACAGCTACCACTTGTGGCTTTAGACGCTATATTGATTGGCTATGTTCCTTCATGTTCCTTGATTGGTTGATTTATTGATAGGTAGCATTCAATGAACCAAGTCAAAATCTTACTGGTGCTTAGCAGGGAATTTTCGGGAATGATCCACTGGTTAACTATCAATCATCACAATAATCATCCCAGCAACCCCCAGCAACCCATCCACTCCCTACGTAAAACGCACCAGTAAGAAATGTTCATTTCCTGGTTTTCAGCGATCAATTTTGCTGTGGCGATCACCGTATGTGAACTGCCGACTGGGCAGTTCACAACCTATCTATCGATGTATGAACTTCCCAACTGCCCATAGTGCCATAGTCATCCTGAATAGATCGAATGATGACTGGTCAGTGGTTTTTCATGGTTTTTCGCCCTACCCCTCTGAAAAATGATGGAGTTCGTCCATGGGAAGGATGACATCCCTTTTTTATGAAATGGAAATGAAATTCATGTTCCAAACAACCAATCAGATGATGTTTAAAAATGTCCATATATTCTGTCTGCAGGGTGACTAGAATTGGTTGGCAGACCCACGTGGGTTGCTGTTATATCTGGGAGCAGGGCCTTGAAATAGCTCCCATTTTGGAGGAATGATGCCCCGGCACGAGGCTGTGTGGCACGCCAGGATATGTCAGGTAACAATCTGTATACAAACTCAACTAACGGTACAGAATTCTCCATCAGGTCATGGGCTCAAATCCTGCCAGGGCCGTCCCTCTGTAACTCTCTTGCCTCTTTCCACATTCATGTGACCTTTAGCTTTCGTTCACCACCCCCTGGGCCTCAAGTTTCTCACGTCAAATTTCTCTGTTCACATTATTCTAAGATTTCTAAGTCAAGACTCTTCACCAGCCAGTCTGCCCTAAAAAAGATACGGCTCTAGGTCAAATTGAACCATGCTGACATCTGCCTGGCCTTGCCTATCCACTGTGGAGACCTATCTGTTCAGCACCGGATGATCCAGCTCCCTTCTTTGGTAACATCTGGTCAACTCGGTTCTCGGTTTCGTCGCCAATCCTTTGAATCGGCTGGTGGGCATAGCTTTAAAGCTCCAAGTCATCATGCTGTAACAGGCTCTCGACCAAGGCATAGTTCTTGGCGTCTTCTTCAGGGGTAAATCCAAGTAAATCTATAGGTCCATTTTCTTCCATTTTCCATAGCTACGTTGCTTTAACTGGGTATGAATTTCCATGTTCCATATATATATATATATACGTTAGTTTCCATTTTCTTCCATTTTCCATTAACTGCACTATAAGTATAGCTAGCCATTCCCAGCAAATTACCATTGGACTATAATTAGCCGGCTGGGAATGGACTAGAATTACTATGACAATTTGGACTAGCTATAGTTATAATTAGCCAATGGACTATAAATTATAACGTAAATAGTTATTAATACTTGTTGACTAATTATAACATTATACATAACTATTTACATAAATTAGTTATAATTAGCTAATTGGCACCAATTTACATAAATTGGTAATAATTTAACGTAGCTATTGAAAATGACCATTTATAGTGGATTTTCCCATTAAAAAATGGTGATTTTCCATAGTTATGTTAGTTTACCAGAAGGTAGCCAATGTTTTTGTTCCTTGCTAAACCGAAAAAAATAGCGACATCGAACACCTCGTCGGACATGTCGAAGGCAACGGTCCATCGAGGTTGAGACACCCGAAGCCTTGGCTGTAGGAAAAATGGTGACTTCATCAACAAAAATATAGGAAACAATAGGAAAAATAGGGACTTTAATGATTTCATAGGGATAGCGAAAATGTTGATTTAAGATAGTTTTTTTGTTGGTTAGATATTAATATATGCTAACATTTGGGAATAACATGTGCTAATATTCATTTAATATCTTAATATGACTATCTAAACACTGATGAATATTCATATTAGCATATAGATGAATAATTTTGTGAATAATTTTAGTTAATATTCATTTGTTTGTATATTGATTCACTAGATGCAATGCATATGATGTGAATGATCTAATAACGGGTATATAAAATGATAATGCTTATTCACTAATTTATTCACTAGTCGTAGATCATGCTTAGTGACGGTTAAATGATGTTAATAGTTGATGTTAATAGTGGGTTTCATAATGTTTTGGGATAACCGTATATCCCGCATATCACTAGGTAGAATCCCCATTGGTTGTACTATCATGTGGTTGGTAAACTCCAAGCAACTCCTTGGCTCCCCATTTTATAGGAATATGGATATCCCTAGCTCGTAAGTTCCCTCCTACCAAAGGTAGACATAATACATATGGCTTAGCTATTGAGGAAAATCATGATGGACCTTGGGTTAAACATATGATTGACTGGAGACGCCTAGAATTTTGTTTATTAAGAATTGCTAGAAATGCTAGATGGGGATGAATCAAAACCTCTGTACCCAGAGGGGAAAGAAATAAATTGAAACCACCCGCTAGAAAAATAGCAAAAATATGGGGAAGTGGATATTCACCCAGCACGATTGACGATATCTAGCAATGTCATAGTTTTACATAGTTCTACAGTACATGTGACTGAGAAATAATATTTAAAAAAAAACATACGTGCCATGGTCAAAAAAATGGTATACAGTTCTGGCCCGAAATACAAGTTATAAGCACTAACAAAACCCGGTACCCTATTTATGAAATGTATAATCCCATAGAAATAACCACTTATAACCATCATTAATCACTATTAGCCACTATGAAAACCATTACTAACCACTAATAATCACTCATAAAAAATCACCAGTTATGACTAATAGCCATGTTTTTCCTATGATTTCCTATGGTTTTTCCATATCTTTCCTATGGAAAAACCTATGGCAGGTAAGAAATGTGCTGCCAGGCTTCTCCTCAAATCCATTGATGATCCCCCCGGGGTTCCAACAATGGTGACTGGCTGGCGGAATATGATTGGAATATATACTGATAATAATGGTTATCCTCTGGTAAACTAACATAGCTATTGGTGATTTAATAGGGATATTAATGGTGATTTAATAAGGATATTAAGGGTGAAGTATGGTGAAATATGGTGCTTAATGGTGATTAATGATGGTTGATGATGGTTAATGATGGTTAATAATGGTTAATATGTGGTTATTATATGGTTAATGATGGTTAACCAAAAAAATGATGATTAATGGTGCTTAATGGTGATTAATGATGGTTAATAATGGTTACCCTCTGGTAAACATACAAAAAGCCATTGAAAATGGACCATTTATAGTTGATTTACCCATAAAAAATGTGGTTTTCCATAGTTATGTTAGTTTACCAGAGGGTAATATGTGGTTACAATATGGATAATGATGGTTAATAATAAATGAAAAATGGGGAAATCATAGGAAAACCAAAGGGAAACCATGAAAAATGGTGCTTGATTGGGATTTATAGCTGATCTGGTTGGTGGTGCAATGTGCAATAACCATCTTGAAAAATATGAGTTCGTCAATGGGAAGGATGACATCCCATGTATGACATGGACAATAAAATTCATGTTTGAAACCACCAACCAGCAAGCCTAATACGCAATACATCTAGATTATATATGGCTGATAAACTTATGCTAGCGTTCACACAATTTTTATATGCTGTTGCTTGGCCACTTCAGATCAAGGAATAGAATAGATCGATATTCACAAACAAATAGATATATATATAATAGGACATTTAACGAACACAAAGTTATTTATGGTGAATTGTGATAGGTAAGTTGGTTTATAGCCAGCTTATATGTATATTAGATAAGCTTCAAACATCTGGATTTGACATTGACCCATCAAAACCTGATATTTTTTTTATAGGCTTTATTATTCGGGTCAGTCATACGTATTGAAAGCCAACTGAACTTGAGAAGTTTGACTCAAACAATAAAAGGGCAACGGATCAACATCAAAATGCATGGATTGACTTTTGAATTCGCATGATGGCAAATGATTCCAAATTTGGTGTGCTATGTTTTGTTGGATGCAGTTATGCGCCCTGAATCTCGCTCTCGCTGTAGATCCACCAAGCGGTTGCAATTGTAACAAGGTGCCGAATCTTGCCGGGATTTTTTTTTCTCCTGCCCCGGGGATTTTTTTCTCCTGATCTGCTCTGTTTTCCGTCCCCTGCATCTATCCTGCCACTTCCCTTCCATGCTGCATGCTATTTGCAGCATTTTGGAGCTGGAACCTTTCATTTTGCGTGTTATTTGCAGCATTTTGGAGCTGAACCTT
>Ga0126342_10013508_pt1 | contig 14457 bp, 18 predicted proteins | sample Cyp1metagenome_FD_92528 | JGI IMG/M metagenome (GOLD analysis project Ga0126342, IMG submission 92528) | Coral microbial communities from Lord Howe Island, Old Settlement Bay, Australia - Cyphastrea 1 metagenome | ecosystem: Host-associated > Invertebrates > Cnidaria > Coral ... | reverse complement strand
TGTGTGTGTAACTTCTCAATAGATGAAAAACTTGACCCGTGGACCTCAAGATGTCTTGGAACATGTCACCAGAGATGAGCAATTGAATTGACTTCCAATAGCCACGAGTCTCAAACCCTAGCCCTATACTTCCTGCCGCGTATCAGATGAAAGCGCGTTCTCTCTTGCACTTGGAACTTCATCAGTGGTAACCGGAGCCGTCTCCAAAAAGTCATGGCGGCAGAGGGTGCATCATCACAGCATGCCGAGCAGGAACAAGTAGAAGGGCTGGGGGCCGTGCCGGGTTGGAAGAGTTTGTGAATGGAGGCGAGGGGATCAATGAGTCCAACGCGGGCAACCGATGGTCTGAAGAGGACTGGAAGCTGTGGCGTGGGGGTAGGTGGTCACATAGAAGCCATCAGGGTCAGATTGGGCCATATGGGGAGTCAGATGGCCCGTGGTGGCGTTGGAGAGATCATCAACCTTGGAGCAGTCAGTGGCGGGACAAGCCAAGTCACTGGGGAGACTATTGTGATCCCCCCGGCTGGGGAGGTTGGAGCCATTATAGGTTGCGGAAGCGATCTCTTGATAGGTGGGATCATAGTGATGTTGTCATTTGGGGGCGTGGTGAGAAGGTTTTGGAAACTTTTGATTGGGACATTCAGTCAAAGCTTGATCACATCAGCGACCATGATTGAAGCACATCTATATATATATATATATATATATAATATATATATATATATATGCGGGTTTGGATGTCTTGGCGGCCGGTGAGAAGGAGACCTCGGAGAAACGGCGAAGCGTCAGATGAATCACTTGCCTAGTATTCTCTCCGTTGAGGGGCTCAGTTCACCTCGGCAGCAAAGTACATCCAGATCCTTGACGACTTGAAGGCATTCATGGTTGAGCAGGCCGATGGCTCCGGCGAGTACTCCAAGGTGGTCAAGGCCTTGCAGATCTTGGACACCGAGGACGAGGTCAAAAGGCACGTTTTTTGGTGAGCACTTTGGCGACTCCGCTGTTGAGGATGAGACGGGCTCGAGCGACGAAGATTCCATGGACCAATGGACGAGACAGAGATCCATGCTTTCATGTACACGGTCCGGTCCCGACTGGTGGGTTGCAAGGGGTAGATGAGCATCGCTGAAGAAAGTCACGAAGTGTGCCAATTGTGGCCAGAAAGGTCATTGGCGAGAGGATGCGTACTTCCCTTCCGAGCAAAGGTCGAGGGACATCTGGCTCAAGCTCAAATGCATTTGGAGCAGTTTCTTCAACTGCCTTGCGATCCCCCCAGGATCCCCCAAGGTACCCCGGGGCCAGTCAAGACTTGATTGGCAAACAATTTTTTGAGCAGTTGGAGGTGGAGCTCACGAGAGTGGGCCTCAAGCCAGTGACCTCGATGAACCCCCTCCATCGGCGGCTGGCATCGGTGGGAAGGCTAAGACCCTCTACACCGCTTTAGTTTCCCGGCGTGATCCGCCTTAACGTGATGGATGAAGACATTCCTCACCTTCTGTCGATCGGGCTGTTGGAACATGTCAAAGCAGCCATAGACACAGACACAAACCGGGCGTTCTTCAAAGCATTCAACGCTGAGGCGGGCATGACTCGGCTTGAGTCAGGGCTCAGCGTTTTGAACATAGTTGACGGAGCTCAGCCGTTTCAAGTTCCATCACAAGTGCTGGAAGATTGCAAGCTGGGTTCCGACCCATTTAACAAACTGCCGTCCGACGGCCGGGCATATATGGTTGACGGTGCGTCTAATGAGCTGGCGAAGTGGGATTTTGAATGGCTTGATCATCACATGTCTGTGTTTGTCGGCAAGCATCTTCTTAGCAGCCATGACACCATGTTTTCGCATATGCAAGCATCAAACAAGCCATGGTCCTCGAAAGGAGTTTTTGGGGATGAAAATCACACGATTGGTTTTTTGCAACACTGCAACACTGATCAGCAAGAAGGAAACACAGGGACCGATGCGGGTGAATCAGTGACAGCAGAGCACACGTCAGATGCATCAAGACAAGTGCGAAACATCAGTTCAAATCATCGTGTCAACAAGGGCCATCAGGAGACAGCCACATGTTCGAGCTTGCTGTTTTTCAGTTAGTCACACGGAGACGTTTTCAAGTTTTGAGGCCGCTTCTATAGCTGAGAGACTTTGCCAGGACTTAGTCAATCATGGAATCGCGACCGCCTCCCTGACAGCCAACAAATGCTCAGACTGTTTTTTTCGCGTGTTTTCTTGTGTTCTCATATACCAGCCATGAAGCTTTCGATGCCAGCCCCGAAGCAATGCGCCAACCTGCCAAGGAAGCATCGCAGCGCGAGCATGTCAGCCTCATGCTTCACAAGACCAAAGACCCCTTCAGTGTGAAGATGTCGTTGCTCTCCAGCCCTGCAGCTTGCAAGCACCCAGAGGACCAAGTGGTTTCAGGGGCCAATCAGTATGGCACGTGGACGCCATGCCTCTTGTGCAAGACCCGCTGGTGTACAAGCCTTACGGCCCGGACAACCCAAAGCCTGTCAATAAACAGACACCTCCAGCCATCATGTTCATTGCGTTCCCCTCCTCGTGTCCCGGCTAAGTACTCTGCATTTCATTGTCATCTTCATCTCATGTCCATTTCCTTTTTTATCTTCACTTTCATGTCATTTGTCGGGGCCTTAACTGTTCCAGCCCTGCGGGAGGGTGTGTGTGTGTGTGCATGTAACATCTCAATAGACGTAAAACTTGCCAAGATGAACAAGTTTTGACGTTGTGACGCAGCGAAGCTCTGGTATGATTGGGGACCGGTGTCCTGATCATTCACCTGCACCTGCAGATCTTGGCATGGATGTCGTGGACATAGCTTGCAAGGTCCTATCCTATCTTTCATGTCTTTTGATTTACGTTGATACAGTGACCAGCCAAGCCCAAGCTAGGTGTACCTCGGCACGAGTGTGCAGCTGGTAGCATCTGCAAAACTGTGTATGAAGCTGTTGTTTCTTCATAAAATTGCGGACGTCACCCATGTTGATTTAACTTCGATCATCGCCAGTTTGGATTTAATCTCAGAACTCACAACCGGACCAGTGTCAGTGTGTGTGTGTGTTTGTGTTTGTCACATGTTGCCGGTTTAGGCGCAACCAAAGTGGCAATGCTTTGCTTGGAGCCAGTTGTTTGAATTGCAGATGATTGCGGTCAATTACGGTGCTTGGGCAGTCCGGAAGGAACTTTGGGACTGTGTCTAGTCAGTGGATGCGGGAGAAGGCCAGTGAAGACAAGCTATTCAGATTGACATTAGATATAGACTACCAGTAGTACCGCACAAGGCGGTGGCGGAAGTTGCAAGGATAGGAAACCTATAGGAGAGCTTGGTTGTTGTTATGCATGGATGGCAGAGCGACTCCACTGCTGGGTCCACAAATGGTTGGATTGTCGGGCTGCCCATCTTTCTATCCATCCATGTCTCTTTTCATCTATCTATCTATCTATCTATCTATCTATCTATCTATCTATCTATCTACTATCTATCTATCTATCTATCTATCTATCTATCGTTCTATCGTTCTATCTATCTGTCCATCTGTTTACCTATCTGTCTATTCATTTGTCTTTCTCTCTGTTTGTCGATTTCTCGATTTATTTGTCTATCTGTCTGTCTCTCTATCTGTCTTTCCATCTATCTCTTTCTGTATCTATCCGCCTATGTATTTATCTGTTTATCTGTCTATCGATCTGTCTTTTCATCTATCTATATATCTGTTTCTCTATTCCTCTATCTGTATGTCTCCTTATCTGTCCATCGATCTGTCTTTCTATCTGTCCATCTTTCCATCTGGCTGACAACATCAAAAACGAAGCAATTCTGCGAGACTTCCTTCAAGAATGGAAAGTTGAGTGCAGAGCTGACGGCCTCGTACCAATGCGTTTTCCGATTTTTCCACTCCATCTGTCTAACGGCGCCTGCCACGAAAAAGTGATGCCAGGTCACACGAAGTGCTGCGCCTGTCACGCAAATTCATCTTAGCAAACCCGAAGATCTGATGCTCCAAAATGCAACCCTTCTCAGGAAATGAGCTCCCTGACCTCCTAACATATCTGACTCATGTGTCTCTTGCTTGTGCTGCGCCTGCCACGCAAAATGCATCTTTGTAGATCCTCTTCGAATGTCCCACAGCTGCCAACACTTCTGAAACTGCTACAAAACCTTCACGTTTTGCTCACTTTTGCCAAGGTGTGCAATCCCTTGCGCCTGCCACGCAAAAGGACATCTGAACGTGCAAAAGTGTTCCGAGACTGTCAGTGTTTAACACTTTTGGCTTCGAAATGCGTTTCGCGCTACAACGGCGTACACTTTTTGAACATCTCAACTTCCAAAATGCTCCGACGTTGGTGTGCTTTGTACATTGTGACTTGGAAACGCGCTTCGCGCCACAGCGGCGTACACTTTTTGAACATCTCAACTTCCAAAAGTGCTCCGAACATGATGTGCTTTGTACATTTTGACTTGGAAACGTGCTTCGCGCCACAATGGCGTGCAATTTTTCATCTCTCATCTGCCCAGATGGCTCCGCACCTGCTGCTTTAGCAAGCCTACTTTTCGACCCTCCGGAGCCACAAATCATTGGAAAAACACAGTGCTTCATGACTTTTCTACCTTTTGGCCCATCTGCATCTTCTTTCTTCTGACTCTTCTCTTCTCTGATCTTCTGTCTTCGTCTCTTCTCTTCTCTGACTCTTCCCACCTCTGCCTTTCCATCTGTCCATATTGTAGGAAGTTTGACTTCTAAACTTCCTTCGGTTTACATTTATACCATATTTATATCATATATCAGACAACAATTTATGATATATCATTTCTTTGGCCTTGGAATCTCGGGCCTTTGAAATTCCCTCAAAGCTTTGTTGCTCATGCTCAATTCAGGCCACCACCTCCAATCCCGCAGCAGCAGTACCCCTACGCGGGCTCGTGCCAAACCCAGCTTGAACATGCTGAAACCACGCGCACCACCAGAATCCAGTCAATGCGGATTTATTTTGCTTCTTGAGCCACCTTCATTTGCACTTGTTCGATCGCTTCCGGCAACATTAGATGATAGCGGATGGTTTTTGTGATTGGATGGGTCGAGCGCAAGGCAATTTTCTGTTGCGGCGATACCTTTACCAAGTGAATTGTCTCTGGGCATGCGCGACTTAGGCGACCATGGTATGGGTAGCCTGGCAGAGCCCTGGTTCCGATGGCATTCAGCGAGGTGGGCCTACACCTAGAACTGATCACTTCAGATCAAATTTCTTTGATTCTACTTTGACACTTTGATTTCCATGGGTTTCTTTCGCGCAGGTCAAAATGCTGTCCGAGTAGCATGAAATCTGATTGAAGCCTGCAACCTGTACAGCTACCTGTGATTTGAAGACATTGGAGGTGCCCAAGATGTTAACATACATTGCTTCACGAATCTCTATCTCTTTATACATATACGTATATATATATATAATACGTGCATCAGGTTTTGGAAGGCTTGGGTTTGCACTGATCATTTCTAATCACCATGTTATTTTGGCGCAAGTGCCTTGATCCAAAATAGCACAATTTTTGCTTGTTCTTGGTCTTGGTGGGATTGTGGAGTGACTACGAAATCCTTTAGACATCCTTGGGGTAGAGTGACCACTTGCAGGGTATATGACCATTCTCCTGGGGCGATCCATGACGAAGCTTTCCGTTTTGAGGGCGACTGGAGGACATTAGCCTGCAGGCCAATGCATTGGTGCTTTTCCAGCCGCTCTGACAGGCCGGGGTTTCGTGGGAGTCAGCTTGTGAAGTGGTGCGCGCTCACCCGCCACGCCGGTGCTGCGGTCACCTTGCGTGCTACCGGGCCGTCACTGAGGCTTGGAATAGTTGCCATGTCAAGCCCCATGCGGTGTTGGATCCCCTGGCTGTTCAGAGGTTCAACTCCAGGCAAGCAATTGTCCAGCGCAACATGGCGAATGCCAGGGATAGAGGGAGCTCCCCCGATTAGGCCCCAGGTAGAGGGACCACCTGCAGCCCGCAATGGGGACGCGAAGACTTGGCTGAGACCTGCTCAGGGTTTGGACGCATTTCCAAGGAGCGACCTTGGGGTTGAAAGAGGAGAGACTTCGCCATAAGCCCAGCCTTCTCAACTCGTTGAGCCCCCTCAGGAATAGTGGAGTGCTCCACCTCCTGCAACCTTGCCAATTCAGGTTTGGGATTCTTCTCGCAAAGACCTGCGTCGATCACACTCGGATTGACGCTGACGAAGTGAACCTTCAGACGCAGCAGTGCTTGCTTCGGCGGCCTGAGTGCCATTATCCTTGCAATGGCTGCGAGTCCTAGCACTCTGCCAGTGAGGCAGCAGCCGGTCCCTTGGATTCGGCCACCAATATTTGGACCAGGCGCAACAAGCGCTGGTGAGAGAGTTTCGGGAGCATCGTCGGCTGTTGGAAGACGCGGCCTTTGCATTCCATTTCAGCACCTATGAGGAGGCTAAATCAGCAGGCAGTGATTTCCTTGCAGCCGCCTGGGCTCGGGTGAGAGCCATGGAAGAAGACAAACTTCTTCCAGACGCAGCTGCTGCTCTGGCCGAGTTCATCAACTTTCTCCTTCAGGGATCTTCAGGGGGCCATCGACTAAGGCAGATCTAAGAGACCGACAGTCCGCCTGTGCCCAGCAGCTGACCAATCCGAACAGATCATGCACAGAGTGTCCAGCTTAACGCGGGTGTTCATGGATGCGGGGGTGATGAAGCCCAAGGGCCAGTTGTCCGAGGGCAGATTGTCGGAATGGAGAACTGGAGTGACCAGGCTTTCCCAAGACAAAGTCACCCATGCTGACAAGGCCACGATCATCAATGCTGTGCGGACCTTTACCGAACTCAGGCGCTTCATGACGGCTATCGTCGTGACATGCCTCCAGCAGAAGTGGACCCACGAGCTTTTCTGGATGCTGGCTCCGAGGGCGCTCAACTCCTTGCGCCGGATCGCACGGCAGGGTCGATTCAGTTGGCCAGTGTCAGGCATCCAGCTAGTGCCAACTTCAGACACCGGAAACAACATAGGTTTCAGGCCGTTGTGGTGGAACCTCCAATGCTTTGCGTGGCAGCCAGAGCGGGTTTCTGCTTCAGCTTCGAGGGAGCCCCCTTTTCCATTCGAGACGTCCAAGGTGCAGCTCGTCGCATTTTCCGGGGACATGTGGAGCCATTGGAGGGGCTGACCACCTATTCCTTCAGGAGAATTTTGCCTACGGTGGGGCGCATGCTACAGTTCACGGACGATGAACGTTGGACAAAAACCGGACGAAGGCCGCTTTGCCGATGACTACACGATTAGACGGCAGCAAGGTACCAGCAGAGCTTGAGGGTCAAGCACCGAGCATACGAAGTAGCTTCGAAGTTGTCTGAATACGAAGCTTGGGAGATTATCCCCAACAATGTGCTGCTGGAGGTGGACAAGCAGGCTCAAACCAGAGTCAAAAAGCTCATCCAGCAGGATCAGGCTGTTGTCTGGTGCGCAACTTCAAGCTCAATTCCGGCCTTCAGAGGTGCCGACCTCTGCAGCCAAGAAGAAGCGGTCCTCGGAGCATAAGAAGGAAGACGCAATGCCAGCGGAGCTTCAGGGCTATGTGCTTACCCAAGCGCTAGGAGTCAGGCATCAGTGTTCAGTGGTGCCTCAGTCGGGGCGAGCATGTGGAGGCCGGTAGATGTAGAGGGAAGAGGGCCCTCGCATGGAGAGTGACTCATCTGAGATGTTTTTCACTGCACCGGCATCCGGCCGACATCCAGTCTCCAAGCGGTCCAAGCAGACCAGGGAAGTTTTGAAGGAGGCCAAGCCTGCAGGAGCCGGAAGGACGAGCAGGCGACTGGATCCACCCCAGCTAAATGTGGTGCCTTTGAACACCTAAGACAAGCGCTGGGATCAGCTGGCGACCGTCAACGGCAAGAGGACAGAGGCACCATCTATGGTTCAAGCTGCGCAGTGGAGGCGAGATCTGGATCTGGATTGCGGGCATTCCTACGGCTACCACCAAGCAGCATTTCCCTCCGTGCTGAACGCGGGGGAGTGACCCTCGATGGACTTCACCTGATGCAGATCCACATCGCCTCGGAAGATGAAGAACGGGCATCAACTGGGAGAAGCTATCCCCCTTGCTTCGCCAGACTCTATACCAAAGACACAGAGTGCTCTTCCACTGTAGAGCAATCAGACATCGCGCTGCAGCTGCAGGAGCAGTGGCTACAGCCATCATGGGGCGTCACACTCTTAAGGAGGCAGAGGAAGCGATCCTCCGCAGGCGTCCCACCCAACTCAAGGCAGCCTTCAAGGATTGGAAGCTGTTAGACTGGGCCCACAATACTGTCCATTCTATTAAGGCTGGAACTTCCTCAGCCTAGAGCAGTGGCATGGGCAGTATCGGGGAAGTCTCCCGTGCACATTCTCACTGACGATGCGGGGACCATGACGACCCTCCTTCTGCAGTCACAAACAGGGCCAAGCACAACCGAGAGAGTTGAAGGACCCCTACATTTCTGACAAGCTTGAAGCCTTGGTACGGTATGGTCTTTGTTTTGCGCTGAGTGCCGCGAACGCGCCCCTGCCAGCTTTATGCTGCAGTGTTGTAAGTCAGTTTCTTGGGCTGAAGCACAGCTCAAAGAAGCTCTTGCCACACTGCCAGTATGCCAGGCTGGTTTTAAGACGCAGCTAGTGCACCGTTTGAAAAGGCAGCTTGGGCCAGAGCTGTTACTTGAAGCGCACGAGCACATATTGAACTCTCTCCCCCCTGTGTGTCTAATGTTATGTCCATGTGGTACAGGGAGGGGGGCATGAGCTTGCATGTAACCTTGCATGGAGTCGATCATTCCGGTCAGGTTCCAGGAGCGAACCGGCGCAGGCGAGCAGAGGAGGGGGGGCAGGAGATGGCAGGAGCGTCCTGCCAGATCGGGTTGATCTAGAAACTAGAGGGGGCATACCAAAGCCGTGTTGAGGCATTTTGGTTATACCGTACCCTAAGCAGATGGTGTACCATTTGGAGAGGCAGCGTGAGGTGGAGCTGTTACATATGAGAGTGCACGAACATGCACTTAGCCCCCCCTCTTACATACGAGGGGGCATACCAAAAGCCGTGTTGAGGCAGCTTGGTTATACCCTTTTGTGTACAGGGGCCGGCTTGAGGTTCGAGCATCATTACCTATTAGGAAAGCAGCTTGAGCGGTTACTGTGGAGGAGGCACGAGCCTGCGCTTGACTCTGGCCCCCACTGATTGTCCATCTCATGCGCGTGTGCCATGCGGAAGGAGGCATGAGCTTGCATGGAACGTCGATAGGAGTGCGTCACTCCGATCAGATCCCGGGAGTGACCCGCTTTTGGCAGATCAAGGTGATCAAGTCCCCTCCGTATTTAAGAGGGGGCATACCAGAGCCGTGTTGAGGCATCTTGGCCATACCCTTGTGCATATGAGCTAGCTTAAGGCGCGAGCTCGGGCACGGTTCGTTTTCGGGGAGACCGCGCGAGTAGAGGGAAAAAATCGCAACTATGTTGTGGTCGATGCTGCCGGTGTGCCAACCAGGAATTTAAGGGGGAGATTGTGCACTGGTTAAAGAAGGCAGCTCGAGGCAAAGCTGTGATTTTTACATATTTTTACGGTTGAGACCCCCCCCCCTTCGGGGGTTCACCCGTCATGCCCATGTGTTAGATGGGGTGAAGCATGCGTTTGCATGGAACCTCGATACAGTAGTTGGGGAGGGAAGGGGGGAGGAGTGTCCTATCAGATCGACAGGATCTGCACACTCCGCCCCATTTTTATTCAAGAAAGGGGCACGCCATAGCCGTGTTTGGCATCCCGGCTCCAAACTTGTGTATACGAGCCTAATTAATGTTCCGACGACATGACCTTCACCCCCAATTTGAACAGCTCCCCCGAAGAGAGGCTTCGGAAGCTATAGGAGAATTTTTGCAACAGTCAAGGTTGAATTGATGCTGAACAAGGAGAAGATCCAGTACCTTGAGGAGTTCCGCATCTTGTCAGCTAGGAGACACAAGGGGTGATGTGGTTTTCACAGATGGGACGCTAATCAGTCACCATATACTACAAGATCTTCAGACAGTGCGGATCACAGGACGCCACCACTGGACGCCCCTAGGGATGATGAGGAGCTCAAGAGCTAGTATGGAAAGATTGTGGATGCCGACGCAATACAGTTGGATGGGAGACATTGCAGGTGGAATGGAAGCCATATGCCGCTCTTGGTCTTTTCGATCATCGACGGCGAGCCGGTTAGGACCTGGATGGCCCAATGTGCCTCCATTGTAGCTGCGGTGGATGCCCAACGAAGCCCAGAGCCCGAGGAATTCTGCACGTTTGGCTAGGATTACAGGCCCCCCCCTTTGCCATTGCGGAGTGACCGCTATCCTGTGGAGACCCAGCTGCATGGAGCAGCCGAAGAAGGGGGAGAGACTTAGAGAAAGTCCAGTCCACAGAAGTGTGCCCCAAGAACAGCAAAACGGGGACCACAGGCCTGAGTGCAGCCTGATGTTTTTCTCTTGAACATGAGAAATCGATACCAGAGCCAGCAGCTTGGGGACAACTGCAACGCTACCACGCTGTACCACGCCCATTCTGGATGAGCGCAAGTGCAGGTTGACAACATGGAGTGACCATCTGTCTTGCGACTGAGTAGTCAGAATACTTAGCTACAGCGGCTCCTTCACGAATCGTCTCATGGGGGACGGGGATAGTGGGCTTCGCAATTCTGCGTCCCACGTCTACCACATGTTGAATGGTTTGGCAGGAGTACCTGCTAGTTTGGTTTCAAACCCCGCAGCATGAGGCAGTGGGGCATGACCCCACGAGTTAACACCTTCGGATGGTAGCCCCTCTCACCCGGTTGAGGAGCGCAGGGCGCCGATTAGAAGCAGTGTGTCTGACTTCCTGCCGAAGTTGAGTGCAGGGGCATTAATTATGTGGGGCAAGGGCACAGAGGCGATCTATTCAGGCATGCAAGCTGGGCACCGCCGTTCACACCAAGCCATGAGCTCGCTTGGAGGAACTGTTGCTTGAACCTAGGCGTGTCCTATGCGTAGTGGAGGAGCTGCGGCATGCATTGCATGATTGCAATGTAGACGTCGGCTTATGACTACAAGCATGGAGGCCCTTGCAAAATGGACATGCTTGTGGGCAGAGTTCTCGATAGCCTGGAGCCGTAACTGCTACCTCCTCTTGGCAAGGCGGGGTCAACTTCTAAGCCAGCTGAGCTTCAACGACAAGCTCCGCTACAGCACATAGCCGATGGACGGTAGGTAGGAGCCTTGAGTTACGAGGCGTATCTACCACTGGTGGTATTGTGAAGGTATCCGTGCAAAAGGCTCCCTCAGCAGAGTGTCTACTGGCTTGGAAACTCCGCTATTCGCGTGATGGTTAGGGCTTGGCATGGAATGGCCCTGTGGCCTCCCCCTGCAGAAGCTCCCCAGACAGGTTAGGCTGCACCAGCACACAGTACGTCAGGCAGTAGCCTTGAGGAGTTCAAGGCAACATTACCGCCAGCGTTCTGGCAGGTGACCCCATAATCATTGATAGGCCGTACCTGGACTCCCAAAAGGTTGCCCAGTCCGAAATGCCTCTTGAACCTGACCTGGCTTTGCACCAAAGCCTCCCAGACCTTCTCCGGAACCGTGTTGGACCTGACCTGGCTCTGCACCAAAGCCTCCCGGAACCTTCTCCGGAACATGACCTGGCTTTGCACCAAAGCCTTCTCCGGAACCTTCTCCAACCCTGTTGAACCTGACCGGGCTCTGCACCAAAGCCTCCCAGACTTTCTCCGGAACCTTCTCCGGAACATTCCGGAACCCTGTTGATCCTGACCGGGATCTGCAACAAAGCGCAGACCTTCACCGGAACCTTCTCCGGAACCTTCTCCGGAACCTTGTTGAACCTGATGTGGCTCTGCACCCAAGCCTCCCCGACCTTCTCCGGAATCTTCTCCGGAACCCTGTTGAAGTTGACTTGGCTTTGCACCAATGCTTCCTGGAACCTTCTCCCGAACCCTTCTCCAGAACCCTGTTGAACCTGACCCGGCCCAGCACCAAAGCCTCCCAGACCTTCTCCGGAACCCTGACCTGGCTCTGCATCCCGGAACCTTCTCCGGAGCTTGACCTGGCTCCGCACCAAACCCTCCCAGACCTTCTCCGGAACCTTCTCCGGAACATTCCAACTTGACGAGGGTCTGCAACAAAGCCCAGACCTTCACCAAAGCCTCCCCGACCTTCTCCGGAACCTTCTCCGGAATCTTCTCCGGAACCCTGTTGAACTTGACTTGGCTTTGCACCAATGCTTCCTGGAACCTTCTCCCGAACCCTTCTCCGGAACCCTGTTGACCCTGACCTGGCCCAGCACCAAAGCCTCCCGGACCTTCTCCGGAACCTCTCCGGAACCTTCTCCGGAACCCTTTAAACTTGACTTGGCTTTGCACCAAAGCTTCCTGGAACCTTCTCTGGAACTTTCTCCGGAACCCTGTTGACCTGGCTCCGCACTAAAGCGTCCCAGACCTTCTCCGGAACCTCTCCGGAACCTGTTGAACCTGACCGGAGCTTTTCTGGGCTGAAGACCCCACTAGCTTGCGCTGTTGGTGAAGAAAAGGAGAAAGCTGTCCGATGGAGTAGACTCTGAGACTATAGGTGAAGAGAAATGTATATGCGCATCAGGTTTTGGAAGGCTTGGATTTGCACTGATAATTTTTAATCACCATGTTATTTTGGCTCAAGTGCCTTGATCCAAAATAGATCAAAATAGCATAATTTTCCTGAGTTCTGGTCAACCTCGTTGTCGTGCCATCACTCTTGAAGGCTCCGCTGGAGCTGGGCTTTGCGCTAGTCAGCCATCTGGCCAGCTCCCTCACTGGAAGCCCCCCCATGCCGCCATAGGGTGCCTATGCAGGCTGAGGGGTGAGGTGGGGTTAGCGTACCCCGGGAATTTATCCTTAACCGGATACATGTCAGAGTGTCTGACATTTTCCCAACCAGCCGGGCCTGGTGCAGCTGGTCAGGCTGGAGTGCCCAGCTACCCAAAGCACATCCTGCGAGCTCGCAGGTTATACGACCACCTGAGCTTGGAAAGGAGAAAAAAAAGGAGAGAACTGTCCGATGGAGTAGCCTCTGAGACTATAGGCGAAGAGAAATGTATATTTAATTATCTAATATATATATATATAAATATAGATATTATATATATATAGAGTAGGCGCAGATGACACGGGACTTTGCGGCCGATTTAGCCGAGGTTTTTTGGCACATGACATGGGATTTATATATCGATTTTGTTATGTTTTTTTTAACACAGACCTAACGGGCAGGTATTTTCCATTTTTTTGACAGATGACATGAGAATAAGTGATCAAATTTACACATGACATGGGACTTCCAGGAAAACACAGACGTCCAAGATGGGAAGTGGCAGGCAATGAGATGGGAAGACGACTTTACCACAGGAGATGGGACGTCCAATCTGGGAAGAGGCAGGTAAATTCCCTTAAATTCCTTTCAATTCCTTTAAATTCTTTTAAATTCCTTCAAATTCTCAGAATTCCTGCAAATTTCCTAAAATTCCTTCAAATTCCTTAAAGGACGAATTTACCATATGACATGGGACTTCCAATTCCTTTAAATTCCTGAAAATTCCTTTAAATTCCTTTCAATTCCTTTAAATTACTTTAAAGTCCTTTGAATTCCTTTAAACTCCTTTCAATTCTTTAAAAGACGAATTTACCACATGACATGGGACTTCCAATTCCTTAAAACTCTTTTAAATTCTCTCAAATTTCTTTTAATTCGTTCACATTCCCTTAAATTCATGTAAATTCCGTAAAATTCCTTTAAATTCATTTAAATTCCCTTAATTTCCTTTAAATTCCTTCAAACTCCTTAAAAGACGAATTTGCCACATGACATGGGACTTCCACTTCCTTATTTTTTCAAATTCCTTTAGACTCCTTTTAAGAAATTCTTTTCAAGTTCCTTTAAATTCCTTAAGATTCCTTAAAAGACGATTTTACCACATGACATGGGACTTCCACTTCCTTAATGTTTTCAAATTCCTTGAAATTCCTTTTAAATTTCATTAAAGACCTTCAAATTCCTCTAAATTCTTTTAAATTCTTTAAAGTTCCTTTAAATTCCTTAAAAGACGAATTTACTTTTAAATTTTCCGGACGGTGTGTGCAGCTGCTCAGCTCCGACCCGTTAATAGTTTCCAAATAGTTGCTGAATAATTGATATCTAAATAGTTTCGAAATAGCTGTTAAATAGTTTCTAAATAGCTGGTAAATAGCTTGTGAATAAATGCTAAAGAGCTGCTAAATAGCTTCTGAATAGCTGCTAAATAGTTGCTAAATAGAACAAGGAGGTGAATGGATTCATGTGACTTTGGAATATTCTAACTGCTGACATATAATTTTGGATTATTCCAACTGCTAGTAGGTAGTCATACA
>Ga0126342_10013507_pt1 | contig 14459 bp, 21 predicted proteins | sample Cyp1metagenome_FD_92528 | JGI IMG/M metagenome (GOLD analysis project Ga0126342, IMG submission 92528) | Coral microbial communities from Lord Howe Island, Old Settlement Bay, Australia - Cyphastrea 1 metagenome | ecosystem: Host-associated > Invertebrates > Cnidaria > Coral ... | reverse complement strand
CCAACTCTTGCAAAAGGAGGCCACAGTGCACCCCAACCATCCTTCCTATATAATGGCTGTCCGGAAAACCATTTCATAATTGTAAAAGATCCCCATTCTATAGGCTATCACCGGCCGGGGATCTGACATGCGTTTCGACTGCGCAGGCTCGCACAAAGTCTGCGCCGTGGTTTTGGGCTGCAGCATTTAACCTGTAAATTTCTGTATAAAGTGGCTCTTGTGAAATCTTGACATGCATTTCGACTGCGCAGGCTCGCACAAAGTCTGCACCGTGGCTTTGGTCTGTGGCATTTTTTTACCTGTATTTTTTTTGGGCAAAGTGGCTCTTGTGCAATCTTGACATGCGTTTCGACTGCACAGGCTCGCACGAAGTGTGGGCCCCGGTCTTGGGATCGGTCTTCTTGCTCAACGTCATCCTCCTCAACATCATCATCTTCCTCCTTCTCAACATCATCATCCTCCACCTTTTCATTCTCACTTCACCTTCCGCATTATCATCATCATCATCCTCCTCACGATCACCATCACCATCATCATCATCATCATCATCTATATAATCATCATCATCATAATAATCATCATCACTTATCCTCCTCAACATCATCTTCCTCCTCTACATCATCATCATCATCATGATTTATCCTTCTCAACATCATCATCTTCCTCCTTCTCTACATCATCATCATCATCACCATCATCACCCTCAACATCATCATCAACAACTTCATCATCATCACCATCATCATCACCATCATCATCATCATCATCATCTATCTATATCATCATCATCATCATCACCATCATCATCATCATCACTTATCCGCCTCAACCTCATCATCATCATCATCATCATCATCATCATCTTCCACATTATCATACATCATCCTCCCACTTCCCCACACTGTTTGGGGTCTCTTGCCGGGATATTTTTCAAGCACGCACGGCCCAGGCCAAACACATTTTTTGATCTTGAATCACACGCCTGCCAATCGAAATGAATGTCCATGTTGCAAACATTTTCGAACAAGTCCCACAAATACTACTTGTTTGTCTCTTAGCCTCGAAAATCTCAATTTCAAATTTGTCACCCTTACAAGGGCGGCGAGTCAACCGGTTGCCTAGTTTATCACAATTTTCCACTTGATACACCATCCGCCAACCCCGGCTTTGGCAGTAGCCGGGGCAGCGCCCAGGTCACAATGTCCAGATGCCTGTTTGGCTGCGACCACTCTCAATTGTCTTGTTGCTGTTCAGCTGTGACGCCGCGGCTGGCGGCGGGTGGTGGCCTTCCCCTCTGCGGCCTTTCCGGGGGCCTGTTTGGCTCCGGTCTCTTGCTTTAGTGCTGTTCAGGGGTAACTCCGCGGCTGTGGCGAGGGGTGGTGGCTTCGCCACGGCCAGGGCGGCGGAAAGGCCGCAGAGAGGAAGGCCACCACCCCTCGCCGTGGCGAGGCAGTGGCGTGACAGCTGAACAGCAATAAAACAAGAGATGGGTCGCAGCAAATACACGGGGTCGGTGGCACCCGGGAGTCAGCCCATTTTCTAAAACAGCGACATGCGATGGCTGATGTCATAGTTGAAGCAATTTGGCGGTTTGTCGCCACCCTGCTAAAACGTTAACTGTGAGTGGGATAAATAGATGGTAAAAACCATGTAATCCAAAAACACTATACATCTAAGTGTATGGTTATTAACGGTTATTATACTATAGAATCCATCCACACAAATATCGCGTTTTTGCGCAGCAAACATCTTGCTACATGCCAAGTGGAATGCCTGAGATCATCCATGATCATCCTATATAGAATCTCATCAAGATCCACGTTTCGGTGCCAAGATTCCAATGCCGGACTGCATTCTGGTTTCTCGTCATTGAAGCCCGGCTCTGCGGTAGATGAAAACAACACAGCGTCAAAGGCACAGCCACTAAAGACCTGGGCACGAGTTGCCGAGCCATGCAGGGACCAACCGAGACAAAATGCGGATGACATTCTGCGGAAAAGGCGAAAATCCGAAAAAACATCAATAGCAAATAGTAATAATCTCAATAAGTAGATCATCTGCAAATGCGGATTTGTCCAGCCTACTGTTTGTTCACAGTTTTTATCAGAGAGTATATACCCTGCATTCAATTTCCCTTCTCGTATCTCCCCAGCTTCCCTCGCACCTTCATAGAAAGCAGCGCTACCCGGGTGACATGGGAACGTGCAATGCCTCACTGGGTGGATTGCTGCCATCTCAACATTTTCGACCCGTCTTCACCTATTTTTTTTTACAAATTCAACATGTGATGATAGGTTTAAGAACCGGGAAAAGACGCAGCGTCTTTCGCCAAATTGCTATCAACGCATTCATTGTTTTCTTCACAGGCCTTCAAATAAGCAATCGCTTTGCTTGCTACCAAGAATTCAAGAACAGATTCTTCCACCTATGTTGAAGCGCACCAGACAGAAAAGTAATAGAGTACCTGGTCGATACTCAGAATGACTGAAAACCTCCTTGGAGCAGGAAACATCACGGGAATTTCATGATATTTCATGGAGGATTGCCAGCTCCCAAAGGATGGAGCCAAAGCTCTGAACTGATTCAGTGCGAACCAATCGTGGACTGCTGGGAATAGTAGCTCCACGCGCATCAGCAAGTTGACGTTCAAGAATTGGGTCGCAGCAACTGGTCAAATGTCATGGCAGATCATCAAACCGCACAAGGCGCCATTTTGATCAAGGAGTTTGTTGACATCCTTACAGTCTCTTTGGCAAAACATGGCCAACACTTAAACAACCTGGGAAGCCTCTTGATACAGCACGGGTCCGCTTGAGTCTTCCATGGGGTTGAGACTTGGGATGTGCAATTGCCGGAAACATCATAAATAATCGAATCCCAATCCCGCTAAAAGAGTATATAAATATTTCCCATATGATGAAACCCAAAAAACAAGATCCGGTACTAAATATCAGGGGGATGGCATTGTAAATTATAATTTATAAAAGATATGATACCTGGTTTTTCTCAAAGATGGACCTCTGCAACTCAGTTTCTGCCGGCCCATCCTGCTCCACGGGATCCTAGACCTCGATTCAGCTCCCGTGCCTGTGGCTAGGCGCAAGACGAATCGTTCACAATGGACTTGCAACAACCCTGCCTTGGTCAAGGACGTCCGCGGAGCATGGAATTCATCTGAGTGCGGGTGTGGACGTAAATAGTTTCCCTGCAGTGACTTCAATACGTGAAGCGTCCCAGTCATGGAACTCTGACTGGGAAAATTGTTTGAGAATGTCCTATTACCATTGTCCCCGTCTGTTGCCACTTGGGCCCAGAATTGATTTTGCTCAGTTTTTTTTGCTGCCAGAACCCAAGAGCCATCCTTCATCCATCAAAAATTAAAGGACCGGATAACCCCACACGTCACCGTCTTCCAATAATGTCAAACAAGTGTGTGGGATGGGAAGGGCTGGAAAAACAAAAGATTTAGGACCAGTTGTGTGCAAGAGCCGTATTTGAAAGAGTTGTGTTTGAAAGTGTTGCGTGTGTGCATGAAATTGTGCGTGACAATGTTGTGTGTGAAAGAGTTGTGCGTGTGCATGTGTGTGTGTATAGCAATGTTCTGTGTCAAGAGTTGTGCGTAATAATGGTGTGTGAGAAGACTTGTGTGTGTGTGCGTGACACGAGTGTGAAGAGTTGTGTGCAACAATGTTGTGTGTGAAAGAGTTGCGTGTGTGTGTGTGTGAAAGGGTTGTGTGAAAGAGTTGTGTGTGTGCGTGCGTGACAACGTGTGTAAAGAGTTGTGTCTAATAGTCTAACAATGTTGCGTGTTAAGTGCTGTGTGTGCGTGTGACAATGGAAGTGCGAAAGAGTTGCGTGTCTGTGCCAAAGTTGTGCCTGACGAAGTTGTGTGTGACAAAGTTGAGTGAAGAGTTGTGTCAGTTGTGTGTGTGGAAGAGTTGTGTGTGTGAGAGGGTTGTGTGTGACAATGTTGTTGTGTGTGGAAGAGTTGTGTGTGAAAGCTTTGTGTGTGAAAGAGTTGTGTGTGAAAGCTTTGTGTGTGAGAGTTGCGTGTGTGTGTGTGTCTGTGCAAGTGTGTGTGAAATCTGTGTGAAAGAGTTGTGTGTGACAACGTTGTGCATGAAATTGTGCGCGAAAGAGTTGTGAGTGAGAGAGCTGTAAGGTTTCCACTTGTTTCCCCTTTTTAGTTTTCAATATTTTCAAAATTTTTGTGGTTTTACGGGGGAATTCTATATTTATGCGACTAGTAGTAGAAGTAGTAGAAGTAGTAGTAGTAGTAGTAGCAGCAGCAGCAGTAGCAGTAATAGTAGCAGCAAAGCTAGTCAGCAGTTAGTAACCCAGAGCATCCTAGATTGTCTTTTTTGAATCGAGGTTGATTTTTTCAATCGAAAACACAGCAAAAATAAATTTCAATTGAAATATTGGAATTTCAATCTACACTTTTTCAATCGAAATTTCAATAAACAATTGATTCAAAAATTCAATCGAAAGTTCAAGAGAAAAAACAAAAAAACACACTAATTGTTCTATTCAGTATTTCCCTGAGCATCGGATATTGGTTACAATCAGTTTCTTAGTTTTCACAATTGATTTTAGGTCAAAACAAAACATGTATGCTGATTGTTTGATTTTGCTTTTGATTTTGGACCTCAAACTTTTGTTTTTGTTTTATTTTTGGGCTTTCACCTTTTGGGGTCACAATCTGTGCCTTGAAAAAGGCACCTACCCCGCTCCCCTTTTCGGACAAGAACCATATTTAAAACCCAATATTCTATATAGAAGTTTGATACCTTGCTTGTTTGTTTGGTTGGTAGGTTGGTTGGTAGTTTGCTTGTATGTTTGTTTGTCTGTTTTTGTATCTGTGTTTCTTTGTTTCTTTCTTTCTTTGTTTGTTTGGGTGGTTGCTTGTTTCTTCTAAAGGCGGGGTGCAATTTATGTAAAAAACTGCTGCAAGGCAAGCATGGCTAGGCAAAAGGATGGAAAAGGTATAAAATACATACCTACTAAACAAATTGCATGAAAGTTTTGTGTATATATATATATGATAGAATTCAATATCATATAATATAATAGAATATAATATAATATGACATAATATAATATAATATAATGTCATAAACCACAATGAAATAGAACAACATATAACGAGATATAAGAAAAATAATATTAGAAAAAAACTTATTATGATGTGATTTAAAAAATATGTAGATAAATAAATAAGCAAATAAGTAATAAGTAGATAAACAACAATATATAGTGAACCACTTGCAAATAGAAAATTGTCGTAACAAAAAATGAATTTTTTGGGTTTTGACAGGCAGACAATTAAAAACAGAAAAACACTTACGTGTGTAATTGAATTATGCCTTCGAATCAAAAAAACGTAACAAAACACTTGGTTTTGTGCACTTTTGCAATTTCGTGTATATATAAATATACGTGTGAAATCAATTCTCGCAGATAGAAAGGAATAGGCAGAAAATTAATTCAGGTGAACTTAAATTACTGCTTGTTTTTTTGTTCTTTTGGAATACCATTGGCAGTAGCTACCTGCACTGTATTTGCAACATTTTGAAAAGCAATGGCGACTCTTTGCAACACTTTTGAAATTCCAAACGATCCGCATGCATCGATTTCTTCATTATAGGCGGAACAAAAAGCAAAAACATCATTTAATCATAAGTACTTCATAATTAATCTTAAGTAACCCCATTACCGTATAAATGGCCCCAATAAAAATCTATTCATGACCAACCAATTTTTATGGGCACAAATACATTTTTTTTATTAGGGGACCTTCCATTTCTTCTGGTTCCAAGGTTCCAAGGTTCCATCACTCGCGCGCTTCCACAAATGGGGGTAGTTTGGATTTACAAGGTCAATGAATCAAACAAAATCTATATAAATATTCTTCTTTGCTTCGCGCTCTCAGGTTTTCCCCCTTTTTTCTTGTTATCATGTTTATGAAAATATATTTATATATACATTTATTTGATATCGTTTGATGAAATATATTTGATAAATATTTTGGATATAGCAAGAACACCCACCCACCAAACCCCTTCACCCCCCTGAGCAGTTCCCCGGCGTCTTTAACCAGAATGTGGGTCCTTGAGCTCGATAATTATTCAACAAATAGTAAACCTTCCCATTTACCTCCCTTTTGTGGCACGGTGCAGTATTGTTCAGTGGCACGGCGCAGAAACTAAATAAAACACGCAGTATGCATAGCATCCGCTGTATGCACTAATTCGCAGCAGTCCAGAGCCCACAGCTTGCCAGCTGCACATTATTTGCGGCATTTTGGAAACCACACGCTACCTACATACTGCCTACCTGCTACACCCGCACAAGCTGCATTCAGTGTTTCTCGGGTTTGTTTTTTTTCTTATTCTGTAGGTTCCGGTGTGGTGGTACCGGAGGTTCCAGTGCGGGTTCTGGGTTTGTGGGTTCCAAAATCAGTGTTTAAAAAATTTATTGCCAGTGCAGTTTCTATTTCCCACGTAGTATGTACAGTATACATATGCACATACATTAATATATATATATATATATATATTTGTATGTATGTATTCAGAAATATATTTACCAGGTTTTTCATACATGCATACACACATGTATATATACATGCACACGCACATGAATCTATATGTACAAATGCAAATATTTACATACACATGTTTGGCGCTATTTTACCCGGCTGAAACTGGTTTCACAAAACGCTTCGCCGCACTGCAAGGAGGAAAATGAGCATGCGCTCAACATATTCTGGCCAGAAATCACATGTACAAAAAAGGGAATTCAAAATGGTTCAAGAGGCATTGCTTCAGAACCACTTATCCGGGTTGGGCCGGGTCGGGCCGCTGAAACTGCAGCCGATCCAAATTTCACAAAACATACGCTTGCATGTTTGGCGCTATTTTACCCGGCTGAAACTGGTTTCACAAAACGCTTCGCCGCACTGCAAGGAGGAAAATGAGCATGCGCTCAAATTATTCTGGCCAGAAATCACAATGTACAAAAAAGGGAATTCAAAATGGTTCAAGAGGCATTGCTTCAGAACCACTTATCCAACTCTGATCCCCGTGCCGCAAAGGTGTAGCCTTGGAGGCTTTCAAAAGCAAACCGGAGGCAGCACTTGCAAGGGTGAATACTAGCTGTCGTTTGTCCTTGACTAGGTCAGAAAGCAGGACTTGGCCTTGGATATCTTGAAGGTAGTGCTCTAAAGTTTTTCGCGACTGCCATCTTCCGCGCCAAAGAACCTTACCGACGTCCTCTGTGACGTGATACAGCCAAGACGCCCCTGAGCCTCTAAGACTTTTGGGGGTGATGCCTTTAGCTGCCTCAGAAGTAGGAATGCCCAGGTGACCAAACAATTTGCCCCGACGGTTTCTGAACACGCTCAGACTGCAGCCAAAAAGGAAACTGTCTGCTGGATAACAGCCAAAAACAGCATCTAAAAAGCCCACGCCAACTTCGTCAGAAATACGCGCATGCTGTCGCAAAACATAGCGTCGGGTTTTGGAATGCAAAATGGCAACGTAACAGATCTGGTCGTTGGACAGAATATCGCGAGGGAGCACTAGGTGTTTTCGCTTCAATGTCAAAAACTCATTTGGGCGCAGCAATCCGTGGAAACCTAACAGAAGCGCTGCCGCGAAAAGAGGCCAATCCCAAAGAAGCGCCAGTGCCACCGCCGCGCGAAAAAACCGAAGCGGGCATCGCCATCGTTCGCTCAATAGGCTCTTGCTCTTGCCATTTGGAAATCAAACCCCAAACGGCACCTAGCTGCCCTCTTAGATGGGGCAAAGCATCAACCACAGAATTCAAGGTTTCAACCATCTGGTATTCGGGGATACCCTCGTAAAACAAACATTTGCCATAAGCAACTAAAGCTGTACTGATCAAAAGCGGAAAATCTTTCAAGTCAGAAAGAATGACTGACAACTCTGCCAGCAACCACCGTTGAAAACGAGCCAAAAGCTGTTCCCTTCGCAAATTTGTCTGAGGATGCCGGTTTGCAGTAGGATCAATGGATGTGCCAGCACGGCTAAGCGCTGTGGCCCGCCGATGTCGAGGCATGCACTTCAGAGATTGCAGCTGAGAAAGCCGTAAGGGCCCCCCTGAGCTCGCTCAAGACAATGTTTCATCAACAGCAAACGCATCAACCGAGCCCATCCATTGAATGGCCAGCGCAGTGAATCAGCAAGCCCAAATAATATCGAAAGCTGCATGGTCTCCCAATATCAACAATTGCAACCAGTGAGGGGTTTCATACTCAGGCTCCCTTAGTTGAACAAATCTGGAAACATCATCGGAAGGGTTGTCAGATGTCCCAATATGCAACAAATAGGGGTAGAGGTCCCCACCAATGATATATGGCACTGTTGTGGACATGTTAAAGGTCAACTGCTTGCTTGAAGACCGGCCCTTTGCCGAAGAACCAATGACCATTCGTGAATCCAGCAAAGTGCAAAAACGAGTCTTGGGTGAGGTTTTTGCTAAATGTTTCAACAGGCTCCTATAGGATAAACTCTCATCAATATTGATGTGGTTCAACTTTCGGAAAGCATATTGCAACACTTTTCGCCAGTGAAGAGATCTGCCCAATTCCGAAATCCAACGCGGCGGGGTGCTGTATGGCCTTTCGACCTCCTCTGCAGCTTCTGAACCCTGGAGTGAAAATAAAGCAACATTCTGTTGGGCAACAAACTTGCACAGGGTTTTTGGGTAGGCTGCAGCAAAATGCGCAACATGCTCATTATGGAAAGGAGCCCGATGGAAAACTTCTTCCAGAGAAGGGCTACATTGGTCTCGGAACTGCCGCAGACGCCGCGTGTCAAAGAAACCTCACACTCTGAAATGCTGCGCTTTCCCACAAGCAAACGGAGCGCTGAGCCCAGCAAGCAAAGGGTTTGTAACTATCCAAGAGCTTGGCTTTTTGTAAGGGGTCCCCCAACCACAAAACGGAAACTTCACCAAGTAGCATCTAGTCTGCAAAGCTCTTCTAAAGATCCCCATGTAAAACATCACCGAACCCCCTGGCTGCTCAACGCTACATTGCAAATTATAGTGAAGGCACAAATTTAGAATATATGCTGCTCGCCAGGCAAAGCGGTTCCCCAACGAAGTATCCGGGTCATCCAAGTTGAAACCAGCAGGTATTCCTCTTGATCACAAACGAGGTTTGCGAAGTGTACCAAATGTACAACAAACAGGGGCAACATGAAAACAACGGATGACCCGTCTGCAGATCAGACCGACAATGCGCAGCATGGTTGAGCATTCTAAGATGTTTCCGGTGGACCCGGTTTGCAGTTCGAAGCCTTGATGCACTCTGAGGCCAGCTTCTCTGTGACAATGTGAAAGAATACCGCTACCCCGAAACACTTCACAAAAATCCCACAGATAACCTTCATGCAAGACTTTGGGAATTGAGAAATCAGGGTCCTTGAAAATACCTCCTGTCCTCGCATCAAAAGCTCCTAATGTACTGGTGTCCACCCTGGTATAGTAGCCGCGTTGTTCGGCCACACGGCAAAGCTCGAGAGTGGCAAATCGAGAAATGACACTGCTGCAAAGCCCTGCGCCTTGTAAAGATGCATCGCTGGCAAAAAGGCGGTCTGAAGGAGCGGCACGGAGGTTTGTGCTCACAAACCCAGCGAAGCCCACCAGGAGCAGGAGCTCTTGTTTTGCCCCTACACTCAATTGAAAAGCTTCGTCTTCTTTACTTTGAGAACCTTCATGAAAAAGTTCACTGATCAATGCAAAAAGCGGTCTGCGAAATAGTAAAACAAATATCCAACACCCCACCATAGATTCCAAAAGTTTGCGGGTGGCCCATCCCAATCTCACAACAGACAACGTCAACTGGCATAACGTAAGGGTTCTAATACGAGGCGCATTGATGAGGCCTCTCTTGCCATCGATTTCACTACCCAAAACTGTACCAAATTGACTGCCCCTCATAGCCTTCTTCTTGGAAGTACGAAGCCCAGCCTTATTGCACGATGAGGCCCCACAGATTGGCAAAGCTCCTTGGGCAAGCGCTGCAACACGCAAAAGTCGTCAATGCATAGCAGCTGATATACTGGACCGCGCGGGAGTGGTGATCTGTACTTGACTTGTTCGGTTGGAATCAAGCACCCTTCTCGTTGCAACAAGGTTGTATGACTGTGCTGTGCTACTTCAACTGCAAAAGAAGTCCCCATAGCAAGTGTGTTGAAACAGCCAACAACCATTTTGCCAACAAATTTGGAGTCCCAACAGTTCCAACCTTCAAAAACAGATGATTCGAAAACCCCATGAATGTGGTTCCTGGCTGCGTGGGCCTGGGGCACTACGTAGGAATGGTAGAAATCTTCTAAGTCATCAGCACTGATCACCAGCTCTTCGTGCGGCGGCAAATATAAGCCGCAAAGCAATGTCCCATGCGCCAAAGAAGTGGTGGACCCGTTTACAGGGATAGCACGTCCATTTTCAGGGATGGGGTTCAATATCTGCCTGTCTTTCTCCTCATTCTTGTAGACGGCAAACAGACCACACCGGTATTTTACCTCACTTTCAGAAACAGGGATGATGGAGAAGGAGCCAACATTGTCCCACTTCTTGAATAACGCCAGCAGCCGATCACGACTGCACATGACCCGCGCTGGGCGGACCTTGGGCCAATCCTCTTTTGGCGCCCTGAGATGGGCAGGATTGAGGAAGCCGCTCTTCAACAGTGGGTCCGCAATGTATCCTTCTGCATGAAAACTGGGAGGATGCTCAAAAACCAAACGATCAGGTTCTACTTGCAAGGCTGTTGAAGCCTGCGAAGCCTTACACATAACTGGCTTACCAGAAGAAGCTCCGCTGGGCCCCTCATCCGGCTTTTCCTTAGAGGAAGAAAAACTAGACCTGCCGTATGGGTCCAAGTGGCTTCGCACCTGGGAAGTGGCAGTCTCAAGCCGAGACAAATGGTCATGCAAATGGGTGAACTTGCCGTAAGCACGCTCGAGGCCGCTGCTGTGCCCGGAGGCCAGGCGATACCAAAGCCGAAGACTTTGCTCCAAAGAACTCAGCATTGCACGTTGCGCTGCCGAATGAGGCTGCCGGAAGTTTAGGGTAAAAGATTTCGGCCTTCCCAAAACTAGCCAGTTGGAAATGCAAACAAAAACTCGGAGATGTTCACGAATAATGCTACGCAACTTCCACCGACTCCGGCGCCTGCCAGACAATTTAGTGCTTGGAGCAGCAAGGGAATCTGGAATGGAGCAAGGCCACAGCTGGTCGGACTGACAGTGGCTGCCCTCCTGAGTCGTACGCCGCTTGTTCTGCAAAGACAGCGGTCAGATCCACCAGTGCACGGAGGTGCTCGGTCTCGCCCCGTTCGGAATGCTCCCACATCTTGGCGGTGAGGAAGGCCAAATGCGTCAGTGTCTTGTGAGATCCTAAGGGGAACTGTCTCTGTAAAATGCAGATACATGTCTCGTGGCTCCAACTCTGCAGCACTCCCCTTCCTGCGGGCTACTGCCAACCTTTCTCTCACTGATGCCAACACTTTCTCTGGCTTTCGCTTGAAATGCTCCGTCAGGAGCTGGCGGGCTGCAATGCCCTTCACCGAGGCGGACTTGGGCAGCTCGTCGTGGTCGCCTCCATTTCCACCATGCAGAAGCATGGCCGTGGGTCCTGGGAGGTCGCTCGCTGAGTGGCCAACTGTTGCAAGATCTGAGTTTGCGAATGCAGCAATCCCTCCAAGGTCGCCGGCTCTGCCGGCCCGGGTTGGGATAGGGACTCGCCGTCCAGCTCCGGATCTGGTGCCTCGGTAGTGCGGAGCGACACCTTGGCGCCAGAACCGGTCCGCGGTCCGATGTCGCCAACCCTTCCAGGCCCTTGGCCCGCCAAAGCATGAAGGTGATCCAGCTGCTTGTTATCCAGAGGTCCGTTGGGCGGAGTGAACAGCTGAGGTGCAGGGCGACTGGCAGTCGCGGCTTGCACGCTTTTCTTCTCCAAGTTGGTGAGCCTCTGGTTCAGAGCATTCAAGCCTTGCAGCCGACCCTGCATCCCTGCAATTGTCTGCTGTGTCGCTGCGGATTGAGACAGGAGCTGATTCAGAAGGATTTGGATCTGATCTGTTGGCGCTCCCGGCGCTGCCTCCGCACCCTCCTCCAATTCCTCTTCCTCTAGCTCTAGCTCTTCCGCTGCACTGAAGTAGAGGTCGAGTCGAGCCCCTCCTTGTCCCAGGAACGTCTGGCATGCTGCTGCAAGAGAATGCTTGGAAGGCCAGTCGTGCTGGCCGCGATGAGTCCCAAACTTGACGTAATCTTTCGCACCCACCTCTGCGGAAGGACTTGCGGACACATGCTCTGCGAGGCCCGAAGCTTCGAAATCCATAAGGATGCTGGACAAAGGGCGTTTTGTTGAGCGCCCAGAGGCGCCTGCCGCCACGAGTTCCACCTCCATGAAAGGCCCGATTGCTCCCTCGAATCCACCGGTCTCGGCCTCTTCCAAGGCAGGCATGATGGCAGCATGCTTGGGAATACACAAGATGACTGCCCCAGGTGCCTTGCGAACAATCACCGCATGGCTGGCAAAGCCGTCCCATTGGAAGTAGAGCTTTGTGGGCCCATTGTCCTCCTCGGCAGTCAGAAAGGTAGCGGCTGAGTCCATCACCCAGGCTGGGGAAAGCCACAGCTCCAGAACAAGGCTTGCGTCTTATCGAAGAGAGGGAAGCCGTAGTATAAAGCAGAAGCTAAAGAAGGGGAAACTGCCCGAAGTCAGTGAAGCACCAGCACACGCGCTCTAAGCAGGAAATAAATGCCAAATAGCTTGTCAAATAGCCTGCCTGGCTGAACAAGGAAACACTCACTGCCTCAGAGGTCAGAGGCCTGAAATAGCAAGGTCTGCAGGGTTGCAAAAGCAAACAAAAGTTCTAGTCAGCTAGAGGGTTGCCCTCCTTCCTACGGGCTTGTTGCGCTAATCCAAGTATCTCCTCAATCGAAGTTCACGTGCTGGAAGAGGCTCGTGGATCAAAAGCAGCAGGACTCTGGAAAGAGAAGCCCGGAAGCCAGAGGAGATAAGTAGAGCAACGACGAAGGCACCGCAGCAGAATCCGCAGAACCAGCACAGCAAGGCAAGGAGGACCAATTCGGCAGTGCGAGATGGGCAAATCAAGGATTGGGCTGCTAAAGGGAGAAAGGCTAACCGATCTAGCATGAGCCGCTGGAACTGCAGCCGATCCAAATTTCACAAAACATACGCTTGCATATTTATGTATGTTTAAACATATGTGTTTACGTGTAAATAAAAAATGTGAATACTGATGTAAATAGATATAAATGTATGTATGTATATGTACATATATATATATATATATTGGAACAAATTTGTTTATATTTCCACATGTTGGTGTATATATATATACATATCTACATTGATCAGTATTAACATAATATAAACAATTATTGCGTTCTTCAGCTCAATAGTTCGGTTGGTTCTGAAAAGATTGTTTGTTCGTGCTTTGCAATGTTCAAATTGGTTTATTTCATGCTTGACCACTTATAGGGGAAATTGTTAAGTTTATCTTGTATATTTGACATGTTTATAGGATAGTCTTGGTTTATCATGTTACGGTCTACCCCTACTACTACAAACCAACCCACCGTTCAAATAATTTTCAAATATCAAAGGGGGACAAAGCTGGAAACGCCATTTTTGATTATATATCATATTATATTAAGGGTTTTTCTTTGCATTCGGGTTCCTCCTCAAACTGGGTTGCCAACATGGACCTGGGTTGCCAACATGGACCCCACATAGCCTCAACATGGCCCAAACTGGCATGTTCATCTGGGCTGCAGCATGAACACCCAGATGAACACCCCATTTTGGCCCAACATGACCCCCAACATAGACAACATAGGCCCAAAACAAACCCCAACCGAACCGATGTTTGGTTGGGGTTAATTTTTGACCGCATTAAAGCCCCAAATCACCCACCGCAGGCCCAACATGCCTCAACATGGCCCCAACTAGCCCCCAAATGGCCCAAGACAGGCCAAACATAGGCCCAACATAGCCTCCACATGGCCCAACATAGGCCAAACATGTGCGACGCCAACCCAACTTTTTCGCACCAAAAATTCTTTAATTTTAGCACAAACTTTTTGGCTCCAACATAGCCTCGAAATGGCCCAACATAGGCACAAAATGAATCCCAACAGCAGTCAGCCCGAATGGACAGAAAGTTCATCATTATTATATTACATATGATATATGCGTAATGACTGACCTGTTTTTATGATAGTTGAAAAGGTGGTACTGAATGTATAGGCATCGTTGGACAGAATGGTCATCCACCAGTATTCGCTACTGGTACGAATCGAGGCATTCTTGAAACGATCACTACAGGACTACAGGTGAATGGGGTACCCCTAGGACACTCTCTAGCATTCTGCAGGAAACTAGTTGAATAGTTG
>Ga0126342_10013506_pt1:2500-14459 | contig 14459 bp, 15 predicted proteins | sample Cyp1metagenome_FD_92528 | JGI IMG/M metagenome (GOLD analysis project Ga0126342, IMG submission 92528) | Coral microbial communities from Lord Howe Island, Old Settlement Bay, Australia - Cyphastrea 1 metagenome | ecosystem: Host-associated > Invertebrates > Cnidaria > Coral ... | reverse complement strand
TGGGTGGGGTGGGTGGGCGGGTGGGTGGATGGATGGATGGATGGATGGATGATGATGCTGCTGATGGTGATGAGGATGAGGATGAGGATGAGGATGATGATGATGATGATGATGATTATGATGGTGACTAATGGCCGCTGATGACTGGTGACCGATGATGATGTTGTTGTTGATGATGATGATGCTGTTGTAAAATGGCAACCGCTTTTTGGAAGGAACCCTGCACACACGTTTTTGGGAATCAGAGGTTGGTTTGCGCAATTGTCGTCTTCATAACCCTGCGGGAGTTGCCATAGTTTGAGCATTTTGGCATACAAGACAATCCATTGACGCAAACATGTTGCTTCAAGGATCATAAGGAATTACTCAGAATCATTTACCATGCTCAGAAACCGGTTTTGCATGTTAGAACAAGTGCTTGGCGCATCACAAGCAGTCTCAAAATTGTCCGGAAATTCAGGAACCCTCTCAAAAAACCCTCCCCAGAGATCTGTTCGTACCGTTCAGAGTGGTATGGCCTGCAACCACCTCTGAGGCAAGGCCGGTTCGAGCGGAGCAGAAGGAGGTTCTGGAAATTCTGGCCTGGCAGCTACCCGGGGGGCTAGATTGGCAAGGCTGCTGACGACGGCAGGGCGGCCCAGATATTTGGAAATTTGCGAGGATCAAAGCGCACTTTTTTTTTTCCGAAGCGCTATGCAGCTCCGATTGAGCCACACGTCCGCAGCAGTGCACCCAAAAGTGGTTGACTACGTCAATTTCGGGGTGAGAAGAAGCGTGTAAGAAAAGTAGAGGATAATAACTCTTTTGGGAAACGCTGCTAACTTACACCTTATACGCGGAACCGGATGGAATGGGCAAGGTGCGACACATCCATCGAGGGCGTTGAGAAAACAATTCACGATAACCACGGCGATTTGTCGGTGGAGTTAGTTTGAAGTCTATGATTGCGGGCTGTTTCGGACCGTCTAAGATTCTGATGTGAAGGGTTGACCACAAGTCTGACTTTGAGGAGGCAAATTATACTGGAAGGAAAGAATGATCTTTTAGAAGGACTGTGGTCTCCCGGCAAGCCTCTGGCGGCCCCTGCCCGCTTTGGCTGTTCATGGACTAAAATGGGACTGTCCGGTAAAGGGGTGGTACTGCCTTTGGCTCCTATTGGGGATCTGAAGCTGTGATTCATCCCTAGGCCCGTAGGCCTACGCTGAAAACACGAGCAAATATTGCCAGTAGGCTACATCGGTGAAACAGGCGCAAACTGAAATAAGGTGCGTCAGGTCATTGTTGGTGTAGGGGTCCATGCCAAGAAAGATGTCCTTGAAGAGGAATGAGTTGTTGATGAAGTTGGTAAGCTCATCCACCATGTAGTCGAACTGGAGGATATTGGTCAACTCAAATGAAGAACCTAGGATCTGCTGGTAAGAGTTCCTCTTGTCCTTGCTGAAGTGGAGGTGGTAGTCACAAAGGGGGCGTGGTCTTTGTACAATGAGATTGTTGCAGCTGAATAGTTATGGTCCAAGTGCTACTCTGGGTCTTTGTTCTTCATGTAGAAGCATATTCCAGTCGAGGTTGTTCATTTTACTGTAAATCCTGTAGCTGGTAGTCCTCGAAGTAGGAGTGCTTTGTTGTCAATCGTGGATTCCAATGTCTTCAATCTGGTACTCGTATCCATGGCGTCGATCTGAATGTGAGTGTTGTACTGCTCGAGGATGCTCAAGTGTTGGAGTTTCGACCTCTTGAAGGTCAGTGAAAGGTCGCGTCTTGGTTAGCTGGAGTTTGCCTTGTCAGGGCCGAAGTGAAGTGCTTCTGGAGAGGTGAGCTTGAGGGCAAGGAAGTCTGCTCTGGCTTGAGGTGAAGATCGAAGTTCCTGTTGGAGTCCAAAGTCCAAGTCTGAGAGCTCTACATCCTTAGCTGATAGTGCAGTGAGAAACTCTTCCTATCCTTGGTCTGTTCTGGGTTTCTTTGCAGGAGAAGACTCTCTGGTAGTAGCTCGATGTTGCCTGATAAGTTCAAGTTCTTCGGGAGTGAGGGTCTCAGTGGCAGCAGGTGATGTAGTCGATGTGGCTTGAGGAGGGTGAGGTGGAGAAGCTTCAGGTAGTTCTTGAGATTCTTGAGGTTCTGGCTGCTGAATATCCATGGCTTCAATTAGGAACTGCTTCAATAAATGTGTTTGTAAATGAAACATAGTAACAAGTGAGGGCACAGCCCAAGCAACATGTGGTCCGTGAAAGTAAACATTGAAGGGGAGGGAAACATAAAAGGGCATGAAACTTGGGGCATGCAGTACCAATTGGCATGACAGCATTGCTGACTGTGTGGCAAAAGCTAAAGCTTGCTTGTGCCAGATGCCTATCAAAACGCATTAGAATCCAAAAAGCACGCGGGAAAACAACGGCTAAGCCGTACCGGGGTCCAATCCGAAATCCTGAAACTTCATTTCATTGATTTGGAGTTTTGACGACAGCTAGCTTCTGCTAGCTGAACTCCCTCTTGCTTTAGCAAGGTATGGGGGGCTGGAATCTCCAATCGCATGAAACTTCATAGTTAACTACCCCCGCTGGCTCACAAGCAGTTTGGCCGTGGCCCAATCCCCCCTGGGGACACCGTCAGCATCGGCGTCCTCTGCATCATTTGCGTTGTCAATAGGGCATGCCTCATTTCTTCAATTCACTGATGCAGCGGCGCTCATGATTGGCATCTTCATTCATGGGTAGCCTTCACCGCATGTTGGGCCCGCACATGTCACGAAAGCTAGCTTCTGCTACCTGGAGCCCTTCTCGGGGTACTAAGGGGATCTCCAATCGAATGAAAATTCATAGTTAACCCCCCCCCACCCCACCGGCTGGCTGGTTCACAAGCAGTTTGGCCGTGGCTCACTCCCACCCAGGGGGTCGCGGGATCGCTTGGAACCACGCGATTTGGATCGCTTAGAACCGCGCAATTGGCATCGCTTAGAACCACCCTGCAATCACGACCAACAGCAGCATCACCATCACCATCACCATCACCATCACCATCACCATCATCACCATCATCATCATCATCATCAGCAGCAGCAGCAGCAGCATCAATCATCAGCATCAATCATCAGCATCAATCATCAGCATCAATCATCATCATCATCAGCATCATCATCTTCTTCTTCTTCATCATCATCATCATCATCACCATCATCGTTTTCACGTCTTTCCTTCTTCATCACCTACATCATCATCATCATCATCATCATCATCATCATCACCATCATCATCATCATCATAATGAAAATAGCCATCATCGTCAGGATCATCATCATCATCATCATCATCATCATCATCATCACCATCTTCATCATGAAAATAGCCATCATCATCATCTTCTTCATCATCATCGTCATCTTCATCACCATCATCATCATCACCATCATCACCATCATCGTTTTCACGTCTTTCCTTCTTCACCATCTACATCATCATCACCAGAATAATAATCATCATCCTCATCATCAGGATCGCCATCACCATCATCATCATTATCATCATCATCATCATCATCATGAAAATAGCCATCATCGTCAGGATCATCATCATCATCATCACCATCTTCATCGTCACCAGCATCATCATCATCATCATCATCTTCTTCTTCTTCTTCATCGTCATCGTCATCTCCATCATCATCATCATCATCATCACCATCATCGTTTTCACGTCTTTCCTTCTTCACCATCTACATCATCATCACCAGAATAATAATCATCATCCTCATCATCAGGATCGCCATCACCATCATCATCATTATCATCTTCATCATCAACATCAACATCATCATCATCATCATCTTCATCTTCATCTTCTGCTTCACCACCATCATCATCATCATCATCATCATCCGCATAGATGGATGAGTTGCCTAAGACTAAAAAGGTCCAGAATGGTGTACGACTAAAGGTCTCATTCCCTGGTGCTCTAATGTAATCCACCATGCTGGTCCCCTAAACCCTCCCCGTGTCGCAGCCCCGTGTCCCCAAATGTTACCCTAAAGGTCTCATTCCACCATGCCGGTCCCCTACCCCTCGGGTCTCATTCCACCATGCTGGTTCCCTTAAACCCACCCCATGTCCCAGCCCCGTGTCCCCAAGTGTTACCTTAAACTGGTCCCCCAAACCCACCCCATGTCCCAGCCCCGTGTCCCGACTTGTCCCCTAACCCACCCCAGCCCAGTGTCCCAGCTTGTCCCGTAAGCCCTCCCACATGTCCCAGCCCCGTGCCCCCCAGTGTTGCCCTGGGGGTCTCGTTCCACCATGCTGGTCCGCTAAGCCCGCCCACGTCCGCCCACGTCCCACCCCCTTGCCCCCACTTGTCCCGTAAACCCACCCCACGGCCCCTAAACCCACCCCATGTCCCAGCCCCGTGTCCCCAAGTGTTACCTTAAAGGCCTCATTCCACCAGGCTGGTCCCCTAAACCCACCCCCCAAACCCACCCCATCGTGTCCCCAAGTGTTACCCATTCCACCATGCTAAACCCACCCCATGTCCCAGCCCCGTGTCCCCACTTGTCCCCTGAACCCACCCCGTGTCCCAGCCCCGTGTCCCCAAGTGAGACCTGAAGGTCTCATTCCACCAGGCCCCCTAAACCCACCCCACGCCCCAGCCCCGTGTCCCCACTTGTGCCCTAAATCCACCCCATGTCCCAGCCCCGTGTCCCCAAGTGTTACCCTAAAGGTTTCATTCCACCATGCTGGTTATAGCATCCTCAACCATCAACATCTGGACTCGAGGTTCTGGTGATCCTAATTTGGTGGTTCTAAATGATGCTTTTTGGTTCTAAGTGATCCGGTGGTTCTAAGTGATCCCAATCTTGTGGTTCTAAGTGATCCTTGTGCCATCCAGGGACGCCGTCGGCATGTCACCTCCGGCAGCAAAATCGGGAGCATCCGCATTGGCATCGTCAATAATCACTAGCGCATGCTTCAAGTCGCTGGTGCAGCGTCGCTCCCTATCGGCATGTTCATGGCGAGCCCTAAAACGTAGCCTCATTTTCATTTGGAACCTCCACGTGCAGTTTCCAATAAGTTTCCACAATGGCAAACTTGTCTTGGAAATCATATTTCATAATACAGATGAGTTTCCACAGATCCGGAGCAATTGCAGCGGCATGCTTCCCTCATGACATCCTACCTAGCTGCGCTTCCAACATCTTCTTCTGTTGCAACTTCTAAGCCTTGAAAGGCCCACTCCGATGCTGAAGGTGGACCCTTGAATCTTCTTTGTGTTTAGTGACTGCCGCGGTACTGAGTGGGAGTTTCCTCATTATATATATATATACATATATTGGTGTAAATAAAAAACGTATTTATACTTATATATATATATATTTATACATATATATATATATACATATATATACATATATATTTAAATATACATACATACATACATACATATATATATATATATATATTCGTGTTCTCTTCATATGTGTCATTGATCCCCCTTCAATATGTCCCGGTTCATTCTATACCAAGACATGGAAAACCTTGTTTTGGACATAATATCTTTAAATACAGATGAATTTGTGAGTATACTGGGTGTTTTCATGCCAAGTTCCCTGCCAAACTAGCTTTCGTCACTTACCCCTGGGCCTCAAGTTGGAACTTATTTGAGAACCTGTAGCCAAAAAAGGCATTCATCAAGAAAATGAAGGAAAACCCGTTTGGAGCAACAAGACTCTTCCGTTTGCTGTGAACCCCCTTTGACAGACATCCCGAGAATGCTAAGAGGCTAAGGCCACATAGCTATGAATTGATATAAATTGGATTTAAGTTTTTAGTGGGCACAGCACAAACAAACATAAATAAACCACAGAGGAAGAAAGGCACACACAAAAACATTCAATTGAGGAAAGGGAAGGTCCACAACCAAACAGACACCGCAGGGCACTGCGAGCTGTTGGCTACAGGCTCTACCACTTGCTTCCGACGATGAGCAAGAAAAGCAAGACAAGCTGGCAGATCTGATCCAGAGGGAGCAGGACTGTGAAACTAAGTGAAACCATGTGAGGCATGTTCAATCACAGAGTAGTACACAGGGGATGCAATAGTCATGTTTTAGAAAAAAACCCTGGTTTACATCCTTCAATGATGCTCTTGCTGATCCAAGTTCGCCAAATAAGCTGAAACCGTCAATGAGGACCAGAGATATTGAATTGTACTGGGCCAATCTGGGTCACATGTCATCGCTTGGTGTATTGATTGACGCACGAATGGTCCGCCGTCGTTTGAAATTTTCAAAGTAGGGAAGACCCCGTCCCTTCCATTCGCAAACCGAAGTTGTGCAAGGCTCAGCACTTGAGATGGAAAGTGTACTCGAGAATGTATGAGCTGAATTGCAATTTGAGAATTTTCGGAGAGATGATGAGAACATATCCGACGCAAGGTTATATGTGGAGACGCTGATGGCTAGTGAGGATAATCCGGATGCCACCTACACCATAGTGTGGGGCACTGCAACCCTACGGCATTTAACATACCACGCTATCGAATGCATTGATTCACCGTCACGTCCAAGAGCACTTCTGTCATTTTCTGTCCGATTTTTAGTATCTTTCCATGCACCCTATTTCGCTTATTTACTCCGTTCCAAGGAATAGATTGAAACCAGGATGAAGCACGGTCTGACTGTTGATCTGACAAGATGCACAGCCAGGGTGCTGGAAGGTTTAGATTCGTTTGGACATGCTTGGATGAACTTGAACATGTTTAAAGATGTTTAAAGGCTGTATATGCCACCTGAAGTTGGAGCCAACTGTGGAAGAGCCAATTACATTTGATTAATTTTGATTACATCTGAGTACCCAAGGTCTATGCCGCTGGAATCATCGGCGCTTTATGGGTCTATGGCTTGCTACAGGAAAGAATCATGTCTCAGCCATACGACGGTGAAATGTTCCCAGATTCTGTGTTGCTGACCTGCACAAAGGGGCGAAGGCTGGGGAATGTGAAAGGTCACAGCTATAGCAGCTAGAGCAGTCGCTGTGACAAACTGTGGAAGGCGATCATTCTCTTTTTTTCTTTTCCACTGTCTACACTGGGGTGAAATGTGAATCAGAATCAATTGGTTGGTCCAGGGTCCTTGACTCCGGGCTCAGCCTTCTCAGGAGATAAGACGGTTCATGTTTTTTCCATTTCCCACTCTAAAACATTTTCTGTGATTTTTGCAGATGTTGAGATGCTTAGAGATTCTGCTATTTCCATTTTGTTCTTGAGGTTCTTGGTCTTTTGCAACCGATTCTTCGCGATTTGGTGCCTTGGACATCGCTTGGAATACTTAGCGTGAGGTGCCATGCAATCATCAAGTTCATGAAGTGGACAGATGTTGGATGTCGGTGTTGTGTGACAGTGAATTCATCTAGTGCAAGTAGGGAAACCTCGGCGTCCTCACCTTCTCAGGTTCGGCCTGATCATGGTCAATGTCAAGGGTGAGGACTGGAAACTGAAGGCGCCTGTATGGCGATACATGGTAGTGTACTCTGGCAGCAAGAAGTTTCTGTGCGTATTGTGGGGAGAGTAAATTCTTGCGAAGTGTTGCAAAGGTGGGTGAGTCTGTGGTAGGTTCGTGCGCTGACTTAGAAACATACCAGCCACCAATTTTTCCGGCCGTGGGTTGAACTCCTCACACTTCAAGGTCTTTTCCTCTCCCCTGAACTGCCAGTGACTACTCAGTCGCCAGTGACTCCTCGCCCTCCGTGCGGGTCTCTCTGAGGTCTTTATCAAACGTCCTTGCAACCACTTGCCAATATGAGGCATTGAAATATGTGACTTCGATGCAAGCGCTGTCCATGTCCACAAGTCGCACGACAGCGGCGTTTCGAGTGTTCGACTGGGCAGCTGGCACCCTGTGTAGCCTTCTCTTCTTTTGATACCTTTTGACTCAGGTATCGTTTCCTGTGCAGATGCTGGGCAAGAGCTTTAAGATGATGCCGGTCATGCTGTGGGGCATCGTGATTTCGTTCCTTGGACTACTCGGCTCCATTATGGGAAAATTTGTCAGCTTTTCAAACAAGCAAGCACCATCAAAAGGACCCCTTGGTCATTTTCTGTGCCACTTTCAATGTAGGAACAAGATGGAACAAGACAGCAACTGTCGAGCTTTACCTCCAATCCATGAGATTGAACTTGACATAGCAAAAAAAACATGGACATTAGCCACCAGTGGGCTAGAAATTGGCTGGAAATGTCTGCTTTATACTCACAAAAGTGACACAGAGCGTCCTGTGACCTTTGGAGATTGAACCAACATGAGAACAGTTTGGGGTGTTTCAGCGTTGTCAGCATTGATCTGCTGTATTTCAAGAGAGTAGGCAGGCACATTGTGTCATCCACGGCGTTCATCAGTGGCGTGTGAGGGTGTCGTGACTGCAGCTTCATTCGCTCAGGTCCAAGCAATACAAGCTCAAGGAGCCATGTCAAAAATTGTCAGCCCATTTTCTCTGCTGCTAGATGAACCTAGAAAGGACAGCTCCTCGTTTGGGAATTTGACCGAAACTCTTGTGAGTGCTCACGCAAGTTAAAGGAACAAAAGACCAGAACGACACTCATTGAGGTTTGAAGGATTTCCAGCAAGACAGAATCAATATGAATCTGTATGAATCCAATTCTGATTCTGAATCTGTATGGTTCTGTAGTGGAAGCTTCGCTCCTAACATTTCTGCAGGAGTGGGCAGTGGCCTTGGGCGTGACATGGGGTGTTACCATGTTCCTCCTCACTGGACCAATTGCAAGTCCGTCTGGGGAGAACGATGACACGACCAGCAATAGCTTTAAAGGCCCATCAATTGGGTTAGCGGAGTCAGCGGACTGGAATTGCAATGAATTGCATAGGACACAAAAGAATGACCTGTTTCAGCAGATTGAGATAGATTCAGTTTAAAATGGCTCAGCAGAGAACCTATTGAAAAGCCAAGGCCTCTTTGAAGCTCTAATTTCAGCCAAGCCCACAATCTCGGGAACTCTGGAAGTGTTTCCGCAAAGAGCAGAGAATGCACACTATCTAGCTTTGTTTTTATACGTTATATGATATGATACAATACATACATCCTATACTCATTCGCTATGAGCCAAAATTATGCACAACCCCCCTCTGAGCTATGGCACTTCCGGAAAGACCATTGACAAACAGATCTTGACCATTAGAAAGGGATCCCCGAGCCAACACTTTGCATGGGCTGTTCTGCATCTTTGGACCTGTCTATTCCAGCCTGTTGCGGCATGTGACCCACACACACACACACATCAACGCATCTCAACATGAAACAAACGCACAAAATTGCACAAGTTCCAGTTAGACATGAAGATCATGCAGGACAGATGCTGATAGATTCAGATGTTTGACCGCTAGACACTATAGAGAAACACACGACCTTAAACATCTTAAGGTACCTTACATTTTTTTGGCGCATAGTAGTTCTCAGTGTCCTGTGCTAATGGAGCAGCAGATCACATTGGGTTACACCGTGGGACCTGACCTGTCGCCAGGTTTGCTGCTCCTTCTGCTCTTCCTAGCCTTAGATGGCATCACCTCACCGATGCAAGAGAAACTCTTCAAGGAGTATGGCCTTTCCAAGTCCCTCGATGAATTACTCGACTTTCTCGACTATCTCGACTCGATCGACTCGATCCACTCTTAGACATTGACGATCTGGCACGATTTGCAAGTTACAAAGAATCAGTCACATAATTATGTCTAATGTCACATATTCAATATGTTTCAATATTATTCATGATAAATCCAAGAACACCTTTCTAATATTTCCTCTGTGGACCAATTGCTCAACGCTTTGTTCCAGACTGTAGAATTAGTTGCGATGTTTGCTGCTGGACACGTTCTCCGCCACAGGTACAACCAGATCTTGTGGGTTAATCTGTGCTCAGCCATCGTGTCCATGATCACCCTGTTGAGTGCCGGCCTCAAAAAAAGTCCGTTCAGATCATCCCGAGAGGCAAAGCAAGCTCTGACCTGCAATCTCCGTTGCGACTTTTGCAGTATGAATGTACGATACGTACGCTATGCTTGAGGAAAGTGAAGAGTTCCAGCTATCAGATCTATCAGTTGAATTCAGTTGATATATATATATATATTTTATATATATAAATAATGCATATAAGTGGTCAGACAAGTGGTCAGAAAGTGTCAAAAAGCACAGAGGTGGCACAACCGATGGAACCCGGCTCCAGGCACTGGTTCCCTGATGGCGGCGCTCAGCTTCTGTAAGAGACATCCGCCTTTGCTTGGCGATGCTGTGACGCTGAGTGTTGCGCAGGACCGGCTTGGACAAACTGAGAAGATACCACAAGCACGTTGCCATTTGAGAGAATGATGAGAATGTGTCGAGTCAGGGTCGGCGCAAACTTTTTCGTAGTTCCAACTTGGTTTATGATCGCGCACATTTAACTTTGGAGAAATGCCACTCATGCTTTGAATCCAGAGTATAGTCAAGTTGAAGGATCTTTGACTGTAGTCGAGGCAACCGCTCAAAATCCATCCTTTCAAGTCCATGTTGACGCCCTGCGATTTTGACAGGTTTCCAGCCAATGGTTTATCTACTCGAGACTTGGTCGACAATTGTATTGGTTGGTTGAGCATGCAATGTGAAGATTGTTGAAGATGTTTGGTGAAGCAAACCGATTCCTGCAGTTTAATACAGTTTATAGTTTCAACCTCCAAGGCAGGTGAAAGAATTTGGTGCTGTGGTGTTTGCTGCGACAATGAATGTCCGACAGTTGCCTCTTGTCTTGTCAATGGGCTTCTGTCATTTCTGCAGCATGCCTTCACTTCTGTGCGAAGCTGACCGTGCTTCCTGCAGTTCAATCCAAATTCAAAAACAAGTTTGCCATTGCAAAGAATAATACTGCAGTATGAACCAGTCCATTCTTGCAAGATTGTTGCACACTCTTGACTGCACAGTGGTGGATCTAAGTACAGCTGGAAGCTACACTAACAGAGGTTGGATTCGGCTGGATCCACTTCCACCCTGAGGTTTTCCATCGTGACATCATACCTTGAGTACGGCCACTACATCACTGCGTTGCAAGTGCTATCTTTGTTTTTAGTCTTCGGAGCACTTTTTTTCAAGAGCTTCCTGGATGCATTGCAAGTTTCACCCAAGGGAGCTCTGCAGAGTGGACCTATGTGGACCTGTTCAATCATTGACAGTGTCAGACAGTGCAGACGTTGTGCACCGAGGTTACGATGGCTTGATGGCCACACCACGAGAAACAGAGCCTTTGGTGCCCAAGAGCGGTAGCTTGATTTTCATTCTGGTGCAGTCGGGGCTTGTGGTTATGATTTCACGTGTTTTCATCAACTTGCACCTAGAGAGTAAAGCAAGGGGATGCAAGGGGTATTGTCATGATTCAAACAGGCCTGGGCAGGTGCACTTGCATAAAACTGATTGTGATATACTTACGTACCAGTAGTACCGCACAAGGCGGTGGCGGAAGTTTCACGGATACGACACTATAGGAGAGGTGAGTTCTTGTGATGCATGGATTGCAGAGCGAATCCTTTGATGGACCGAAAGGTGGTTGGAGTTGTGCTTTTGGGAGTGGTTGCAATGGTTGCAGTGGTCACCTCACTCACAACTCCTGGATGTAGTGTGGTGTAGTGCAGTAGTTGTAGTTGTAGTGGGGTTGATGTTGTTGAAGTTGTAATGTTGTAGTTGTAGTTGTGGTTGCAGTTGTAGTTGTATAGTTGTAGTGTAGTTGAAGTTGTAATTTTCTTACTTGTAGTAATTGTAGTAGTTGCAGTTGTAGTTGTAACTGTAGTTTGAGAGTGTAGGTGTAGCGGTAGTTGTAGTTGCAGCTGTAGTTGCAGTTGTAGTGTAGTTGTAGTAGTTGTTGCAGTTGTAGTTGTAGTTGCAGTTGTAGTTGTAGTGGCACTTGTAACTGTAGAAATTGTAGTTGAGGTTGTAGTTGAAGTTGTAG
>Ga0126342_10013505_pt1 | contig 14460 bp, 15 predicted proteins | sample Cyp1metagenome_FD_92528 | JGI IMG/M metagenome (GOLD analysis project Ga0126342, IMG submission 92528) | Coral microbial communities from Lord Howe Island, Old Settlement Bay, Australia - Cyphastrea 1 metagenome | ecosystem: Host-associated > Invertebrates > Cnidaria > Coral ... | reverse complement strand
GTTCCAACGAGCGCCACTGTAACCATAGGCATTATATATTAGAATCTGTCGGGATCCATCGCCTATTTGCAGAGAAAGAACAACCAAACGTCCCTCCTGGAAATACTTATAGCATGGAGAACTTGCTGAAATTGAAATTAATTTGGCATGCCACGTGGATCCAGTTCTGACAAGGAATCCAACGCCACCTTTTTTCCCGGAGACTGGGGCTCCCCAAAATTGTTGATATCCGTCACCCCCGGCATGCACGCTGACAACAGAGATTTCGGTGCCGGGGAACTGAAAAGATCTTAGAAGCCTGCAAAAGCCAAGAAACAGCGCATCAGCATCAAAGTGGAAATGATATCGACCAGAATGAATCACCGGAGTCGCAGTCACCAGAAATACCTTGGAGAATGTTCTGCACTCCAATGCTTGCAACCAGCATTTCTGAACTTCATCCCAATCACACAGCGCATCCAAAAAGTCAAGTCTTTTGCCAATGTGAAACATTTTTTCGAATCTCGTATCTTGGCGTCAGGATACACTGGCATGAATATGACATTGTGTACCCTCTGGTAATTTAACGTAGCTATGGAAAATCACCATTTTTAATGGGAAAATCCACTATAAATAGCCATTTTCAATAGCTATGTTAAATTACCAGAGGGTAACATAAAGGTGCTCGCAAAGCCACTGATTTGAAGCCAATACCCTTTGCCCCGATGAAGCGTTTCTCGCGAGCTTTTTTGGTCGACTTGTCAATGTCGCAAATGGCTACCACGTTCTTTTCCTGCGTTGGAATTCTGAACCCGCTGCTCATGACTTGTGCCATAGACATTCGACACCTAACATTTTGATCCCAGTTTTTCTAGGGGCTCTTCATGATAGCAGGCATTTCAACTTATATAAATCCATCTTGACAGAAGGTGTCTCTGACACACGTTCACTTGACATGCCAATTGTTTCTCAAACCGCTCCTGGAAACCGGCTTCATTGTGTTCCACCACCAACAGCCCATCCACTGCGGATGGTGGGGCAAAGCTGCTGAAGTCTGCGAAGTGGTCCTTCCTGAAAGCCATGGCTGACAGGAGGCCAGACTCAGAAGAAGTTGCTGAATGATCCCCGATGTTGTTTCAGAAAAGGGTGTCTTAATTTCCTATCCCAAAGTTCAAAGTTCAAAAGTCTCACTTGCACCATTGCTAGGAAGTGGAATCCGGCATCCAAAAGGAAAACAGCACCGCTGCTCCCCGCCTGCTTTCATAGGTCAGCCGCAGAGTAGGTTTTTCACCTGGTGGCACATGTCCCATCAACCGTGGATGGAGCATGATGGAGCTCTCAAGTGGGTACATGCTGAGCCTTCAGGATACTGGCAATCATCAACATTCTGCAGCAACTCCAATAGGAAGTGGGCCTGTCAGGGATAAAAGAGATGAAGGAAACAACCCAGATGCCAAGGGCATGTGTTGACTGAATCTGAATTTACCCAGGTCTGGCCAACTCAATCGCAAACAAAACATATGACGGCTGATAGCTTAATTATCTAAGTTGGAAATCCCTGCAAAGACGGCCTGGAGTGAATCATAGTGAATCTATATCTTTAAATCATAATCTTCCAAATCATCAAACCAAGGATCCACTCACACTCACGGAATTCACCACAGCCCAAATGGCACCTCCCCACTGTACAAATCCTCTGACAATCGCTTCACGGCACCCTGCACCGTGGATTGCAACGCGCGGATGCCCTCGTCTTCGGGCTCCTTGACCCAAACGCGCTTAGCCAGGTCCACGTCATCGTAGTCCACTTTCCTCCAAGATCCAACGGCATCTACACCCACAAACATGTGAGATGAACATTGAAAAGGGAAGTGCCTGAAGATGCCTCTCATGTTGGAAACGACCAGTGCTTGGATTCCATGTTATTGGGTTCCATGTCCGAATGGATGAGTGTGTCCCCTCATCCCTTTTTGCAGTCAAGTCGCTTCATTGCAGCAATTCGCCAGCAAAGTTCCTTGCACAGGTAATAGTTTAGTTCCAACCTCATCAATGGCCCCAGCTTTTTGGCATGAATCGGCATCAAACCGTAAGGACCAGTCCTTGTTAGTCTTCAGATCTCCAGAGGCTGCAGGAACAACAGCAGTCTTGGCTTCTTCGGCTTCCTTCTCTTCAACCTGCTCTTCCTGGCATAGTTTGATGATTTGCTCAAGGCATTACTAGGGAATTCCACCTTCCAAGCATTGAAAAAATTGGAAGCTTATGCAAAATCACACCCAACTGTCAAAGGCCTGAAGCGTTTCTTCAGGGATAACTTCATCAAGCTTTGTCACACGGGCAGAACCAGTGGCCGTGGCCACGCTGGCTCTGGTCTTTGCAGCAGATTGCCAAGAGCATTCCTTCCAGTCGTCGATTTCAAAATGATACCCCAAGCGCTTCAAAGCAATTTGGAAGTGGAGGCAACCCGAATTCTCCGGGCTGAAGGCTGCATCTACCAGTGCCATGGGCGGACGCTCCAAGCGCAAATAACCTGAAGCAATGATTTCAAGTGCCAGTTTGGCCACTTTGACCCCCTGTCGGGGCAACGCTCCAACTGCCTGCAGCACAAAATCCTCAGGGTTGGAGATGCTCCCGGGGTAACCTGCTGTGATGGTTGAGGTCATCAAATCAACTGGCGGATTCGTCTGTTCTCGCATCAACCGGGCAACCACAATTGCGGCAATGGCCCGTCCATCAGCTGCCTTCATGGCACTTATCATGTCACCAGTTTGACATTCATCTTGCGCCGGCAAACGAACGAAGGTGCCATGATTTAGCTCCATCAAACATCCATCCCTCAACTTCTGGCGCAAGGCAGAGCTACACTCCCGAGACCTCAAAAATTCTGGCAGATCCATCCCCAGGCCACCATAGGCCACGTCCCATTCTGGCAAAGCTTCTGCCAAATCCAACAGCACTGGTGCCTGCAGCACTGCATCCACGGCCCGGTCAATGAGATCTATCCTATCCTCCCCAGTGGCCGTTTTCTGCAGCGGAGGGTGAAAATATCCAGCCGCAGCCGCGATTCGGTGGAGCTGCAGGGTGTCCCCCGCGCCATCAGATGCGTCCAAGGATTTGGCCTCTCCTCCTCGCATTCGGTCGGCGTATGCCAACGCATCGTCGGTGATGCGTTCAAGCTCCTCAAAATTCCTTGGCCCAGATCTGGCTGATGGCAGTGTCTCAAATACACTGCGAGGAAAACATCAACTTGAACCTGCTAGTTATTGGTCACTTGGATCTTCAGGCAGGGCACAGGCATCGGCCAAACTGTTCCCTCGTGCTCTCCAGTGTCAATCTCTTCCAAGCGTCGCTGTCGAGAGATGCCTTGGGACTCAATCAGTTGAGGACTTCTAGAAATGCAATGAATACACATCTTGTTGGAAAACAAATCACTTCCAACGACCCCAAGAATCTGAGATCCCAGCATCCTCAGGAACATCCAAGGCCACGGAACGGCTAAAGGCCTCGAAGGTCCAAGTTCTTCTGACCAAAAAAGAACGATGGTTTCAACCTGCCTGAAATACATCACTTCTGAACTTCTGATCATCTTACCAAAATGGGAGGGAAAGTCGATACAAATTGAAATGTTTGACTGAAGAACTTCAGCCCTCAGTTGCTGGACAGTGGACAATGTTTACGACCAAGATGCAACGGCTGATTCTTCAATCTGCAGCGCTGAGGTCGTAAGCCCGGCGGCATCGGCAAGGGATCCGCTGTTACGCCTTGGCTGAACATGATCCCCAACCATGCTGCAACAAATGATATTTCCACATTTTGCTGCAGTTTTGTCAGAAGCCAACATATCGCTGCGGACAAGCTACACCACCCAAGCACCAAAAGAGCCACTGGGACCGGATTCCTTCCAAGCTGTGGATTCTTCGGTGCGACCAATCCTTAAGAAGCCCAGCTTGAGCGGAAATAGATAAGTTCAGGTGAAAATTCAGGTTAAAAATAAAAAACAAAGCATGTTTCAACTGAAGACTTTGGAAACAAAACACATGGCAGCGAGGCGTCACTTCCAAAACTCTCCGCAAATTTGCCGACTTTGCACGGAGCTTTCCACAAAGCTCCCGCAGGATCTGTGCGTCCAAGTTCTGCATGGGAAGCTGGTCAAATGTCGCCTCCCAGAAAAAGAGCATCTCAGAGTTCTGAAGGATGTTTGCAGACATTTTTTGAAATACCTTCAAAATTGAGTCAGCAAGTAATCCAAATCTCTGAGAGTAAAACTGAGCCAGCGGAGCTTGCTGTTCAACCCACGGACCCAGCAAGCCTCATCAAACTTGTCCAGTTCCTCGTTTTCGGTTTGGCCATCTTCACGAATACCTGAAAATGCAGACTTGACTCAAGCAAAGCCAAGACTTCATTTAATTTGAGTTTTACAGCTGGAACCATGCCTGCTCCAGCTTCAGATGCGCCAAGTTCTCTTTCCTCGGCATCTAATGACCCATCTCCTTGGCATTTGCCGACAAGGTCTGCAGGTGTGCTCCTTCAGTGTCTTGCAATGACACAAGAACTTGCAGTCAGGTCTCCGACGTCCTGCACATGCGGAGAGATTTTCAATAGCTCTCCAAATATCATCTTCACATAACTTGATGGTGGACAAGATGCTAGCCAATCCTCTCTTTGCTCCGAAAGGCCTCAGTGAAGGCGACTGATACCTCAAAATAACTTCCACGGACGAGAATGGACAGCTGGCAAAGAAGGGCCGCTCCGATTTCAACCAAGCAGCGCAGAACAAATTCGTTCTGATTCTCAGGTGTTGCAAGCTTGGCCAGCCTTGAATTCAGACAAAGTGTGAGAAAGGTGCCAAAACCAAAACTGCTGGGCCAAACATGCCCAAGGGTTCATGCTAAATCGTGCGTTCATGCTAAATCGTGCGAGCAGCTCCACGAGAAAGTCTTCGTGCTGCTGTGGGTTCGTTAAGGCTACCCACTCTGCTAGGACCCGAGGAAAATGCTGGCTGCCACCTGCATCACACAACAACAAGCAGAGCAATCAAAAGCCAGCAATGCTCCATTGCCCACCTCTCCACAACGCTGTCCGCAATTTGAATGCCCCAATGTGTAGTGACGGGATGAGCTGCGCTAGAAACGAACCTTCTTGGACTGCAATGCCTGCCGCGATCTGAGAACAAGTTGCTTGCAATCGCTACAAAACGAAAGCAAATGTCTTCTGCTGAGCTCAGCATGTAGTGGTGTCAGCCACAATCAGAACTGCAGGCTGCAGAACCGGGTGTGCAAAATCTTAAAAGCTAGGTTTTACAAAAGTAATGAAAGGTGATGCTTCAGAAGTACACACCACAAACCAGCTGTATTGAATGTCATCAACATGTAGCTTTTTCACTGCAATCAAAGTTGAATCAGGCCAAGCCTAGTTGATTCCAGTGACTGAAGCCAAATTCAGACGCAAGTTTCATCAAGCTGTCCTTGAATGATCGAGATCTTCCGTTCGAAAAGCGGCTTCCCGTGCTGCACATCTGTAACACAATAGGTGGTGAGAAGAGCTTGCACACCACCTCTTCCGAGCTAATTGTTGGGAAATCCTCAGGCATATCCTTCAACAGCTCCAATCCAAACGCTTTCTTCACCAAAGGGTGATTTTGCAACTTGCCTATGCAAGCATCTTCAAAGCGCCTCTGTCCAGCGAATAATCGGTGGCAAAGTATACTCATCTCCAACTCGTGCATTGTCAGGATCGGCTGACTTGCAAGGCTTGTTCGAATGACAGCTTCCACAAAAAGAAGAGTTCTTGCATATCCAGCCAGAATTGATCCAACGAAGGGGTCCTGAAAAAGTTTTTCCTTAGTCAAGCGGCCAAATCATCAGTGACCAGCGGTTTGGGTCCAACCCTGCTGCTCTACTGTCCTACTATAGCGACTGGATATGTTTTCAAGCACGATAGATCCCTTAAAAGGCACAACTACACAGGAATTGTACTGCTACTTATTGTTCTTGCAGGCATCTAGTCAATAGACCAAGGAATTGAAACTAGAAGGTCTGTTTATGCTGAGACTCCTCGGAAATCTTTCGCAGTTTGCAAGCATGGTCGATTTCACCCAGAACCACTTCCAGTTTCAAAATTCCGTGCTCCCGGACGCATTGACTAAATCTTCGTGCCAAGGTCTCTTTGTCAGACTCACATGACTTTTTTCCTAAGCCTCCTTTGTACGACTTTAAGTCAATCCTTCGCTTCAAATATCTGCTTGCAGCATCCCGAAGCAAAGTGAGTGTGAGCGGACCTTGCTGCTCTGATGTCTGGTTGGCGAATGAGTCTTCCAAATCTAAATTCTCCTCACTGGATTGAACATCTTCATCATTGTCTGACATAGGTAGGCTGCGGTCAGGCCATTCTCCTCGTAAAGTGACATAAGAAGTCGTCAGTGAGAAGCATAGTTTGTCAGGATGCTTTAGAACAAGCCTTTTCAGTTTGCCAAGTCTAAGGTGCGGAGCTGGGCTCAAAAGATTATTCAAAAATGTTCCAACGGAGCCGATCTGCATCCGGCCAGTCTCATCCTGCTGCAGGTGACACACTATGCAATACACTGCAAGATCTTCAGCACTTGCAATTTCCACCATCTGGATGCCATCAACAATCTCCTTGCATATGAGGGGCCGGAAACCAGGGCTAAAACCAATCATCCTAATCTGCGGGAACACTCTTGAGGTTGGGTAAACATGTAACAAAACCAAGACAAAACGCCCATTATATATGGTAGCCCTCTTGACAACTATGACAACCAGGAACCACGAAAGTCAAGCTAGCCAAGAAGTGTACATCAGACCGTCTCCTTGGAAAGAAACTCCAAAGCGTTCAGGACTTCGTCGCAAGATAGCTGGTAATTTTTGCAGAGTCCTTTGAAGTCGCTTAGCCGCGACCTGCCAGGCAAGGATTGAGGGTCAAATGCATCGGCTCAACTCACACTTGGTGCCACGGTGTTGACATTTGAAAAAACGGTCTGATTTTTTTAAGAAAATGCAAGTCCAAACTCTCTGACCTTTACAAGATCATCCCCTATCAACGCGAATCATCCCTGAGTGGCAAGCTCGTATGTAACCTGGCCAAGTGCGTTCAGTGCATTCTTGGGCTGCAAAGCTATCTTTCGCCTACTAGCTCACTAAAAAAAACTATCACATCAGGTGTTGGATTGCAAGTGGCACTTTGCCCAATCCGTGGCCTGCCCCCTTTGATGATCAAGTCCTTCACAACAGAATAATAGGCTTCCTCCCCCTGTGGTTTTTTCCCTGACTTCTTCTTTGGTTTCTTCCTGGGTTGAATCTTTGATCCATGCTTTGCTCACAACAAGGATGTGCTAAAAAAACCTGATAAACATACCCATGAAGTCATGCCCTTGCAACTGTTCAGAACAGGCATGTTGAAATGATGTACTCTTTTCTTTGTTCTTATTTGATCTCTTTAAAAAATATGTCAAGACATTCAGGCTCCTGAAATGGTGCATGCAAGGTGCTCAGATTGAACCTCGTCATCAAATGCGAGGAAAGTAGAAGACCTCGAACCTGTGCGCAGGCTTACAGACTGGGTCGTCTGCGAGTAGTCCAGCTTGTCAGGGTGCGCTTTCACCAGAGCCTTCAGTTTGCCATATTCGAGATGTGGGGCTCGACAAAAAAGCGACGTGAGAACGCCTCCAAGCACGCTCATCCTCATCTGACCGGTCTCATCCTGCTGCAAGTGACACACTATGCAATACACTGCAAGATCTTCAGCACTTGTAATTTCCACCATCTGGAAGCCACCCTCGTCACCGTCCTGGTATTCTTGACGCGGCCAAAGCAGCTGGACATGAGACCATGGAATCGAGCGGAGAAGGAGGTCGCGTGGGGAGGGGTGAAAAAATCATGCAGCATGAGCACAACCTGCTTCCCCAGAGCAAGAAGCAAATCCAGCCAGCTACCGGTACTGCTTCTAACCCCACCACCTGAACCAAAAATCAAGGCAAACAAGAAATGATGCACGTCAGCCCGTCTCCTTCGAGATGAAGCTCAGAGCTTTCAGGACTTTTTCGGGAGATAGTTTATCCTTTTTGCAGATGTCTTCAAAGTCTCTCAGCGGCAGCCTGTCATCATGTCAAAAGGATGCAGGGATTGAAGATCAATGGAACCTTCAGATTTCACATGGTACATCCACTTGATTGACTAGGCAAATGGTCAGACTAGCAACTAGAGAATGATCTGGCAAAAGCCTTAGCAAGTCACACCTTCCCTGTCTCAAGACCGTCACTCAAGTCACAAACGAAAGATAGTAGAATCTTGGTATACTATCCAGATGTGAGGGAATTCTGCTTGTCTGAATGTGCAAGTCTGGGACGCCTCTGATCTTCAGAATACACTGCATTCCACTTTACAACCAAGCTTCTTGATGTGATATGTCTGCTTGACCGATTAACCGTATATTGTAATTCCAATAAAAACATGAAACTCAGTACCATGCCTGCAATTCAGAATTTTGACTTGAAAACTGCTTCAGGAATGATCTTGCTGCAATGCATAATTGAACCACTTATGTCGTAGTTTAAGTTTAGGACCCATCCTTAAGATGGTACGTACCAAGCTCTCTCCACGCTTACTACCTATTCCTTGGCCAGCCTGCCCCCCTTGTTGAGCATGTACACCACTACAGAAAAATAGGCTTCCTTCCCTTGTGGTTTCTTCCCTGACCGCTTCTTTGGCTTCTTCCTTGGCTCAATGCTGAGACACATGATGACAAATGGAGCAAGCGTGACATGAAAGCCATGGACGCCTGAGACAGTGTGCATACAGGGTGCTTCTCAGAGAGGTCATCACTGAGAGATGCCAGAATGCCATCTTTGATGCTGCGTTGGGAGACTCCGTTGCTCTGCCTGACGCAGTGGATCTGACCACGCCAAAGGATGTTCTTAAAGGATCTGAAAGGTTTGGTCTCATCAGATGTGGATTACAGATCTGGTCAACCATGACGCAGATCGAACAACACTTAGTTTAGATAGAGCTTGCCAGAAGACACAAAAAAACATGTGGAGAGGTGTCTATGCCACCCCTGCGTACCAAACACTTTTACGATAATTCAAGCAGGATCTTGCAGCCATCTACCGCAACACTGTGCCAGCCGCTTGCATCCAGCAAGTTTAACAGCAACACTTGGCCGACCAATGCACTGCCCTTTTTGCTCTTTCCAGGCATCATCTCTCAACAACTCCAGCATTTTTCAACTCCGAACCATTTTCGGAGATTTCCAACTCCGAACCATTTCCCAAAGATTTCCCAAACATTTTGCTATCATGTGGCATCCCTCAACCACAACCAGTCACCGGTTTCTCAACGGCCCCAGGGCGCCTGTGGCTCCACTGCTTCCGCAAAGCCGCGGCCACCAGGACGGAGCCCACGAGAGACAGACCTCCAGGGCCTCCGAAGCCACGGCGGGGGCAGATGTCCTGGCAACGGCAGCTGGGTCAACCCATTGTTTCCAGCAGAAAAACTGGGGATTTACAGGAAATCGATGTTTTGTTTGTTAGTGAATCAGTAGGGTTCCTCTTGTTATATTACTACACATTACTACAAGTACTATGAAGATTAATACTATTTTTATTACGGAAATGATCCTCATTGTTGTTATTAGCTGTGTGAACATCTTCGAGTAGTTGCCTGATAGGCCAAGTCCCTACTACCTTTCCTGGCACCTCTAAACACAAAGCAACAGCTCGGACCACAAGTTGTGAAGGACCACATCCGGTCCTGCTGCGCTCGGGCTTTCACCAAGTTGGTGGGCTGAGGAGACGTGCCGCAGTGCCAAGTGGATGCCGCCAGCATTGCGAAGGCAAAGTCAAAATCTTCTGCTTGGTTTCAGTTGTCACTTTGGTACGTGAAGACAGTAAAAATTCCTTGCCTTCCAGCTTCGACCAGAACATCGGAAAGTGCTAAATATATCAAACTTGCGAGACTGGATTTGTACTTGCACAAACCAGAAAAACTGGAGACACTACTACTTTTCATCACAAGACACCCTGCGAGTGCTCTCACTTTTGGTGGAGAATCTGGTAGCCAATAAAAAGTTGGCTGCACAGTGCGGGATGTACAATTCACCGACATACTTTTGCAGTTTTAAAATCTCCACCTGTGGTGCTCTCTAGACCTTCGCCAAGTGTCCACACTTGTCAATTTGGCTATGGGCAACCAAACGATTTTTTGCCGAAAATTGGAACTAGATTGAAACACTGCGAAAAGGAGCTCTGACCCAATTCTTTTCTGCCCCCTTCTCAACTGAAGATTGATGCATTTTTCCCTACCTGTAAAACCGCTCAAGACGTAAATCATATGTTGTCAACCTCTACCAAGTACGCCCGCGCGTAAAGACATGTTTGTGTATATGTGAGCTATGTTAAAACTTATCTTCTTGGTATCACCCATCAACTCCTGTAAATCTGCAGCGTTCAACCACCCATGGGGGGTATCTGCTTGTGTGGTGGGTGATGCTGACCCCACCCATGAGCAATTTGCGGAGGTGAACCCAGGGTCGGCTCGGGGTGTTTTGGTATCGATAGCACGGCTTCGCGCGGATGTTAATGGGGCCGATGGTCCTCTGCATCTTCAATGCAGAGGCTGGGGCGACTGTCACACTGCTGCCATTGGGAACCATGTGCATGGTCTGTACAGAGCAGCAAAGCTGAATTCTTTGGATGTCTGCGCCAGCATCTCCCGTGTCTCTTAAGAGTTTGGGACCAAAAGCGTCTTGCTGAGAAGAGTTGAAAAACGTTGAATCTAGACAAAAGAGCAAAAATCGGCTCATGGAGCCCAATTTTATTGGCAGACATAGTCAAGGTTCTGAAGTCGATGGATCCACGGTCAAAACAGCTTGGCACATCCCTTGGCACTGTTTTAAATCAAGTCTAGTTGAAGTCTCCGGGTCTCATCATACCTTGCCTCGGCATTCCAGCCATCACTGGAGAACTGCAACATGCCAAGATGGCAACCAGAACAAATGGAAAGACATTGGCCACAACAATTTGAACATTACATAACATTAACATGTACATAATCAATTAGGGGCTAATTTAGTATCTGGACTCCTGTTCGGGAACCTGAGAAACGGCAAATTAACGCAAATTCAAGCGGGGGCAAGAACTGGTTGCCCCACTCACCACTCTTTTGATGCGCTTGGGGGGGTCCAAGGAGCCTACAGTCTGCAGATTTTGATAGTTGCTACTCATCATGGCATCCTTCCTGCAATTAGTTCCAGGTTTTCTCTAGGTCACCACATGCAACAAGGGCGGCTAGGTGCTTCAACAACAACCTGAATCCAACCTGGCAATCCAACCTCCGAAGGAAAAGGTCATCTAAAGATAGAGTACCAACAATAGGGTACCAACAATAGATGTAAACTAATAATGGTTGTGCGGTTTTCCAAGCATCTTTGCCATGTTATAAACCCAACAAGAATTGGATGAAAAATGCATACTAAGGTACGCCAAATCGCGTGGTTTGCAATCCTTCTATTGAAATATCGCCATTTTTGGACAAATCCAAATTAGGCAAACCTGCCAGCCAGGTTTGACCACTGGCTGGTGCTTTGAGCTTCCCAGCCCTGCTTTAGGCTCCGGGGCACTGGCCTCCGGGAATGGATCTTGTTGTGAAATCTTTGGATCTGGTTTCACTAGAGGATTGGTATAGGTACAAACATCATATACCATGCAGTAATTACCAGTATATCTTGGTATTGGTATATGCTCCATTATGGGTATACCAATCCCAATATGTTGACATATCAATCACATCTTTGGATCCTGGTACTATACATGCCCTTTGCAGGACATATTGGTGAGGCAGTGATGTATTCCCAGCAAGATTGGCTCTTTGGGCACTACGTTCTTGTCGGGGATAGGTCCGTGTGTAAAATCCTATCGCAGTACTTGCCATTGGCAAGCCGTGTAGGTACAAGAAAGGTCATTCGTGCGAATACCAACAAACCAGTTTTCGCATTCACTCTTCAGTATGCTAAAATTGGAATGATTGTTGCTAAGTTCACCATGCTAAGGAAGACCGTATGACATATGAGTCATCCAATAATAAATCATGTTCAAACATGTTCAAACATGAGAGGCAGTAAAACTAAATAGATTCAAAGTCGATCGAACTGTACGCACCATGCAATCCACCAAGTATAAATGGGATTGTCTGAGAATCAGGTACTGTACCATAGTACCGCAAAATCTGATAGTTGATCCTTCTCACCAAGGTTCTGGACAAAGCTATGAAACCTTCATCCGAGCCTTGATCGCACCTTTCACACCTCGATTGGCCCTGGCACAGGTTTCACGACTTCACGACTTCACGACAGATTGGGGAATCATTTTCATCACCCATTCCTCAATTTTTTCTCCAGTGGAGGGTACTTGTTCCCCTCTGCTAAATCACCAAACCAAAAAATCCCCATTTTTTCCGCATCAACCACCGAACCAAGACCTCCGAATCTAAACCAGGCAGGCCACTGATCCTGAGCACGCTTTTCGGCCGCTTCCGCAGCAGCCTGCTGCACCAGATTTGATGTGAGTCCGAGTTGGAAATGGTAAATTTGGCTGGAAAACACACTGTTTCTGCTTTAAAAAAATGGATCTTGGGATCTTCATGTGCTCAATTTTCTGTATGTAAGCATTCTTGACCCGCAGTGCTATTTACACCCTAATACTGAACTGAATTTGGCACCGATTTTATGAATTGTCAAACAAAGTAGGAAATCATGATTCGTTTTGAAGATATTTATTGAATGATTGCAAAATATGAAAAATTCGATATTAAGTTAAATACATGTCACAAACTGTATATGGTTGAGTTCCTGTACAATCTCCGGAAAAGCACTGTTTGTGCCTTCTCTGCTTTTTTATGATTTATGAATACGTATGACAATATGTTTTGAAATAACAATTGTGCACTAGGAATGTCAAATATTTTTCATTCAACAAGGGCTGACCCGCCCCCATTTGGTCCGAGTTCTCACAAATTTCACCACACTTTGGACCCTTGCGACTGCCTGCCGTCTGGCCAACCGTTCTTCGTCGCTCATGTTTTTGTTGTAGATGACTGGCCTGCGCCATGGCAAGTTGCCACCAAAAACTCAGGACCATCTGCAGCCAAGCCACTTGGAAGGGTCACTGGTGTTTGACCTGAGCCGGGCAGCTGGGCTGCCAAAATGTCAACCAAATGTCAACCAAATGATGATCTTTAATGGCACAGTCATACACCAACATGCCAAAATCATTGCATTCTGTCGAAAAACACTGTGGATCCCAACTGGCAACATCCCATGATGCTCACGGCTGTCTTGGCTGAAAATCGTAGTGCCGGGCTCCCGGGTCTCCAGCCATAACGGGTCCACAAGTCGTTTCCCAAGCTGAACGACACCAACGAACCACCCACGGCCAGACATATTTTTTAATCCAAGCAAAGTTGTAAGCGTTACACACCTACATACATCCATCAACCAAAAAGCTACGGTAATATTTGTAAGCATCAGTGCTTAATCTGATGGCTGGAAAATGTTCTCCAAAATGACCCCATGTGTCCAGCACAGCGGCAACATGAAATACAAAAGGCATCAAAATGCAATATATACTAAAATGCCAAATGCATCGACGTGTTACGCAAATTCGACAACAAATTGTAACGATAAGAGGCCCAAACGGTGTTTAAGACCCTTTGAGAGAAACCTGTCTGAAACATCTCTATACCGGGACTTCGACAAAAAACAAATCGATCATCACGGAAGGAATTTGCAGAAGATATTGAAAAATTTTTGCAACCATTCAATTCTAACATGTTCTAACGAAATATTTTAAAGATCTTCCTGAAAGGACCCCAAAAAAAATCCACCAAAATTTCCACAGAGTTTCTCACAAGGACCCTTAGAAGATCTTATAGCAACAAAAGGGGTGAAACCAACGCGATAGACTGTACATACCCCACCACCGAACAACGGCTGTGTGCTCAGTGGAAGGCATACCTCACCACGCCCAAAAAAATGTAAAAAAAATCGATTCAGTGAAGTTTTCTCAACTAATATCATAGCAGTACAACAAATCAAAATTTATTCATAAAAAAAACATAACAGTCCAAAAAAACAGTTTATATATTGTTAATTGCTTCATTTTTCTCAACAATATCAAACCATAATTACCTCATTCAATTTTTAAAACTCATAGCAGTCAAAGCATACTTACCTCATTCATTTTTTCAAATTCATAGCAGTCAAATAAAACATTATTACCTTATTCATTTTACAAAATCCTGTCCATCAACCGTTCCTAAATTCCTTTTATGTTTCTCTGTTTTTAAATGTTTTTGCTGATTTTGCTCGATCAAGAAACGCCTCAACGTATATGTCTTTGCACATGAACTGCCAAGCTGCCAAAGGTTTCAATGGCTATGCTATGCAACACCAAACTGACAGCAAGTACATGTATGT
>Ga0126342_10013504_pt1 | contig 14460 bp, 13 predicted proteins | sample Cyp1metagenome_FD_92528 | JGI IMG/M metagenome (GOLD analysis project Ga0126342, IMG submission 92528) | Coral microbial communities from Lord Howe Island, Old Settlement Bay, Australia - Cyphastrea 1 metagenome | ecosystem: Host-associated > Invertebrates > Cnidaria > Coral ... | reverse complement strand
TCCAACTTCCATGTTGAACATGCTCCTTCAAGCTACTTCCATGTAAGTGATTTACGGTCAGTTTTTTACATTTTCTGGTCCGGTAGCCCAGTTTCACGTTTTCCCCGGGAATTGGACCGATACAACTTCCATGTAAACCGACAGGCTTTTGCGTTTTGACTTCCACGGTAAAATGACAGGGTGTAATAATGTTAATAATGTTTAATAATGGTTAATGGATGGTACAATGTGAAGCCCCCGTTCGATAGCTAAGTTGGTGAACATAACTCCAATTTCACTATGGTTTATGGTACGCACATCACTATAGTTACTGGGGCTTTTGTTAACCAACAAACATAACTGGGGGGCCTCACATTGTATGGTTCCATAGCATTGATATGACTGAGAGATGATGGTTGATGGTTAATGGTTAATAATGCTCAATATACCCTAGTTGTGAACATAGTTGATAGTGGTTATTAAGAATGATTCATGGAGAGTGATGGTTGATGATGGTTGATGATGGTTGATGATGGTGAATGATGGTTAATGTTGATGATTAATGAGTAATGGATAATGATTGATGGTAGATGATTAATGACCGACAACGATGGTCAACGACCGTCAATGATGGTTAATTATTGTTAATGATGGTTAATAGTGGTGATTAATGGATAAGAATACCCGGGTTGATTTGTTATGAAATGGGATACCATCGTTATGTACGGTTCCACGGCGTGAGTAGATGATTTATAGATGATTCATAGACGATTTATGATGATTTACAGAGGATTTACGATGATTTACCTATTATATAAAGGGACATTTAATCGTATTTCATTATGTTTCATTGTTTTTTGGATCCATGGAGCATGACTAACTGTTTTGTAGGGATTTAATGATGTTTTAATAGTGTTTCTATTTTTGGTATTAATGGGATATATCCTTTGGTTCATTGACATAGCTATGGAACATGGCCCATAGAAATAGATGATTTATGATGATTCACATATTAAATGACATATTTAATGGTGTTTTATAGTTTTTTTTGAACAATGGAACATAACCATGGAACGTGGCCCATAGACATAGATGATTTATGATGATTTTCAATGGTGCTTCATTGTTTATTTTTTCCTTGTGGAATCGATGGCATATGATCAACTTTTTGTCAGGGTCTAGTGGGAATATAAATGTTGCTTTGATTTAGAGACCATTTGACTATATAGAGCATATAACAACATTAGTTTATGAAATACAATGGGATATAACTAACCAACTTGGTATGACATTTGAACATTGAATGGTGATTTAAGTCATATATTTAGATGAACCGAGCTTTGCACAGAGATCGGTCGACCCAGTCAGGGCTGTTGGGAGTAAGACCTCATGCAACTTCAGCTGATGGAGGCGCAAATGATGATTTTCCACAGTTATGTTAATTTACCAGAGGCTAATAATATCACTATTACCTTGATGATTAACTATTATATGACATGACATAATATGGATAATCAACTATAATATATGGATTTTCCCCTATCGTTTACCCATAGTTACCCTCGGGTAATTTGTTGCAGTTTGCTATTGAAGCCATGGCCCATTAGTTTGTTGATTTACCGTTCTTAAAGACGGTGATTTTCCAGTTCGCAAACTGTTAGTTTACCAGAGGGTAAGGCGCACATGATACTAGATTTTGGTTTTGTGGGCATCCAAGTTCTGATGAAATATGATTCTAGATAAGTATCTATAAGTATCTATAAGTAGGTTACATGGGAAAAATAAAACAATCAAAACAACTGGATGAGAAATTGTTGAAGCAAGTATCTAACCTGGTTCAAATTAACGGGTGCTAACAGTTCAATGGAATATATATATATAATGGAAGTATGATTTATTAAATTCTACGTTGCATTTCTGAAATGGTTTCTTCCACTGAAATTGCTGACAAAATTGGTTCCTGATGATTTTTCCAACCTCGGCTGGTGGATGATTGGGGTTGATACAAACCGTTATGTCTTGGGGAATATCAGAATCCATCAGGGAAATCCCTATTAATTGAATATCAATGATATCTGTTCAACACATTGGTTCAATATATCCCTATTAAACTGCTTGGAATCCCGTTTTTATTGAACCAATGTATTGGGGAATATCAATAATGTTTAGGGAAATCCATATAAGTGGCAAAACATTATTGAAATTCCCCAACTAAATATTAGTCAGTTATATGGATTTCCCTAAATATTTTTGGAGGGTTATTTTTTTTGGGAAGAAAGGACGGGAAAAAAACCAAAAAAAAAACGGGAAAACATCCCAAAAAAAACGGGAACAAAATCCCCCCAAAAAAAATGCAACCCTATTTATTGGCAAAAATGATTCAACTGACTAAACTTCCGCCAATCAAGTTTCGAAGTGTCCAAAATCGCAGGACCACATTGTGGCCACATCGCGCAGTGGTAAACCCACAGGGATGCCACCGGCACTGCAACAATTGAAGCTCGGGCGGATGTTGAAAAATGTGGAGGTTTCCAAGTCGTCACGAGGCTTTAATAATGATTAATAATGGTTAATGATGGTGAATGATGGTTAATAATGATCAATATTATATATATATGTATACAATTATTTTTTGGGGGTTTCCATAAATGAAGTTTCCCCAATAGCTGGATGGTTTACAATAGAAAATCCTATGAAGAAATGGATGATTAGGGTACCCTATGACTTAGGAAAACTCCATGTTTGCGTTGTGTTAACGTTGGGTAATCTGAAACACCTGGGCTTCGATGATTACAAATGATCCAGATGGGTCGACGATTTATTTTTCTTAAACATGGGCTTGTAAGCTTGTAAGGTTTTTTAATGTGTTTTGGGTTTCAATGGGTTTAGATGGATCAGTAAACTGGACTATTTCTTGCAGGATGATGAATTCCACTGTGTGGTTCTGGAGTATCTTAGATTATGTTCCTTGGTTTTCCTGCATTATGGTTAGAATTAGAGGTACTTTTAGATAGTCTTTATGGCTATGGATCAATACCTATGAAAATACCGTATTTTTAGTGGGTTATTCACATCCCTTTTAACCCAGCTATGACTTGATGTGAACTACAGGGGTACTACATGGGTTTTGACACACTGCCATATGTCGAATATATCCTGTGACTCCAGACTGGGGTACTCATGTATCGATTCGACGACCCGACATGGTAAACGGGCTTACATAGCGAACTGGAAAATCCGCATTGTTAATGGGAAAACTCACTATAAATGGCAATTTTCAATAGCTATGTTAAATTACCAGAGGATATGCATTTTGTTAATGGGAAAATCAACTATTTCGACTGGGCCATTTTCAATAGCTATGTTTGACATAACCAGAGGGTATGCATGTGTCATTTCAAAGCGACCAACTAAGAAAGTACAAACTCAAGACTTTCAAGTATATCGGAGGAATATTGTTTTCCCCCCAAGAAGATAGAACCATGCCATAATATATCACTATTTTTAGTGAGACGATAGAAGTTTTTGGATGGTGAAGGATGAGGGTTTTTTGTAGCGATTGAACATGGCAATTTATAGTGGATTTGCCCAATAAAAATGGAGAATATCCTTTTCTATCATTTTGGGGAGAAGTAGATACATATATTATAGATATACATGAGATTACATGAGAATATATGGGTATGGGTCAATACCTATAGATACATTTTTAGTGGGATGAACATCCATAAATCCCAGCTATTTTGGGGTTCACTAGGTACCAGGGTTTTGACCCATCCCCATATTAGGAATAAAATTAGACTTATGGAGGTTTCCAAAAAAGGCGTACCCCAAGTCACGATTTTTTTCATGACTAAGTCACGGTCACATTTTGGAGGCTTTTGGCTTTGGGCTACCCCTATGGATTGGAAACCCCCATGAAATAAATAGGAATATACTAAGATGCCAATCTATATGGGAATATACTAAGTATACATTCTGGAATATTGGTCAACATATTCTGAGATTTATAGTGTTATTCCTAATCTTACATATATTCCAACATAAAGTGGGGAATATCCTGATACCAAAATGATATCACTAATGTGTTATATTGCCAATCCTAATACATATCTTACATTATCTTACTATATTCCAAACTACCACTTAAAATTATCCTGATATCATTTATTTAAATGGCCATAGAAGTACTATTCATTGTATTAAAAACCATATATTAACCATTAACCGTCTATAACCATATAATAACCATATATTACCATCTGGTTATTTAACGTAGCCATGGGAAATCACCATGTTTAAAAGGTAAACCATCTATAAACGGGCTATTTTCCATGGCTATGTTAAATAACCAGATGGTAACCATGATATCTTCCAGTGGCCCATCTTGTATTCATGAGGTATTCACTGCATCCTGCATCCAAGGATGGCCGCAATGCAGACCACTTGTGCCGCGGCTGCCGCGGGAGATTGAGATTAGCAACGACAAGTGGCTATGGAACAAAAAACATATCATGTATGGTTGGTATAAAAATCCAAATATCGTTGGTTTATGACATTGCTTTACTCACATTTTGGTCTTTCTGATGGAAATCAACCATCAGGAATAAGGATATAATGTTGAATACCTATATCTTTGATGCTTGGTTTGCATAAATATGCCATAGGCGAATAAAGGAAGTTTAGGAAATCAATCCAGGGCTGAAATATCGTTATTCATAACAAATGAATATATATATATATATATACACACTTGGTGGCTTATCCCACGAATCCTAAGTAGATTATATCCCTGGCTCATCCAGTGGGACTTCTCAAAAAACTGGGTAGTTCACTAACCAACAAAAACGATTCGTGGTAGTAGTTCCACCAAGCGTTTTGTATTTGTAAAACATGCTTCTTCCATGGATTTTCCGGTGGTTAAATCATTGGCGTTGAAGCGATGGAGGGGCGGTTTTGCGATGGATTTTCCATGATCCAAACGTAAAGCGTATCTTTTTGGGGACGAAACAAAAACGAATCAACTCAGAGCTTTTTTGGATTATTTACCCTCTGGTAAACATACAAAAAGCTATTGACAATTGCCATTTATACTGGATTTTTCCATTGAAAATGGTGGATCTTTCCATAGTTTTTTGTTAACGTTTACCAGAGGGTACTCTATAGAGGTGAACTCTCCATTTCTGAATCATGTTGAATCCATATCTACCAGACAAGAGATCTGGATCTAGACATTCCTCCATTATACATGATTACCCTGGATTATTTATAATGGGAATGTATAGACTATAGATCCATTATTATACATGATTATCCTGGATTTTTTATAATTATCATTCATTATCTATACATTATCTATTTATAATTTTCTATTTTTATATTATTTACTCTACTTTTGGGAACTCCCCAGCTTTTCGCCTGACTATGTACCGAGGCCCTCACTACATGGTGAAGGCCGACGGCTCCGATGGGGCGGTCCCTCGGCCAAAAGTTGGGGATGGATTGCCCCCGTTTTTTTTGGGTGGTTTTTGGATGGGAAAATCCATGGGAAAATCGGAAAATCCAGGGGAAAACAATGGGAAAATGGGAAAATCCATGGGAAAACCGTGGGAAAATGGGAAAATCCATGGGAATATCCATGGGAAAACCAGGGGAATGGGAGAATCACCTAGAAATGGAGGTTTGGATGGGACAATGTCTGGGATTTTTTTTAACGTGCAAATGGGGGCGTTCTTGAAATCAAGACTCAAATTAGGTCTAATGACTTGGGTGATTTGGGGTAACGTTTGGGAAACCACCAAATTTTCGGTTGTTCAGTGGAAGATCATGGGAAAACCATGGGGACATATTTGGTACAATTCCCCGGAAATGGAGCTTTCGAATGCTGGGACAATCATGGAAGTAAATGGGGGATAATTGTGATACCAATCCTATAGGGTGAATATATGGAAGATTCAGATTAATTCTTATATACGTGTTAATCTGGTTGGTGGTTTGGAACCATGGAATTTTATGACTTTCCATATATTGGGAATAATCCTTCCCAACTGACTTTCATATTTTTCAGAGGGGTTGAAACCACCAACCAGAATATGTTAATGTTAACAACACCATGGGTAATTTTGAATGATATTGATATGGAATCATCGCAACGAACAGGATTCTGTCATATTCTAGCAATATTCCATGAGTGGCGACTATTTCTAAGCCTATCGCAGTTAAGAACTGGTACCATATACCCCTATATAAGCCCAAATAGGATTAATATATTGGTAATTCCATCCAAATCGCTCGGTAAGTTGGTTGTTGCAGAAAACTCAGGAGGAACACGGGACGACTATAGTGGAATAGTGGTGATTGAATGGGAACTACCCATGGAAAATGGGACAGCAAAAAAACATTGCTTGGGATATAGTGGGTATATCATGGAGACCCATCAGTGAAACTTCACCGTGCATCTTCTGAAGATTTCTTGACCACATTTGGTCTGTTAAAATATGCTCCCAAAGAGCACTTTCACCGACTTCGTTTTCCGACCTACCCTCTGGCAATTTAACATAACTATGGAAAATCACCATTTTTCATGGGAAAATCCACGATTTCGACTGGGCCATTTTCAATAGCTATGTTTGTTTACCAGGCCGGGTAAGTTGAGGTTGTTTTTTTGGGGGAAGACAGTTGAAGAGTTGCAGACCACGATGTCGATGTTCCTTGGCGTCCCCACCCTTAACCACCGACGCCGGCGAGTGTCGCGAGCGAGGTCATGATGGACACCATCCAAGCCTTTTGTCCGGGAGCTCGACGGCGGAGCATGGCCGAGTTGGATAGATCTGGTGAAGCAAAATATCTACCATGTATAGTTGATTTCCCTATAAAAAATGGTGATTTTCCATGGTTATGTAAACGTTTACCAGAGGGTATGTACCCCACAAACCATAGATATCCCATGGTCTGGGTAACTTAGATCACGACCGAACCCTGTCCTCCCGAAGCCTGGTTTATCATGGTTTAGATATAGGAAATCATCCCCTTTTATGGCCGCAAGATTCAGGTTAGTGAAATATTAGATTTTACCCAGAAATATGCGAATTCCCATATTTTCAACGACAATAGATAGGGAATTCATGGGAATTATGTAGATCTAGTCTGGTGTAGATATACCATATCAACATCTACATTAGATTGGTATTTCAACTATTCTGGTGTAGAACTACCAGTATAATAATTATGTAGATATATCATATCTACAATAGATATTTGATGTATGTTAGTAAATACCACATAGATATTATCATGGGATATCTTATCAACAATATAATTAGTTTTACCCTAGGGCCAAACTAACATGGATGTGGAAACCTATGGTTTCCCAGGAATATGATATATATATATGATAATACCACTAAATATTGTTTTTAATATGGTGGAGAACGGGATGTTTTACCCTGGGTATATATAATATATACCCAGGGTAAAACATCCCGTTATCCACCATATTACCAACAATATTTATTTGCATATATATTGTATATTACACTACGTTATAATGAACAATTATGGTATTTGGTGGTTTCAAACATTTTATATTTTCCATAATATATGGGATGTCATCCTTCCCATTGACTCATATTTTTCAAGATGGTTATTGCACCACCAACCAGTTATGGTATTTGGGGTGTGTTTGGAAATGGGGGGAATTTCGGACCCGGAAATGACCAGAACAATGTGGTGGAAACTAGATTCAGACAAGTCCATGTATGCACATGTTGCTGTAGATTTACATGGTGCTGTGTTCAAATATCATATAATCGCGAAATATATGTCGATTTCATAAATCTAAATCTACATAAATAGCTTTGCTAGATTCATAGATTGTCATTGATCTAAGTTTTTGCTAGATTCCTAGATCTACATGGAATAAAAACACAATATCACATCCACCCTTCTTATTGGATCTAAAAAGGCTGCAAGTCGTCACCGATCTTCCGCCACCGCCGACAGGCCGTCCGGGGCTTTTGGCGGAGTCGGCGGTGGGGTTGCCCAACGGGTGGTGGTTTGATCTGTCATTTAACGGGACAAACTAGTGAAATATTAGTGAAATATTAGTGACATATTAGTGAAATATTAGTGTTAATAGTGAAATATCAAAATTGCGAATGGTCGATAATTTTGTGTTTATTTATTTATTTTTATTTTTTGAGAATGGTCGATAATATAGTCGACCCATTGTTGATAATGTTTGTTTGGTGAAATATAGTTGAGGTGGGTTGACAAAATGATCTTTTATTGCTGAACAAATATAGTTTATGGATTTTTTTATGGTAGATATTAATGTAGATACAATTTTTCATGGGGTGAAACTGAAACGAAACATTCACAACCAGGATATTTCATGGTTTGTAGTGGGATACATAGGAAAAAAAACACGGTCGCAACACCGAGCAGAATTTCACGGGGACATCGCCGGATACCAAGGTATTGTTGTTAAATCATTGGGCCAGATTTACCCTCTGGTACCCTCTGGTAAACGTTTACATAGCTATTGAACATGGTGATTTATAGTGGATTTACCTATTAAAAATGGTGATTTTCCATAGTTATGTTAGTTTACCAGAGGGTAAACTAACATAGCTATAGAAAATCACCTTATTTTTAATGTGCATGCCTCAAGTCTGAAGGGGCATTTCCAATCATAACGTTAAATTACCAGAGGGTAAATATTTGGTCAGCCTCCGGGTATGCCTGGGATGAGTTGTTGAATACTTCAATCTTTTGCTGAAGATGGGGAGATATAGCAAGAATATTTAAAAAAACATTCTGGTTGGTGATTTCAAACATTTTTTATTTTCCATAATATATGGAATGTCATCCTTCCCATTGACTTTCATATTTTTCAAGATGGTTATTGCACCACCAACCAGCAATAAACACAGAATCAAGGTAATTAATGGTCCATTTATAGTTGATTTACCTATTAAAGATGAAAGATGGTGATTTTCCATAGTTATGTTAGTTTACCGGAGGGTAATTACAGTATCCAAGATTTGCTGATGTTTTCTTTGGAAACATGGTCATCATTTGAGGTACTCCGTTGCTCCCGTTGTGTTTGGGCAACGGGCAAATCTCCCCACAGAGTTGCCTTATAAGTGGCTGATGGTTTATGGGAGATATAACGAACTAGTTAATGGGGGTTATAATGGTTTATAAACCAACAAACATCACTGGGGGTCCCTTCTGATAAATGCATCTATCTATCTATCTATCTATCTATCTATATCTATATATCATTTCTATATATCTATATATCTATATCTATATATCTATATATCTATATTTTTATATATCTATATCTATATATCTATATATCTATATATCTATATATCTATATATATATATATATATTTATATCTCTATATCTCTATATCTCTATATCTCTATACCTCCATATCTCCATATCTCTATATCTCTATATATCTATATATCTATATATCTATATATCTATATATCTATATATCTATATCTATTTATCTATTTATATATATCTATTGTACATCTATTATATATCTATATCTATATCTATATCTACTATTAGGGTCCAGCTTGCGGAAGGCGAGTTGCATGCTTGTGGGTTCCCTGTGTGGGCTAGTGGTAGTGTCTATCTCTTTGCAAGCATGTGCTTGCAGCGTGCAACGCAGAAGCAACTGTCAAAAGTCTCTGCAAGCTTTTGGCCAGAAGGAACTTGCCCTGGGTGACCCTGACCTTGACATACGTGCTGAAAAGCCATGTCGTCAGAAGCACCTGCTGATGTTGCAGCCGTTGCTCCGCCGGCAGACCGTTTGGCAGATTTGAAAGCAGCACGGCAGGCGCTGAAACGGCAGTTGGCGCAAGCAACCCGAGAGGTGAAGAGCCAGGACATAGACTGGTGGCCATCCGACATGCTAATGTCCTGTCTTGCTTTCCCATCAATGACAGCCATTCATTCATGCATGTTTGCTTCGTAATCACTGATGCCGCAGGAAGGCACTACATTGATCAATGCTAGCTTGTTTGAAGCATGTTGTCCGTGCCGGGGGGAGGAGAAAAAAAGACGTCGTATCATGAAGCAGGCTGCAAAACTGAGCACGGAAGATTTGTCCTGGCTGTTGGCGGTCAAGGTTGCCAATGGTCGATCCTGATGTTTGCAGTGTGTGTGCAGAGGCATGGCTGTGACAATTGCACAGCCATGCAGGAGACTGTGTGTTGGCATTTGGCCGTGCAGGGCGCCAATGTCGTCCTGGTTGTGTCACAATGGCACGCAAACGCGTGAGGACGTTGCCAGTTTGCGCACGCAGTGTGCACTTGTGTGTGACTGACACTGTGACGCCAAAGGTGTCGGAAAATTATCGCAGCCGGCCACCCATGTTGCATGTTGGCTGTGGGAGTGATTTGAGTCATGCATTCATTCATTCCATTCAGAAGACTGCTTTGCATGTTGGCTGTTGGAGTGATTATGGACGAAGCTCGCACTATCGCAAGCATGTGGCACCATGTTGCGGAGGTGTCAGACAAAACACACGCCGTATCCTGGCAGTGATTTAACGTTCTCCTGCTGCGGCAGCAGCGATGGATGCTGGCGCGCTGCTTATGCTGCGCCTGGTGCGGGCGCGGGCTGGCGCTGCTTGCGGCCGGTGCATTCTGGCAGCTCTTGGGCGCAAAGCTGGCAGTGCTGGAGGCAAACCCGTCAGAATCAAAACATATGATGCTCATGGGCTCATGGTTGTACCATGTGTGTACGACGAATGTAAGCATGTTGAGGCAGTCAGTAACCATCAAACTTCCAGGGTGAGTATCTCTCCTTGTTAGCGGGGCCATGTCGAAAAATCTCTACTAGACTCCACACATTGCACGCCAGCACGCAGGTTGATGCTGCCGTTCTGGGGCCTTTGCGCCTGGTGCTGGCGGCTGGTGGTGGGCAACAGTGCACCTGGGCATTTGGTGCAGCTGGTGGCTATGCAGGTGGGTATCCCACCGCACCATTTCACTGACAGTGCACCTGGGCACGTGGTGCAGCTGGTGGCTGTGCAGGTGGTTATCCCACCGTACCGTTTTGCACCTGGGCACGTGACGTGGTGCAGCTGGTGGCTGTGCAGGTGGTTATCCCACCGCCCCGTTTCACTGACAGTGCACCTGGGCACGTGGTGCAGCTGGTGGCTGTGCAGGTGGCTATCCCACCGACACGTGGTAATCAGACCGCCCCGTCAGTGACAGTGCACCTGGGCGCGTGGTGCAGCTGGTGGCTGTGCAGGTGGTTAGCCCACTGTCAGGTGGTTATCCCACCGCCCTGTTTCCTGTTTCACTGACAGTGCACCTGGGCACGTGGTGCAGCTGGTGGCTGTGCAGGTGGTTATCCCACCGGACCGTTTGACTGACAGTGCACCTGGGCACGTGGTGCAGCTGGTGGCTGTGCAGGTGGCTATCCCACCGGTTTCACTGACAGTGCACCTGGGCACGTGGTGCAGCTGGTGGCTGTGCAGGTGGTTCTCCCACCATAGCGTTGCACTTATACCTGAGAGTTGGTATTGTCATATGCAGTTTGTAAACAACGTGATGCAAAGAAGGGTGTGTATACAATCCATGGGTACACGATATGTGTCTCCGAAGTTAGTTGGGTCCAACACGGTTTCTGTTGTCCATATGGGCGGTTCAGTTACTTGTTGGACAGGTTTACCTAAGCATCTTCTACGTGGCATGTTGACTTGTTGTACCTGACGTGCTGTAGACATGTGGCTGAGTGAATGGAAAGGCTGTCTATGTGATGCAGACAGTGGCAGGAGAAGAACTATAACTATATATATATATTATAGATATATAGACTGACACATCCGTAGGTTGCAGTCTAAAATCTAGACTAGGTATATATAGGTATGTATATATATATAAGCAAGTATATAGAATATAAATATGTATATATATATATATATATACACGTATATTTGTATAGAGAGAGAGAGAGAGAAGCAACAAAAGCACCAGGCCTGTCGGAAGGGACGGCTTTAGAATGCTTGGACGTGTGGTCCAACGTCGCTTCTAGGTCGTGTGGTCCTGTGTGGTCCTGTGGTCCTCCAACGTCGCTTCTAGGTACAAATAATTCTATTCTCCCAGAGGCGGATTTGGAGGACCGTCATTTTTTCCCCTGTTTTTCCACAGTTTTTGCCGAATGGTGGTCCTCCGCGGTCCTCCGACCGATCTTGTCCCTGCTGTCGTTTGGGTTTCGTCGCACTCCATGCCCGTAGTTTGATCCCGTTCATGCTCTTGCCACGGTTTTTCACTGATTCCAGCAGTGGGACAACAGCCACAGAAAGAGCATGGGGAGACATTGCATGCTGTGCATTGTACCGGTCCCTTTGTCATGGACTGCTCAGCTTCAAAGAAGCCATGACATTGCCATTCATGTCACTCGGCAGACAAACGCATGATCATGCAGGTCAGACGGCGGCTCTGTGGTAAGCAGCCGCGTCCAGACGGCCCGCCGGACCGGGAGTCACGCAAGCAACTTCTGATATGGCTGCGTGACAAATGGGCTGCGCAGCGAATGGCCGCTCGGAATGAGCACGGACAGCCCAAGCGGCAGCGGTGGAGAGCTTCATTTGCACAAGCCGACAGGCAGATTTTGCGCGACATGTTGCCGCAAATTCCTGTCAAGTTTGCACGTGCTGCACGTGACCTACTGGCAGCGTGGCATGTCGAAGAGCCTATTGTCAACGAGCCGTCGCCGCAAGCATACAAGGGCACTGGTACTATGTTCAGATACAGCGGCTCCTTTAGCATGGTTGAGCATCAACCTTCCCTAGAGCTTTTTGCTGCAGGACCATCTGTCGACATTGATCTGCCCACTGCCGGCTTACGCACCGCACCGCAGGTGCTTGCCATTTGGGATGACTTCCAAAGTTGCGTGACCGAGCTCGGCAACAAGTGTCGCCTTGAACGGGTCAGCACCGCCTTGGAGCTCCACACAGAGGTGACAATCCAACGGAGAGCGCCGTCCATTCACTTGCATATGATGTTTGACACCCGCGCCTTGGCAGCAATGCAGACACCTGTCTCGCAGGCCCCAATATTATGTCATTTTTTTTCTCATTCCCAATGCCTGGCAGTCATTGGTTTACCCCGTCCAATGTGAGGACGCATCTCCCCCAAATCTTTTCGGTCCTCGTTGATGTTCGTTTGTGATGGGTACAACCAGAAACAGATTGCATATAGGCCCTATAACCTTACCTTCATGGCCCATGCACCCTCATGTGCGGCCAGGGCGATAAGTGCACCTGTCTGGACAAAGCTTGGCATTCCGTGGGTGCAAGCCGCACATCTCCTTGGATTGTTCGTAGGCTCGTGGGCGTTCAGTCCGTCGTGCTGTGGATCAAGGCCACTTTTATCTCCAAGTGGAGAAGAAAGGGTCCATTTTTCGCACGACCACTTGCCCTGCATACCAGACTTTCACAGTAAGCCCCGATTGGGTAACTGGACTCTGGCAGGGGGATAAGATTAGCAAGGAGTGTGCCGAGCAGCACTACGTCCAATGCAAGCGCAACATTCGTGCTTACTGTGAGAACTTGAAGTGCCATGGCCAGAAGCAACGCGAGCTGTACATTCAGCAGCAGCAGGCTGCTGCAGCAGAGCTCTTGCGCCCACTGCAGAAAGAGCCAGTGGAACTACCAGAAGTAACGCAGCTGTTCTTGCCACAGTTCACGCGGCCCATGCATCGCCGGAAATTCTTGGTTCTGAATGGCCCAACGCGCATGGGGAAGACTGTCTATGCACGGTCTCTCTTTGGTGCAGATCACACGTATGAAACCAATTGTTCGGGGGTTTTGGAGCCCGACATGAGGGAATATGATGTGCTACGGCACCGGTGTGTGGTGTTTGATGAAGCTAGTGTCCATCTGGTCTTGAAGCACAAAAAACTGTTTCAGGCGCCGCCTGCCGAAATTTCACTTGGGCACTCGGCTACAGGCATGTATGTTTATCGCATCTGGGTTTGGAATGTGGCGCTCATTGTCACATCCAATGTCTGGACCACCGAACTGGCGCAGCTCGCTGCAGAAGATCGGGAATGGCTGGAAGGGAATGCGACTCTCATTCAGCGCAGCCAGCCCTTATACAGACAAGACTGACTCAGCACCCGGTTCCAAAAAAGGGGTCGCTAGACGGTTGCAAACCAGCCGTCGTCAGTGAGGGCCCTTGTTGTATTTATATATCTATTTATATCTATATATATATAAATATATCTGTATCTATATCTATCTATCTACATCTATCTATATCTATCTATATATCTATATATCTATATATCTACATATCTATATATCTATATATCTTTATATCTATATCGATATCTATCTATCTATATCTATATCGATATCTATCTATCAATATCTATATCGATATTTAAATCTATATCTATTTCTATATCTAGTCTATATCTATATCTAGTATCTAGTCTAT
>Ga0126342_10013503_pt1 | contig 14461 bp, 21 predicted proteins | sample Cyp1metagenome_FD_92528 | JGI IMG/M metagenome (GOLD analysis project Ga0126342, IMG submission 92528) | Coral microbial communities from Lord Howe Island, Old Settlement Bay, Australia - Cyphastrea 1 metagenome | ecosystem: Host-associated > Invertebrates > Cnidaria > Coral ... | reverse complement strand
GCCACCATCATCATCACCACCTTCATGGTCATCGTCATCATCCTCCTCATCCTCCTCGTCATCGTCATCATCACCACCGCCACCATCATCATCACCACCTTCATGGTCATCGTCGTCATCCTCCTCATCCTCCTCGTCATCGTCATCATCATCACCACCATCATCATCATCATCACCACCTTCATGGTCATCGTCGTCATCCTCCTCATCCTCCTCGTCATCGTCATCATCATCACCACCATCATCATCATCACCACCATCATCATCATCATCTTCATGGTCATCGTCACCAAAATCTAACCAGAGTGGGTCCATTTTCGTTGGGAAGCTGGTGGATCTTGGAGCCAGGTGGCCCAGCGCGCCTTGGGTGAGATTGTCTACTGCCGTTTGCCCGAGGAAGGGACGCGCTTCAAGGTGGGACGAGCCGAATTGAGGCAGCAAAAGAGCTAAGGTAGAGAGAAAGAGTTGTAGTGGTTTAAAAGATATAATGAATCATAGTGATTCATATATAGTTACAGTCATAGTCACACGGACATATGTGCATCACCGGTTAAGAATCAAGATCATGAATTTATTCAAACAGGGGGCTGGTGGCCCATGCAAGTACCAGCCGACGTACCTGCTTAGAATACATTGTGACTTTAGGCTGTTGCAGGTTAAGGTCTACATCTCCACATGCTTTTCCTGTCAGATTGCTGTGCCAGGATGATTTAGGTAACATTCAGGCGACGTCTACTTCAAATTTTTTGAAGTTCCAATACAGAGTAAATCACTTACTCATTCAGCAGTGTGTGTGTGTGATTTACGTATCTATTTTTTGGTTTCAAAAAGGATGATGATCCTGATTAACTGTCATATTTTTTTGGTGGGGCTGAACCACCAACCAATCAGTATTCGCTATCGTTGCTGGATATCCCCATTGTAGGCTATGTCTCTATAATGTCACCACTATTCGAACAATTATATTGTCCCCATAGTATGGCTCAACCACCAACCAGTTGATTTCCTAACTTTTGTTTGTTAATCGCCCTTTTTCCTTGGATATCAAGCAGGGGTCCCCAGTGATATTTTAATTATTTTTAATTGCACTCTTTTTCTTGCCTTTATCCTATTCTTCCTTCCCTCAGCTAATCTTAGATCCATGGCATACCTTCTGAGAACAAAACCATGCCGTAGAAAATCTGCGGCTTCTCACAGCAAAATGACCTATGACTTAAGATCTTGCCATGAATCTTCCAGCCCTGCAGTAAACCAAAATGGGTAAAGAATGATAAGGAATACCTACCATTTGTAGATCATTTTCATCGCAAATCACGGGTTCTGATAGCCGCAGGTCATGGACACCGTGGCCACCCTGGAGGCGGTCAAGACGGTGGGGGAGGTGCACAGCCCCGTGGCCGGCGAGGTGATCGAGGTGAACAGCAGCTTGGAGCAGCAGCCCTGCTTGGTGACGCATAGTCCCTTGAGCGATGGATGGTTGTTGCGCCTGGCGTTTGATGGAAAGATCCCCAGATATTTGCGACGCAGCAGTGCAGTTCCACGATGGCAGATTGAGCCTCTGCTGGCTGATGTGGAGGGTTTGCAGAACTTCTTGCAGGAGTCTTGCTGGGATTGCTGCGTTCATGGGCCATGGGTCCATTCCGGCAGGTTGCAGTTCCCATAAAGCATTAAGCCGTTTTATTCGGGGCTGATTGGTGCTTAGCTGAGGTTGATGGGGGCTCATTTTAAATAAATCAAACCAATCATTGTGCTGGTCTGCAAACTAATGCAAATATCTATCCCAGCCCTCTGCAGGAGAAACTGGTGCAGGACGGTGAGAATACCTTGGAAGAGTTGACATTTGCCAATCTTGGCGCCTTTGAGCGCAGCTACCTGCACAGAGCTGCACAGGACCGAGTGAAATAGTTCCTCAAGAATCAGCTCTCACCCGCTATCCCCTTTAGATTTTGCTTGGATTCGCGTATGGACTGGGATACCTCAAACCTCAAACCATCCATTTCCTGCCAAAATCTCCTGTGTGGAGCTGTGGGTAGATTCCTAGGTCCTAGGTGACACCTCAGGAGATGTTGAGAGATGTTTTTGCTCTCCCTTTACCTAGGAGCTGGGCCTTTTCACTGCCTCCTACGGCACCGGTGCCGGGCGCCAGCTGTTGCTGCGCCGCCGGCCCTTCAAGACCGCCGAGGATGAGGACCCCGAGGACGCCGAGGACGGCGAGGACGCCGAGGATGGCGAGGACGCCGAGGACGGCGAGGCGGAGAAGCCCGAGTGGGTCCCCACCCCCGAGCCGCTGAAGCGGCTGCCGCGCAACCGGAAGTGGCGTAAGGTTCGGCTGCTCCAACGGTAAAAAGCGGACAACAAAAGGTGCCGGCTGTGTGTTGGGAGATGGTCAGTTTGTGCTCAACGTCGCGTTGCGGAGTGTATGATGGCTCGGGAAGGATGAAACAAAAAACCCCAGCAAAATTCATGGTCAAAGAAATCGAAGAACTGCACCCAAGGATCAGAAACAGCAACATGGACGACGCCGACCCAAATAGTCATTTTAAGTTTCTCTTACAGAGGGGGACATGAACTCAAGTCTTTTGTACTTCAATCATTGCACATCCACGCAAGATGTCGCAGTGCTGCCTTAGCTGCTGATGAGGGCCTCACGTGTGGTGGAGTCCAGCGATGTCCAAAAAGTGAAGCATCAAGATGGCACCAAGACCATCAATGGAGACTCGACAAAAACAGAGATTATGTTGGATGGTTGGGGCTAAGTCCAAGCATCCAACAGATTCAAACAGTATCATTGGCCTTTAGTGAATCCTGGTGTAACATGTGTTGTTTGCCGAGGCTTCCGCGTTTTCAGGGAACGCCTGGGTGAAGGTTCATTCGCCAAAGTCAAGCGATGTGAAGAGGAAGACACCGGGCGCATGTTCGCCATGAAGGTTTGCAGTGGGACTTGGGATGTTGCTATTGGAAGATGGAACTTGTTGAGATTGTGACCTGATGACAATGGGGGATCAAACACGCGGGGAAGATGACAGAGGTTAATCAATGGTGGTTTCCCACGTTGTGTTTTCCATCTGCGATTGGACAATGATCCCACGCCAGGTCTTTCGGAAGCTTCCGCTGCGGAAGCAGCGCGAGTTTCTGCGTGCGGATGGGGGCGAGGGCATGAAGGTGCGCACCAGCCTTGACAAGGTCTACACTGAGCTGAACTTGACTTTCGGCTAGTGAGATTTCATGATGAAAATGGGCGACTTTCTAGTCATTTTGATGGAGGAGGTGAACTTCTGAACTAGTTTGATGGAGGAAAGTCCAATTCTGCCACTAGAATCACTAGATCATTATTTTTTTCCGGGTCAGATGTTATTCCCCCCCCCTCCGTGCCCGGGTGATGGGATGTTGATGCGGATGGTGTGGCCAAGCCGCCTGGTGACCCGAGGATGAAGGAGATTTGCCATCCAAACTGTGTTCGCCTCTATGCCGTCTTCGATGAGGAGCACCAAAATGGCAAGATCTATGCTGTCATGGAGCTTTTTGGCTCATGTCCTGCACCAGTTGCTAGGTGGTTTATCCCATGGTTTATACCATTATATATAGGGGTTTCAACCAACCATTCCAGGTGGTGTAGGATTTCTTCCATCCACAGTATGGCTAGACTTATGGTGACTTGAAGGTGGTGTAGGCTTTCTTCCATCCACAGTATGGCTAGACTTATGGTGACTTGAGAGATTAAGCTATTTATCTCCCCACAGATGCGCCGGTCCATTGTCCATGGCCAGTTTTTCTTGGGTTCCTCATCTTGAGATCTCTCTCTCTATATTTCACGTACAGTAAGCCAGAACCTCATCCGAACTTCCAGCAACGCACAGTCTCTTTCTTTCGATCGTTCAAATATATTTGATATATAGATATGATATATCTTTTCGTGTGAGCATTTGTTTATATATATATAATCATATATTGATTCATACACGCCAAAATTGATATTGACATATGTATTGACACATCTATTGACAAAAATGTAGAATACTCTGGATCCCATGTGGCGAATGGCCAAGATGTCCATTTTCGAGGCACGTGGAGGGGGGCCAAGTCATGGAGTGGTTCGATGAGGAGTGCCGCTTCCGCGCCACGGACCATGGGCGCGGCCTGATTCCGGAGCCCACCATGCGGGCCTACTTGTCCGATCTGCTGTGGCTCGACTTGGAGAAGGGGGGGCTTTTATGGACGCAGCGATGTCATCTATAAGTCTATCGGATAATATTACGATGGAAGAAGTTTTATGGCTAGATATCAAGAGATACTGTACCATATATGTATAGATACTATATATAGACAGATACATGCCCACTTTGTCTTTACCTATATGAAAGGCATTTGATGAATTATGGGGCCCCGGCCCCAAAACCATTAAAACCTGGAGGCCTGGAGGCCCCCTATTTGCCCTGGATCTATGCAGCCAGGGTAGCCTTGAGCTACTTGCACAGCTGCCGGATCGCGCACAGGGATGTGAAGCCTCAAAATTTGCTGATGGGGAGTCCCTTGAAGTTGGGTGACATGGTGGCATTGGCGTGGAATGGCTATGGGGATCTATGGGTCATATCTCGCCAGTGTGGTCCCATCAGCGGCATGAAATGGCAACGGATTTCTGCTGGTCTCTTCTTGTGCAGAATTCAGTTTCTTTGGCCGGGAATTTTGCCACATTCTTAGGCGATTTTGGCGTGGCCACACGGAGTCTTGTCTGGCTGCTGTGGTAGGGGAACCCATGAAGACGTGCAGGCAATCATTTGCGAAACGAACCCCCAAAAGCATCATCAAGAGACAAACCTATTTGGTTCCTGCCACGGCCAGAACATCCAATCATCACCCATACACCAATCGCAGGCCCACTACTGAAAGGTTTCCATGTCCACCCTGTGTTCCCAGAAGCCGAGCAGCAATCCCACAGAATGACAGGCAGCTAAGGAGGACCCATCAGTGTGATCAAGAAACAAAGCAGGTCGACCCATAAAAGATGCACCCAAGAACCTCAGATGATGGGAATGGGAACTGGGGGAATCCATGATATAAATTATATTTGTTGCCCGGTGCAGCCCCGGTGCAGCCCCGGTGCAGCCCCGGTGCAGCCCCGGTGCAGCAGTTCTTTTTCTCTCTTGAGGATGGACGAAGAATACCTGGTGCATGGCACTGAAGGCACTTACCACTTCTTCTCTCCAGAAATGTGCGCTCGCGGTTACTGCGGCCACGATGGACGGCGGGCTGACATCTGGGCCACAGGCGAGCAATGTCCGCCCTGGTGTTTGATGGTGAAACCTTGAGTCGTACCAGTACTAACGATATGCAAAGTGATTCAATCGAAATGACTGTATGTGGTTAATTGACATCTTGGTATGCACCAAGTGGCTAATTGGGATCCCAATCTAATCCAAGATGGTTAAACCGTAAACGTGTAGGCTTATTAACTGACATTTTTTCTCCATGGAATTTACGAACTATATAATCCAAGATGGGAACCAACAAACATGAACGAGGCGTGTGTGTTTGGGCCTTCTTGCTTGGCACGCTTCCCTATTGGCACAAGGAGCTGGGGACGGGAGTGGGTTAAGTGGGGTGGCGCTGGGACCGCAAAATCAAGCTGATCATTTCCTTTTATGTTAAATATGACGGATAATCACAACGTATACTCACATGTCCAGCTGGCAAGTTCACCCAGCTTCCACTCCAAGTAATCCCATATTTGGTCCACAAGGCAACTCTCCGAGTCCTTTCTGAGGAACTAGACATCCCCGCAAAACCAGCCAAATCTGCTCAGTTTCTGGATCCCTGAAGGAACAGCAACCATCAAGTCTGGCAGAGTCAGACTGATGGGAAAAAATCAAGTCTGGCATACCCAAACATTGTCAAAAATTATTGTGTGCTTAAAAAGTGGCCCTACATCGAACCACAAACAGAGTCATTCCTTTCACACTCAAAACCCAGAAATAGTGGCAAGGTACACTATTCAGAGCCAAATGGGAGAATCCAGCAGCCATCAATCATCGTGACATACAAGCTGTTAAATTTATTTCTTAAATACTAGCTGTAGATGGAACAAATTCAGATGTACCCCCTTTGAACTCCAAGACGAGCTTCTGTAATCCAGTTGTATACAGACAATAATGTTTTTTTTCTCCTTCTCCAGCCATAGACAGGATCACAACTCCAATTCACTGGTATTTCACTGTATTCAATCCACCTTAACATCCTGAAGGTTCGTTGGAGCCAACATTGCACACATAGATAGAAAGACACACACAACATACACACACACTCACTCACTCACACACACACACTCTCTCTCTCTCTCTACATATATATATATATATACACATACACATACAGATACATACAGACACAGATACATACAGATACATACAGATACATACAGATGGATACAGATGGATACAGATGGATACAGATGGATACAGATGGATACAGATGGATACAGATAGATACAGATGGATACAGATACATACAGATACATACAGATACATACAGATACATACAGATGGATACAGATGGATACAGATGGATACAGATGGATACAGATGGATACAGATGGATACAGATGGATACAGATGGATACAGATGGATACAGATGGATACAGATGGATACAGATGGATACAGATACCATACATACCATTCGCCATACACACCATACACACCATACACACCATACACACCATACACACCATACATACCATACATACCATACACACCATACACACCATACACACCATACATACCATACATACCATAAATACCATACATACCATACATACCATACATACCATACATACCATACCATACCCTACCCTACCATGCCACACATACCATACATACCATACACACAACACAATACAATACAACACAATACAATACAATACAACGCAATACAATACAATACAATACAATACATACATACATAAATACATACATACATACATAAATACATACATACATACATACATACATACATACATACATACACACACATATATATAGTACACACAATGCATACAATATACAATATAGAGAGATAAAGTAGGACCTGGCTGCGCTGATGGACTGCATCGCCTTCGAAACCCTGCAGCTGCCGGAACCAGGCCGAACGGATATGCTGGGGATATCAAGAAAAAATTGGGAAAATTGGGATTTGGCATGTTGATCATTAATCTTATTTGGAACAGGTGGGATACATATATAACATATATATATATATAATATCAATTAATCAGAATCATAATTAATCTGTATGAGATCTCATATATTATGAAACCAGAGGGTACGGTAACTTACCGTACTGAACGGAAGTCCTCAACTCCTCATTTCGGCACCGGCCTCCAAACCCGTTGCGGTTCATCATCATTATCCCGATGAAATGGCGTATCCAACTGGGTTATACGCAATTTTCAGACACATCTAGATAGCCTATGATAGCTATCCTGGAGGATCCTGGGAAATGAGGGAACAAAATGCTTGACCAGATTGAGGACAAGCTGTTTAAAACAGGGGATAGAATGACAGGGAAAGCTTACATGTATTGAAATGCCAAGTCAGGTTCATGAAGTTCATGCCATTCCTCCCATGTGCACCAGAGGCAGTTCTGTGTCGCAAAGCTCATGCGATCTACTTGGCAAACTTCTCTGCAAGGATGGGGATCCCAGCTTTTTACCGTTTTTATTGGGAGTTGCAGTGACCTTGCACCATGCAGAACCTGCACAACATGCCCTTCTGGTGAATTGCAAAACAAAAGGACCAAGAGCCAGGAAGCCTATGGATTTCTCCACAAATCTCGGGTAGACAAATTCCACCTTGCACCGTTGGGTTTTTCCACAGTTTTCCTGGAACGCCAGGATCCCGAACAGCGGCCCTTGGCGGAGGAACTACTTCTGCATGATCTCCTGGAAAGCAAAGGCTCGAAAACATGGCTCCCTAAGAAGCTGCTTAGCAGCTAGTCTGCTGCTGCTGCTGCTGATGATGATGATGATGATTCATGATATAAATCAGGAGCTGTGATAGATTTCACTCATGATGGCATCCCATGAGCAGCTCGCTAATTTTTAGGCCTTGACACGCCTTGAAATGTTGGACCTGGTGTCTGGAAATTCTAGGACAAAACTCGCTGAACACAGTTTTTGTTGCTCACCTGGCTGGTCATTGGTGTCCAGGCGGCCAGCTGAAACCGGGAGCCGGGTAGCGGACGCAAAAAAGAGGTTGCTCGTGTGGCTGCGGCGATTGTATGGTCAGAATTCCAACATTTGGGGCTTCAGCGGCTTCATTGATTAAACTTAAGGGTCACATGTTGCGGTTACAACAAAAACCTACAAAACAGCGATCGACTGCTGTGTTTTAGACCGACCAGGTCTAAGCGTAGATGGGGTTGTTAAATGTTGTAGGAATGAGTAGTGCCAATATAGTCTAGACTGAATGATGACCCCCGCACACACACACACAGGCGCGCACCAATAGAGCATAGTTGCACATTCATGTATAGGAAAAAGTGCTTGCACAAATGTGCATGCATATGTGTGTATAATGATTATAATGCACATGCACATGCGTATGTGCCTCTCCCTGTCTCTTTATGTATTGACGTAGAAGGAGTACATACATATTATGAAAACTATGGTGCTATGATGTGCTATGTGCATTTTATAGCTTCCGATTTCCGCACGCCCGTCCATTTTTTCATACTTTTTCTAAAGGTATTCTTGTAATTTCTTGTATTGGATGCCTCCTGCAAGCGGTTGCTGCTGAGGCCCTCCCAGCTGCTGTCATGGTAGGGGCCTTGTGTTGTCCTTGCAAATTCACTGCTATCATTATATGTTATTATAATGATTGCTATGGCTGAGAGCGAAGAAGGCACCTGGTTCCAATTGAAATTCCAAGGACTCCTCAAAGCAAGATTGGATTGTGATTTCGCGCTGAAGATCAATATCAAAGCCATGAACAAAAGTGGCGGCGAACTTCTGCAATGCGCAGTGCTCAAACGATCCACAGATCTCGGGCGAAACTGCAGATTTGCCAGAGGAAACTCCGTTCCTTTGTGTTTGCCCATTCCAAAGTTCTGAACTTGGCAGAATGAGTATGGTTGTTTCAGGTTGTTTCATCCTCTCTAGGCGGCGGGCAGCAGGGAAGGTCTGGATCTGGCAGGACAGTCCATGATTTGATCAGGACGCTGCACCAGTCCCAGACCTTGGAAGCAGCGGAAAAGGAATGGAGGCAGCGCTGAGCAGCTGGCCCAGTGGCAAGCGTTGAACTTAGAATCGACTTAGAAGTTTTGAACTTGTAATGATTGTAATGTCACTTTAGATTCTTTAGATTCTGTGAGGGCTGTGTGGGTCCGCGCTTGTTCTCAAACACGTTCTATTTAAACATCTTTAAATATAATATAAACATATATAAATTATATATAAACTACAAAGTGGCTCAACTTTTTGGTCCCCAGTGGCTCAACCAACCAAATTTTGGTGGGTTTGGGGTCACTGGGTGGCACTTGGCTCAAGGGCCGTGGGTCCCGTTTTCACTCCGGCTGCAGTTCCAATGGCCCGTCGGTCTGTCTGTTGCACCACCAGCTCACCAGAGATAATCCAAAACTATGCTGTCATCAGAGCGCTGGGTGCTGGGAAATACGGACAGGTCCGGTGATCCGTAAAACATCTGTGTCGATGGGCCCGGTGAAAATGAATGGGATTGGAGGGTGAAACACGGTGAAATATTGATTTTGGTTAGGTTCTTCATTATCAGTTAATAATCTTTATTCTGATGATTTTCTATTTTATATGATGTTTGAATGATTTGTTTTTGTTTTTAATGTTTTGTGTTTCTTTGGTGGGGGGGTCATTTCAAGCCTGAAATGACCCGAAATGTCCCACCGTCGAGGTGAAAGAGGTCCAACACAAGGGCAGCAAGCAACGTTTCGCGTGGAAACAAGTCCTCAGTGACAGTTCCCCTGAGTCCGAGCCAGAAGTGCAGCTGCTTCGAAACTTGAGGCATCAGAACATCATCCAAATCCATGAGGTGTATAGTGCACCAGGGGTCGTGGATATGGTCTTGGAGCTGTGCACGGAAGGCAGCATGAAGAGGTGGTTGGTTTGAAATCAGTTTTCGTTTGGATTTTCTGTGTTTCCTTTCGATGAAGCACCAGTGGAATTGAAGAATCATTGCCTGTCGGACAGCCATTTCAGCCAATTTCTGCCAACATCAGGTACATGCGGTCACGTGTGGAGAAATGTGATGGCGCGAGCATCTACTGCCCACCGGGCAGGCATGAGATTGCAAGGTCGCTTTTTCAGCTGCTGTCGGCCGTGAGTTTCCTTCATCAGAACGAGGTGGCGCATCGCGACATTGGTCAACTGAGAATCCATGTTGGTCATTTTGTCAGGGGATGCTGTTTTGAAGGTTCTCCGTCCAAGAATATCCAAACATATCCAAACATTTCACTATATGAAGCAAAAGAAAGCTCAGAATTGCACGAAAGCCGAGAATGCTTGACCGCTTGGCACAGAGCAGATGTCACTTTAGCGACTAAATGACTAAATATATGAGTACCAAGTTATTATAGCATATGTCTGCTTTTCCTTGGTCTTACTTTGCACAATTCGTTTCGTGTGCCTTCCTTGACGACAACCAAGTAGCTCTTGAGGACAATGTGCTGCTCTCGGGACGGACATGGAAACTGGCCGACTTTAATCTGGCCTGCAACTTCGGATCGCGCACGCGAAAGGTCATGCGAAGCAAAGCTGGCACCAGGCCCTTCATGGCCCCTGAGGTATTGGAGAAAGGAAGGCCACTGGAGCGGAGTGCGTGTACCTCCTTGGAGAGTGGCAGTAGCGGTAGCTGTTGTATAACATCCAACTGGGGATAGTCCGATAGTGAATAGCCAGATGGAAAAATGATGAAAAATGCATGGTGAATGACTTGGTCCCACTTGATTTTCCCGAACATCTGCAGGTCTTACACGGAGAAGTGTGACATCTACAGCTTGGGGGTTCTCTTCATCGCCCTGCGAACGGGACAGCATTACTGGCACCCTGAAAGCTGCGAGGACGAACAGGGCGCAGAAGTAGCAAGAAGCCTCTTGACGGAGGAGAGCACACAGATTCAAGATGGTGTTGCAAACTTGGATAGAACACAGCAGTGTTTTTTCTTAATGATATTGATATGACTGATATGACGGTCAAACATTCAAAAAACCAACATGTTTGAATGTTTGAGCCCCCCAGATGGGCAGTCCATTTGGGAATATTTTTGAGGCCATACCAACTGTGAGCTATTTTGCCACTTCATCAAGGGTTATTTAATTGCCTGCGGCAAGCCCGCCGGCCATAGAGAGGTGGCGCCAAGGGAGTTTGATGTGCACTTTAGGTGGACGCCTGGGAGAGAAGCAGAAGAGAAGTAGAAGAAGAAGAAGAAGAAGAAGAAAAAGAAGAAGAAGAAGAAGAAGAAGAAAAGAAGAAGAAGAAGAAGAAGAAAAGAAGAAGAAGAGACCAAGACAAAGCGTAGATCAGAAACAGCTTGAATAGCAAGTGCTTACTTTAACAACCTATGGGCCGCATACCAAATGAGTACCGGTCGATCAGTGTAGTACCGTGTGCATCCTGTGACTAGTACCGGTAGACGACTGCGGTGATGTAGCCAATTTAGATACCTGAAATGGCCAGGGACTCCAAAGAATTGGATGGGAAAATTTCCTGGACACCCCGATATTTGCTGGTAAAAAACATGTACTGTAGATTTTCCTGGAAACCAACCCTTCGATCACTGCTGATCACTGCTGATGGAGGAGAGATGGCAAGGCATGGGTCGTGGAGCCCTGCCCTTTGCCGTAGAGATGATTTCTCCAGAAGCAGATCGCTGTGATGCGGAGGACATGTTTTCAGATGATGAAACGATGAAACAACAATAGGTATACCACGCACAAAAAAACACAGACGATCACGCACACACACACACACATCATTCATAAATATACTATAGTGTTTCTTATGTATATACGCATTTTTTTGGAGATGCACAAATATTACTCACACATTTATACGGTATACATGTTTGTTTGGGCATCAAATCGTGGTTTAGAGGGATAGGCGCCATAGCCCGTGCGTTTCCGCAGGAAGCGCTTGCGAAACCCTGGTTGGTTCAGCAGCTTGGCGGTCCACTGGTTGGTGAGGTCAGCTGCTGCAGTATCAGCTGACTTCACCAGATGAACTTCCCAAAATTTGAGATGGAACCCCCAAACATTGGAATATCATCAAAATGTGGAAGCCCATTCTCGGAGTTCATTTTCCCATCTTCCGGGGTTCCATCTGAAATTTCGGGGACAAAAAAGGGATTTGCACCCTTCATTTTCCAGTGCCATGGGGTTCAAATCAGTTTTGAAGCCCTGGCGGTCTAGATCTAGACAGGATCTCGAATTCCGCTGGGATGGCCCAAGGCTTGAACAGCTGCAAACAGATTGCTGGCTAGATGCCCAACTTATCTTCGGAGCTAAATCTTTAGAATCGGGTGCTAAGCTCGTTGCAGTGACAGAAAAATCAGAATCATAATGACAGATTAAAATGTCAAAACTTGTGATAAACTAGATAATGTACTATCTTTGGGAGGATGAACATCCACCACAGCTTTTCATCACTTGTACTGTAATGCTCACAAGAGGAGCACCATTTTGATAGCCATGACATGGCATATCATGGCATATCCATCTTCCCTTCGGACAGCCGTTGTGGGAGGGGTTTTACTGGCTCCGTTGCCCGACTCCATCAATCGGTTGCCTGAATGTCTTGCTCGGCAATGTTTTGAACCAGCGATGAGCACCAGTTTATTACCAGATATGCATTTCAATGGGGTTGGAACTAGCTAAAACTGAGGTCAACTGGTACCTCACTGGAGTATAACAATAATAGTGATAACAACAGTAATAACAACAAAAATAATAGTAATAGTAAATCATAGTAATGGTAATAGAAAGAGTAATAGTAATAGTTAGTTCATAGGAACATCCATGAATGTGATGCGATTGCCCATTGCTGTCTATACCCTTTGTTGGTGGTTTTCAATGGCAGAAAAAATTGGGCGCGCTTTGCTATTGGGGATACCAGGTCCGTTGGGTTGACCACTCAGGCCCCCCAGATTGGTTTGTAGGTACCCCTGACTGAGTAGCAATATGGTACCCCAAATTGCCAAAGGATGGGTTTGGGAGCTGATTTTCTTAGCGTAGCGGAAACTGACACTTTTGGGTGGGATGCTTTTATGTGTGCAGGCGCAAGGTTCATGGAAGCCCGGTGGACGTGGCGGCTCAAGTTCACTGAACTTGATACACTACGAGTAGACAACAGCAAGATGTATCAACCCAACTAGCCTCTGATGGCTGGGTAAACCGCACAATCTTCATGGTAATCAGCAGAAGCGGGTAAATGTGCAGTAGCAATGTGATGGGGCGTCCAGTGGCGGCAGTGTGTTGGGAGTGGCGCTCCCACAATCTACAGGAGTTTAATGAAGAGCTGGATGTAGGGGGCACTTTCTTGACTGCAGGCCGTGCCCCCAGTAACATAATGACATTTGATATTAAGTCCAACAGCTCGTGCCCCCGTTAGAGGTTTCATTGAAACCAAAGCTATGGGCATACCTCAGCCAGATTTCCCAGCTCAGAGTGTTCCTTGGACCCTAACCACCTACTTCCCCCGTCATGACTAGCTACATCCCCATGAGCACTAGGGATGCATCATGGTGGCCGGCGAGCTCAGATCATCCAACTCTAAGTGATTCACCGGTGGAGAACTTCATGCATAGTGCCCCATGCGGCCCTCCTTGCGGTGCTTGGTGGCAGTGCTGCTGCTGAGTTGCACGTCGCGACGAAGGCCAGCGCTGATGAGAAAGTAACGTAGGGACAGAAGTATTACATTGGGGACCACGATAAAACAATAAGAACATAATCAAAAAATACATGTTTTTAAGCAGTCCCAGATTCGAGGAAAAGCCATAGGCACTGACAAAACTGCAATGTCAGGAGTTTAGAGTTGCAAACAAAAACCTCGCAGTCTGGAAGAAGTTGAAAGGTCCCGAGCCACGCAAAAGGTCCTTTGGATTGCTTATATTTATATTATCAACATGGGCAGTATAGGTGAGGTCGTTTTGATCTTTTGGATGCCTTTGGCCACACTGACTAGGCACCAGCCGAGAGCTCTTGCATCCTGGACTCCCCGGAGAGGTGGGATGCACATACTGCATGTACATCATGTACATCATGTACATGATGTACAGTCATCAATTGTGAGCATATACAGTTTTAATTGAAGTTTTGAACACTGCTCAATTGAATGAGTGCCGGAATGATTGCGGTGACAAGCAGGAAAGCCTTTTAGGCATGACTTAGGCGTGACTTTTGGAAACAGCGGTGACAATGGGGGAAGCCCCGTAGGCATGACTTAGGCG
>Ga0126342_10013502_pt1 | contig 14461 bp, 12 predicted proteins | sample Cyp1metagenome_FD_92528 | JGI IMG/M metagenome (GOLD analysis project Ga0126342, IMG submission 92528) | Coral microbial communities from Lord Howe Island, Old Settlement Bay, Australia - Cyphastrea 1 metagenome | ecosystem: Host-associated > Invertebrates > Cnidaria > Coral ... | reverse complement strand
TGATCTATTATGTGATCTATTATGTGATCTATTATGTGATTGCAAGTGGGATATCAATGATGTCACTTTTTGGGGCAGTCCGGGAAAAACACACGTCTTGGGACTCTTGGGCTTTGGATCGGTGACGCCAGGCCACTCCTCCCAGACTCCGGCTGGCCGCCAGATGTTGCACAGCACGCAGCTCTCCGTGGAGAACCGTGGAAGCACTGGGAAGCAAATGACCACGACCCACGGGAGCTGTGAGGAAACCTGGCGAGTGTTTGCTTTCAACGTTTGGGATACAAACTACAAACATCTACAGACTGTCAGGACTGTCATCTTTGGGATTGGCTTACCCTCTGGTAGTCGATGTTTTTTTGCCTATTTTCAGTCAAAGACGTCCCTAATGTTCCAAGACGTTCCAAGTCTTTTCCGAGATCATCCACTGACCCCATCTGATCCCGCACCCAACAGCAGCGCCAACGCCAAGCCGAAGGCCAGGTGTCTCCCCGTGACACGGCCATTGATCATCTTGCGCAGATGCTGTGAGGGCAAGCGCCTGTGGGATGGGCATCAGGCAACATGGGGCAAGTTACCTAAGAGATCCTAAGAGTTGCCAAAAACCTCCAAGAATGCCACATTTGAATACATTTGACTACATTTCACAGGTCTGACATGTAGTTTCGGGATCTTTTCATGGAGCTGCCATGAGCTGCCAATGTTGAGGCTAGCCAGCTGGAATGCCTAGTAACATGTCTAGACAAGTCTATGCCCGACCAAGGGCTGCCTGAGAAGTGGCTGAAGTGACATCCAGCTCAGGAAGTAGGTCAAGAGTTGCGCTAGCCACATTTGGCTCAACCTGCCCGAGCCGCTGCTGGAAATCACTTGCAACTTGCACTGTTTTGAAGCCATGAATCCAAGGTGACCTCCTCAAGAAAGGAAAGAAAATGCGGGACATGGACCATCAATCCATCTCTTCTCTCTATATTTGCCTCATCGTGGCGTTTGGGCCATGAAGAGCATGCCGGGATATGCCGGCCATGAATGGTCCCCAAGCCAATCATAAGCCCCACCAAACGTTGGGCTAAGGAACCAGGCGTCATGTCCCGGCAGCATGAAACGGGCAAACTCGCCCGCCATCACGTACCAAATGTATATCTGAATCCTGAATCAAGTGGCTGTCTCCAAAGATCCCCAAAATTCATTGTGGTTTCCAAAGTCATTGGGTTACCCTCTGGTAATTTAACGTAGCTATTGAAAATGACCATTCATAGTGGATTTTCCCATTAAAAATGGTGGATCTTTCCATAGCTATGTTAGTCATTACCAGAGGGTACACTGTTACATCCAAATCATCCAATTCATTACAGTTGATGCCCAGTTGATGCTGAAAAATGTGGGGCTCCCCCAAGGGTCGAGGCAGGCCGTCAAGGCACATGGCACTGACAGCCTCCCATCCTTCCCATGGCAACTCCTCGGGCTGACACCTGGTGGAAGCTAGGGCCGCTAGGGCTGATGTACGGATCAAACTTGGGTGCCCGAATTTTTTTGGCTGGCAACAAAGGTGGATACACTAAGATTTGAATCAATTGATGCCTGGCTCTTGAATCGAAATCACGCAGTTGCAAAAGCATCAAGTCTCGTTTGATGTGGCTTGTTTCACTTCCAGCGTGTCTACCCCAATGAGTAGCCATCTCCAAACCCCAACAAAAAAAAATAGCAAACAAAAAAAACAGCAAACTGTTTAACCACCAAATGATCATGTTTTGTCAAGCCTCGCGGACGCTGGCAAGGGCAGGGGCTGCAGGGGCTGCAGGGGCTGCCATGGCGCTCCGGAAACCATCAACATCCATCAGCTGATCAACCTGAAGTAAGGTAAAGCCCAAAGAAATATCAGAGATCTTATAATATCTTATCATATCTTATAAAAAGAAGGTCACTGAATAGGATGATTCCCTGAAAACCCATCATTCACGGTTATCTCACAGTGACTGGGGTCGGTATGTAATCTTGAGCCATTCACCCGTTCAGACATTCGGAACTAGTCTGAGGAAGGCTCCCAACAGTGCCCAGGAATGGCTGCCAGGATCATCTCAGGCTTTCCGTTGATTCCCTGACATATCCTGACGCACGTTGATTCCAAGCTCCCATGCTGGCGATTGCCTTTGGAATCGGTCGTGATGGCCATACACATGGAGTGGTGCAGCCTAAGACACAAAGCTGGGAGAAATGATGGATCCCAGGATTTTAGACACTGATCTTATCACAACCAATATGGATAAATGATCCATAGAGAATTAAAGATTTCAAAAACGACTCCCATTTCCAAATGCAGGGAATGCACCAGCACTGATCTTATCGGTGATTTCAAGCCTGAAAAATATTGGGCCATCCTATAAGGTCTCGAAACAGATCGCAAATTTGATTCATTTCTTTCAAAGACCCTTAGATAAGTTGGATCCAAAGGGAAGTGTGCATCCGATGTTGGACATCCCTTCACACATGAATGCAGAAAATTAATAGAGATATATATTTATCTATTTATCTTAATATACAAATGTGAATAAAAAAAATAGGTATATAATACATATGATATATGCATATATGTATGTGTATATATATATCTTAGTATTGTATCTGGAATGGATAGAAAATCAGCAATATGATCCCAAGCTTGGACCTCTTCAGATGTTCATCATGCTTGCAGGGGGATTCTCTGGATGCCCCCTTGGGCTTCCAGCCCAGTGGCCACCTGCATAGAGTTGTCTTCAAGATGTGGCGGATGAATAAACCATAGTAAAAATGATATAGAATCTATGAGTATGTATTATTATTCCACATAATATAATAATATAGAATCATATGGAAAAAATGAATCATGAATAGTATGTATGATGTGGAATCATATGGACATGCCAGACCCAACCATACAGAATTACCAAAAGTGGCGATATGGGTTCTGCTAGCGGACAGACTGCTCACTCGAAGCGGTGGAAAGGGAAGGGCAGGTGGACTGCGGAGAGTCTCGGAGAGACGCCATGCACGAAATGATACAAGATATGGACAAGTAAGTGCGGTCAATCCGCTCCAGATGCAATATGTATATATATATATATACATTAGATTCTATATGTTATATATACCTATACCATCCTATACCATCCTATACCATCCTATACCATCCTATACCATCCTATACCATCCTATACCATCCTATACCATCTTCTACCATCCTATACCATCTTAAACCCATCATATAATCATAGGTGATCAAGCTTGGCAGCGCGGCAGCGCTTTTTAGACAAACCCATATCCCAGTGCGTGTCCCAGCATAGCTGGAGCTATCGAGGAGCGACTCAACTGCCGCTGTGAAGGGCTCGCGGCTAGCGCTGCAGAATTTGTGGTTGAGCCACCCATTTTAAAATGGATAGCTTGGGATCATTGAGCCAGGGGAAATACAAAAGAGGCGGGGTCCGTTTCTGCCCTAACAAGACATTTTCCGCTAGAAACGCGGGTTTGGTGTTGGGTGAATTTTCATTTTGGCGTTTTTGGGGTTACCTGATTAACATTGATTAACTATGGGCATGGGATCATTTGAATATGTTAAAACCATCTGAAACCGGGCCATTGGTAGCCCCACCATGATACCATGATACCATGGCGCCTGCGCGATGTCAATGTCCATATGTCCACCTGGGCCCATCACTTGGTATCAGTTTTGGATGGCACAGCCCATATTTACCTTGTAATTCGGAGGCGTCATTCTTTTTATTGTGGGGATGCTATATACGTATATATATATATATGTGTGTGTGCATATCAAAAAAATGTTAATTTATTTCTTGGTGTTTTTTTCCATTATAGATATATGTATATACAGTAATATAGATATAGATATATATATATATATAATGTGTATGTGTTATGCATACATATTATACTTGAAATTGCTGGGCAACACACAGAGGATGCTTCCAGGCCAGGCTCAGTGTCAGCGCCCCAAGCAACGAGAACTATTCTGGCAAATCTGAGAATATACCATAAATAGATCATAGATAGCAAATCTGATTAATATTACAAATATATTATAGATAGATCATAGGTTCATAGATAGAAGATGTCCTATTTACCAATGTGTTTTTCAACAATTCGGTGTGCAATGTGACGTGTGTGATATTATCATATATTATCGACTATGCCCAATACGGATCAAAAAAGACTTATTATTACTATGATCAGTATTATTCCCATTATTAATATGATCAGTACTATTCCTATTATTATCAAAATATGAACATATTATTAATATGATATTAGATTTACCATCTGGTTATTTAACATAGACCCTGGTAGATTTGGAAGATTAGTTTTCTCTAACAATTGGTGATTTTCAGGGTCCAACTGTTAATTTATCAGAGGGTAATATCTGTTCCTAACTTGTTCAACAGTCCCCATCCTGGCCGAATCTTCAGTGTCCTGGTTGGTTGGGCTTTTCAAGTGGGATTGGACTCATGTCGTCGCCCATGTTTAGCCATTCAACTCGTAGAAACCCACATGGCTTTCTCCAAAATAAGGGTGCCCCAAACTATCCAACATCTAGCGCTGTATCACTGTATCATCGTCCTTGTTTTTTTGTGACCCTAAATTGGGAGGCCTATGAGGCCTGATGGTCCACATGTTCAGATCCATCAACCATCAACCGGGATCGCGGCAGTCTTCCTTTTCCCAAGCGCTTGCGCAGCGCTTGCGCTGTCGACTTCGCGCTGTGGCAGTGAGCTAAGTGCTGCATCCTATTTTTGGGGTTTGTCCAAGAATGGTGGACACCAAGAACTCCAATCTTTATGTGGAACATGATGATAAACCATGGGATTTGGGTTCGATTTTCTAAAGCTTCTATGCTGAAAACCGTGTGGAATTACCATTGCGTTGCCTTCCTATTTAGTCCCGCCTCGTAACGAGAAATGAAAGGATGAAACATAATTACGGCCTTCATGTAGCACAAAGAAATAGAAAGAAGTATATTATATATATATATGCATACATATCGCTGCGCATGCAATGCAGGGATGCCGTGCCATGAATTTCTCACTATGGTTGAGTTGCAGGGCCATTTTCCCCGTATTTCGCCAACGAGCTCACCCATCCACGATCCACGGTCGCCCGCATGGCAGCAAGTGGTCCCAGACTGTCGTCACTGGAGGCAAGCATGACCCATCTATTAGAGATATTGACCCATTTATTAGGGAGATTGGTGACTTGTAGATTGTGGACACATATGCCATATAGTGCATACATGTTCATACTGTGTAAGAAATAACGTCGCTCCCTACCTCGCTCTATCTATACCAACATGATTCAATATATATATATATATATAATTTATATATATACATACATACATATATATACATATATATATACATATATGTATTTATATATATATATATACATATATGTATATATTTATATATTTATCTATTTATTTAGTTATTTACTTATTTATCTATCCAGTTATGTGTCATCATAAACCATATGATATAATATAATATAATACAATATAATATAATATAATATAATATAATTATTACATGTATACACCTCTTTCTGTAGCTATCAAAGCACTGCATCAAGCCTCCAGTGTTCAGTCGTCCGCAAGGCTCACATCTGTGCCTCATAATCTGGACTCCTCTGGCGTTTTTCCGCCGTTGACTTCTCCCTTAAGGCGTTCTTCTGGTGCAGTGGGGCGCATGGCGAAGCTTAGATAGCCAAACTTTATGCAGATAGGATGTTATGGTTTTCAGGTTATATCATATACACATATATATATATCATATATCCATTTGGTGTCAGAAACTGTTAAAGCATGTTAAAGCTAACATGTCAAGAGTTCAAGTGGTGAGGTTTCGCTTGCTACTTTGACAAGTCTTTCATGAACGCTTCAAGGGAGAAGGACCCGCAGCCTATCTGGTTGATTTTCACCAGCTCATCAGAAATTCAATCATTCGATATCATTCGATCATCAGAAACCCGAGACTCGCAGCCCTCAAAATCCGATCGTCGGAAGCATGGCCACTCATCGTCTTCGGCCACGTGAACGTGATCGAGACTCGCTACAGTCACCTTGGATCGCTCCATTTCCCTAGGAATGTACGGCATGTTCACGTAGGCAGAAGTGCACAAACATGGAAGCAAGGCATAGCAAGGCACTCCATCCCAAAATTGTTTGTCAACTAGTATCACCATCCCAAATACGATTGGAAACAGAAGGGATTTGAAACCACCAGCCTGTTTGTGTTTTGGGGCGTAGTACACCGAAACATCCCATATAATAATGAACAAATCCCTCGCTCTCATCCATTTGAGCCGATGATCTTCCCACAAAATGTTGTAATCTTGCATGATTTCAACAAACCCCATCCCCATATATATGGAATGGCTATATTTATCCCTTTCAGGATGATTAAACCATTAAACCCCCACCCATGTTTCATAGTAAAGCCACATTTTTTGACGGTTAAACCACCATGTTCCATAGTTAACCGAGTTAACCCCAGCATTTTTTATAGTTAAACACAGTTAAACCATGTCAAAAACGTTCAGCCCCAGCATGTGAAACATGGCTTCAACCCGCCGAGCCACGCCGCCGGCGCCGCTCCTCAGAGCCACCGCGCCGTCGCCCTCGGTAGCGATCCGAACGGCTGCGATCGCGTCGGCGGCCACGGTCATCGTTGTCGTAGCCTCGATGACTCGATGATCGAGAAACAAAGGTAGAACTATGATTAACTAGGTGGTATGTGGTATGATTTTGATATAGTTTGATACTATACTCATATATGATTTTGATACTATACTCATATATGTTGTAAGTGTTGTATATCTACCACTATCATTCAGTATCTATGTAGTCATCTTGTCATTTATTCATTCACTCATTCATTCTATCGTTCATTCTGTAGATCTGTATATCTGTCGATCCATCCGTCCACCATCCGTCCACATGTAGATATGAATTTCAAAAAATATCAATCTGTTTTTTAATTACCTATAGGTGTAATTAGGTTTATACAATATACCAATACTCTTAGATCCCGTAACTGCTTTAACTAGGGGTGTGGTCTGTTTAGTAAGTAGGTACAACATGGTCCACGGGTCATAGAAATCATCACTGGGGGTTCTCATCACCCCAACTGATGGTGAACTCATCCTGGCTATAAATCCCCAACAGCCGGTGATAAACCCCAACTCTGATGCTGGTTTTACCGTTTTACCTGGTTTTTATATCGTCTGGTTGGTGGTTTTAACCATCTTGAAAAATATGAGCTCGTCAATGGGAAGGATGACATCCCATATATGAAATGGAAAAAAATAAAATATGTTTGAACCACCAACCAGTCGTCCTATGTTTGTTGCTGCTGCCCCTGCCATCCCCTGCCCATCCGGCGAACCATCCGAGTCACGTCGCTCCCTGCGATCCCGGTCGCGTCGGTCATCTTTCACCCGGTCGCGACCGCCACGACCCCCTGGAGGGGGTGCTGGAGGTCCTGTGGCAGGTTTTCCATCGCAAATGGTTCGATCACCAAAGGGGAACTGGTTGGTAAACCAACATGTAAACCAAGACTTTTAAACATCAAGGTACATAAATAAATCATACATAAATCACAAATAAATCATAAATAAGTCATAAATAACCTTAAACAACTACATGAGGTACTTTTTCATCAGGCTTATTGATCAGCTGCAACGTAGTGAGGTGATCCAAGCAGCTTCAAATCAAATGCAGAGAGAACCAGCCCATCTGTGGTTCAAAACATGTTGACCCCATACGACATATTTCAAAGCTATACTGTCTATACTACGTAGTCATGTTTTAGATTTATAGAGTTTGACTCTCAATGAAAAATATCGAAATAGCATGTCTACAACTAACAATTAGAGCACTTTTGGTTTAATCACCAGGCACACCTATATTCAAAAAATACCCCCAAAAAAATGCTACCACCGCAGCTACCTGACATCGTTCCCGGCGGAACAAAAAGGCCGCCTTCATGTTTAAACCGGCAGGACTCCCCTCGGTCGCAGCGGCCACGGCGAAAGTCTCCGCAAATCTCCTGGGAGATCGGAAACAGATGGGAATTCCCAGCTGAGTTCCCAGGGAAAATATGGGGAAATATTGGAAATATATTCCAAAAAAACAGCTCCTGAACTGGGGAAAAAATCTTAAAATATCCACTGCAATGCTCAGGTGCCCAGATGGAGATGCTGTTCATGCTTCAAGTGAAATGTGATTCAAAAATGAGTGGATTCTCAATATATATATATATATATCCCTGTTCTGGCAGGCTCGTAGTTTAGGATCAACTATTGGTTCACCCAGGTCTAGTTCACACAGCTACCGAGCATGTTCGAGCCCCGTCCAGTGATGTGGAAGATGGATACATCCATGGTTTGAATCTGAGGAAATTCCAACGGGGGGAGCCACGGAGTCACGTCCTGAAAGCCGGGTTTGCCCTTCTTGGGACCTAAGGTTCTGCAGAACCCAGCCCGGTCCACAATGGAGCCCATCCCCAATTCCTAACTCCGCTCTGTGAAACGATCAGAAATAGGGGATTGTCATCAACCCATAACATTGTTAAACAAAAACCATAATATTCTTATTTCCTACTATGGTTATTCTTATAATCCTTATTACTGTAGTCTTATCTATATATAATTACTACCATTATTATTGTTATTATTTGTTATTAATACACATATGTGTATACCACTATTATTATTATATGTTAATTATACAATCTGTATAATATATCCATTATTATATGTGTATTATCACTATATATCCATGATGTCGGGATTGCCCATATGGTAGGACTTGGGGCCCCTGCCACGACAAAAAACCACTCTGATCGCTCTGAGCTCGCCGCAATCTCTTGAGAGGTGACCAAACTCACCTGGGTTTCAGCAGGAAGGGGCTCCAGTCGACAAATCTTGAAAAAAATGGAAGACACCCAAGGAAATCATAGGAAATCCACATTCGATGATGGCCACGCCCTAGTTTTTGGCATGTTTTTTGCCGTGAAATTCCCATTTCATGGTGGTCAATCCTGCGAAACATGGCGATGAAACATGGTGAAACATGGTGTTTCACCCTATCCGGCTGGTTGGAACCCATCCCACCTGACAGTCGGCTCCCTAAAATCCCCATAACGAAAACATACCATGACATAACATAACATACGCATAAACATAAACATAGCATACACATAAACATAAACATGCACATAAACATAAAAATAAGCATAGCATAACATAATACAACATAACATAATACAACATAACATAACATAAGACAATATATACATATTATATATATAACAGAACATAGCATACATATACGCATTATGTGATTGTGTGTGTATCCCATTATATCCCCACTATATTGCACCCATCTGTAGAAACCACCCTGACATCCACGGTGGTCCCCTCCGGTCCGCCGTAGCCCGCCGTTGCAGTCCAGGTGCCACAAGCGTAACATTCCCCCATGGCTAAAAGCCGGCGCCGCGGCACAGAGAGCTGACGCCAATGGTGAAAAACCAGAGCTGGAGCCAAGCGGTTGGAAATGCCAAGCGTTTCAGCGACGGGGCTGCGAAGTTTCATGATATGATCACATGAAATTCATGGGGTAGATGGATGTAAATGGATACTGTGATTTTTTGCCAATGATAAACCTAGCATTTGGGGATGATGTTTACAATTCATTTACGGTAAATATGATTGATAGTATTGGGGATGGTTTTATATTGGTTGTACAACACATTTATCATTTATCGGAGATCTTTGACGAAGCTGCGGAGCAGCACACGAAGTGGGATGACTTCGCCAGGTATGATTTGTGAGGGCAATGGCAGCCACTATATACTTTGAAAGACACAGCCCTCAGATAGCTTCAGTCAGCGAATCTTGAATATTGAATAATATCTGAATAGTTCATGCCAGAAAATGCTCAATCACTGTCTAACACCATAACTTCGAAACCTTTTGGACAAACGGTGCACTGGGGAACATCACCAGGCGACTAAGATGCCCACGTTCCTCCATTTCCTCCAGCTCGGGGATTTGCAGTCTCCAGGGCCTCATCCAACTATTCTCATATGCCCCATAAAAAAAGACCGTCCTCTCACCATTCTCAACGAGCCCAGCTTTGGTTCCGCCTGCTATCCCACATCCCCTGCTGGTGTCCATGTCAACTGGGGCCCCAGCATATCAATCACAGGAGCTGTCGCTGGAGGCAAACCCAGCTGACCACGATCGTTCTTCCCTGCGCTCCGGGCCAACTTCGATGCAGCTGTCATTGACGCGCCCCAAGTCATGCACAAAAATGTTCATGTTTGATAGACATTGACTTCCCCATGTCATCATTTTGTGCGGGTCCCTTTTCATCCCTTTTTCCCACCGATTTGGGACCCACGTTTTTTCGCTTTTGCAGCTTCGCAACATCGAGTTGGATGGAGAGATGACTATCTGATAGCTACACATCTCAAAGCAGGCGCATGCCAATCTGCACAACTGAAATAATGTGTTTGCTAAACCCTGACTATTTATTGGGGGTGTGACCCACCAAATAGTGGCAAGTTTCTACTAAAACTGGTTTCTCCCCCAATGATAGACTGAGGGTTTCTACATACAGGGTTAACATTACTATTGCAATGATCTGCTGCAAAAAATATCTTAAGCGCGGAGATGTGCCAGTGAGGTACGGCAGCTGTTCAAAAGCAGCTGCCGCAGCCATATTGAACTCCACTTCTAAGCCAGGGGAAAGTGCATCGCGTAGTGTAGCAGTCGAAACTGCTAGGATGTCAAAGCAATCTTCGAAAACATGAGCGCCAGTGTCCCTAGTCACCTAGTCTGTTCAATATTATTGTTCGTTCCTCTGAAGTATGGGTATCTCAACCAGCTGAATCCAAATCTCAACAAGTCATGAACTGGTCTACCATCCCACATTGGAGTCGCGCAGCCGGGGCAGCCGCGCGGCAGCCGCGCTTCTCAGCGCCATCAGGGGATGACCTTCTCCTGCTTCAGTCCATCGATCATCTCTGCAAGCACCTCCTTCTCCACAGAGACCTGCCCAAGGGACCCCTGGGTGAAAAGCTGGGGAGCCCCCATAAACCATGGTTTAGTTTTTGGGGGTTACATATATTTGGAACCATTTGGATGTTTACTATCCGGGGGGATGGGGTTATTGAAAAATATTTCAATTGATTCTGTTGATTGATCAACCCTTGGGGTTGTTGCTTCAGAGGTTGCCCGCTGCATGCAGCACCTGCCATTGGCGGTACTGCAGGTGCTCAGAGTATGCTGCGGATGCGGCAAAATCCTCGCGCTCCTGAGGTTGACTTGCAGGCATGGGCAGGGGTAGGATTCCTATTGAATTATATTGAATTATTGGAAATCAGCACCAAACGCTGTGGCTATTCCGTTCACATCATGGCCCAGAAATCTCGCATCATGGTCGGCCCTTCAGCACTTCTATAAGCTTTGGGGCCAATTTGCCCCTTTTTTTTTGACCCATCCCCGGAGGAAAAGCTGCCGCAGCTCACGTCCTCCATCAGCCTTAACTTCACCTTTTTTTGCGCAAGATCATGGGCAGCTCGCAATTTGCTCTCCTTGGCACGGTGTGTTTTTCAAAGCGTGCAAACGGCAAAAAAAAACGAAATCTGAAAACCTGGTAAAGATCAAGGTACTGGAGGCACCTCAAGGCTCCCTCCAAGCATCATCTATATATATATAGATATAGATATTTATTTACTTATTTATGTGTTCGTGTATTTATTACATATATAATGTCCGTATAAATGGTGTTTTCCGGTCCCATCATGCCATCCCAGGTTGAATCAAACTGAGTTGCGAATTCCGAGATCATGCTTTCATCAGGCTTTTCCACGAACATGCTCTCTGGCACCGAGTCCTCATTGCCGCCGGCTCCGCAGCTCAGTCTCCAAGAGCCAAGGGGTGGACCCACCGCCCCATATATATATCCCGAAAGAAAAGACAATGTTTAACAGTTTAACCAATCAATGCTTCCCAGTCCCGGATTTCTATAAACACATCCACAACAATTGGGGCGCCCAATGATGCCCAAGACCATTTGTTGTGAAAAAGGCAGGATCCAACATGTCCAACATGAAAACATGTTTGAAACCATTCAACTACCTACAAAAAGTGACCCCAGTCATAAGTTGGTAAATGTTGGTTAAATCCATCCAACTGCAGTTATATCCAACTAGAAGTCCCAGCTATAATTGGTGACAAACCAACTTACCCCAGTATGGGACATCACTTTGCCCATCGCCATCTTATGCCATCACTTTCTTGGACCAAAACGGATGGACTGCGATCCAGCGACAAAAGGGCCAGGTTCCATCGCCTCCATGTCCGTGTTAAAATGTTGCCCAAATGATGTACATGATGTTGAAAAATGTTGAAAATCTATGAACATGTGATGATCCAGGATGCTGTGCCACCATTGTTGTATAATTGGTTGACCTGTCCGATTTGGGCACCCTCGCCTCTGTGACACCAATGTCCATCTCTCCACTTGCCTGGTGCTTGTGGTTGACCATCATTTTCCCCGCCATTTTGTGGTCAGGTTAGGGAACCATCCCTTTTTGGACACCACCATCTCATTTTAATGGTTGGTTTTATCCTCAACTATATCGCATTCTATCTCCAGATTGCGGTTGGTTTTCTGGCCCCCGTTTTTGTTGGTCAAGTTACTGATCACCCTACCACTTATCAGTCGTTGGGGTACCTGCCCCCATTTTCAGGGTTGCTCCCAACACCTCAAATACAAGGGCGGAAAATTGGCTAAGCCAGGGAGGTAAAATCACCAATGTTCACCCGCTGTCGCAGTTATTTGCCTGCAGTAGGTTGGGCAAACCCAAGAAAATATACCATCAAATCCCCTTTAAAAAAAAAAAAAAACATAATTTTGGTAAACGTGATCACGTTATCATGTTCCCATTTTGGTTCCCATATATATATATAATATACCATATAGTCTGCTGATGTGTCCATACCTGCCACATCGCCAGGTATTAAAATTGCTCGGCACCTCGTCAGCGTCAGAGTCTGAAGCCTGGCGTTTTGCGTAGCACATCACATGTCCTTATATTTTTATATGTATGTTGAATATAGCAGTGCTTTATATATAACAAACTATATGAATACTATACATTATATATGCTATACATACATTGCATACATGACATACATTACATACATACCATGCATTACATACATACCATACATTACATACATTACATGCATACCATACATACCGTACATACATACCGTACACACATACCGTACATACATACCGTACATACATACATGCATTCCATCCCATTCCATCCCATTCCATCCCATTCCATCCCATTCCATCCCATTCCATCCCATTCCATTCCATTATGCTGCATTGCAATACATTACATTACATTACATTACATTACGTTACGTTACATTACATTACATTACATTACATACATTCCATTACATTACATTACGTTACATTACATTACATTACATTACTTTACATTACATTACATTACATTACCATACATTACCATACATTACCATACAGTACATTACCATACATTACATTACCATACGTTACATTACCATACATTACACTACGATACATTACACTACCATACATTACAATACCATACATTACATTACATCAAATTACATTACATGCATACATAGTTACAAACCATGCATACCATACATACAGAACATAACATAACATCACATCACATCACATCACAAAACATACCTATACATATATACTATTTTTGTATACGTATGCGTATGCGTGCGTAGATTGGTTGATTGATTGATTTGTACACAGCACCATCAGCACCTCAGAGGGATCTTTGTTGATCATTCGCTTCAGCGCGTCCGCGATGTACTCCTCACCTCGCACAGCGGAAGCAGCTCATGGGAGGTGCCGGACTCTTTGCTGGGGCCCACAGGCGTCGCATTTGGGGTTGGGAATTGTCCCAGTTCTATGTATCTATCTATCTATCTATCCATCCATCCATCTATCCTATCTATCTATGTACTATCTATCTACCTATCTATCTATCTACCTATCTACCTATCTATCTATTTTCCTATCTATCTATTTTCCTATCTATCTATTTATCTATCTATCTAAATCTATCTGTCTAATAGACCTATCTGTCTATCTATCTATCTATCTATCTATCGATCGGATAGATCTATCTATCTATCTAATCTAATCTAATCTAATCTAATCTAATCTAATCTATCTATCTATCTTCCTTTCTATCTATCTATGAATCTACTTATCTATGTACCTACCTACCTACCTACCTACCTACCTACCTACCCTGTCTGTCTGTCTGTCTGTCTGCCTGCCTGTCTGTCTGTCTGCCTGTCTGCCTGTCTGCCTGTCTGCCTG
>Ga0126342_10013501_pt1:10000-14461 | contig 14461 bp, 14 predicted proteins | sample Cyp1metagenome_FD_92528 | JGI IMG/M metagenome (GOLD analysis project Ga0126342, IMG submission 92528) | Coral microbial communities from Lord Howe Island, Old Settlement Bay, Australia - Cyphastrea 1 metagenome | ecosystem: Host-associated > Invertebrates > Cnidaria > Coral ... | reverse complement strand
AGAATGTTTGCCAGATAGAATGCCAGAAGATATGCCAGATAGAATGCCAGAAGATATGCCAGATAAAATGCCAGAAGATATGCCAGATAGAATGCCAGAAGATATGCCAGATAGAATGCCAGAAGATATGCCAGATAGAATGCCAGAAGGTATGACAGATAGAATGTCAGATAGAATGTCAGATAGAATGCCAGAAGATTTGCCAGTAACAAAATGTAAAAATGTCATGGTGGGGATCACACGAAGTAAAGTAATTTATTATAAATACCCCAATGGAAGGGTTATTTATACCCCAATGGAAAGGGTTATTTATACCCAGATGTCATCCAATGTCAGGGTTATTTATACACCAATGGAAAGGGTTATTTATACCCCAATGGAAGGGTTATTTATACTCCAATGAAAGGGTTATATATTTATACCCTAATGTCGGGGGTATAAACATCTAAAGAGTTGCCGTTACAGGCAATGCCTAAAGTATATATGTAGATCATTCCATCATCCCATGGCCTATCATACTGTTCATTGATGGTCCACATTTGGAGACGAAAGCCATGTATACAATGTATACCTGCATTTTTTGAAATATACATTTTTATTTTGACAAATCTAAGAATGGACGGACATCACACCAAAATTTGTTCTGGACAGAAATTTGTAACCAATGAATATCCAGGTATATAGTATGCATATATATATGATATTTATATATATATATATGTGTGTGTGTGAATAATTGTCCAATGTCACATGGTGTTTTTCAGCCAATTTTTCGGTGACCTTTTTGGGGGTCAGTCGTTGTTTTGAACAGCGCCACTGAGGATTACCATTTGGATCTGTTGGGTGCCTGGGATTATGCTGTCGAAGACCCTGATGGAGTCCTGGGCGGTAAATTTCCAAAGGATCAGGCGAGGCGGCGATGCCATGCGCTGGCTATGTAGATGTATGATGATGTGTGTGACAATTGGGTATGCAGTATACGGTATACACTGTATTACACCCAAGTTTGTTGCGCCACATGTATTCCGCAAGTTTCAAACATCCAAAATTGTTACATTGCCTGCGCCCCTTTGCAGGCTTAATGCTTGCGCTTACCCAATTAGAAGATGGCGTAAATTCATCTGTAAAACCACTTTTGGACGATTGCTTTAACATTCTCAGCATTTTGCAGTGATTTGAATGTGAAACTTACACCTTGAACAAACTGACCCTCCATAAATTCTAAAGTAACCCTGCATAAGCCCAAACCTATCTATATAAATGAACCCTAAATAAACCCAAAACGATCCTATATAAATAAAATCTAAAACACAACCCTAAATAGACCCTAGACCCTAAAAGAAACCCTCAAGAAAGCTAAACAGTCTAAACCCCCAGTGAAACTTTGGACCAACGTCCGCCCCAAAGGAAGATCATCAGCATGATATAAGATCAGCCAAAAGACCAACATTCGTACCTGTTTCTTGCGCACGGCTAGGGCAGGGTGACCTGACAGCGATGGAGAGAACAACAAGAGAACACAACAAACTCTAAATGCGTGTACACAAAAATGACTTTATTCGCACATAACATATAAGTTACTCCAAGGAGAATGAGCATGCTAAGGATACCTCTGAGAAATTTCCATTCCAGTTTCGGTGGTCCTATCATGTCCTATCTTTGAAGGGCCTCTCTCTTTACAGAGCTAGGGAAGAAATTGCTAGTTGCCCTTTGAAACCTTACAGCGCAGGTGGGTGTGATGGGTTTCTCCAAGGGTGCCTATGCAGCTGCAATCGCCATGGCTTTGGAACCACGGATCCCTGCTGGATGGTTGGACTCTGCACCATTCCATGGGCTTCGTGGCAGTTTCTTGGCAGAAGAGGGAACCATTTCATTTTGACCCGGAGAGTGGGTGGACTCAGCGGTATACCGCCACCTGCAACAGATCAGGATGGTGTTTGAAGAATGATTGGTCACAATGATTCAAGATTTGTTTTTTTTGAGCTGCTCCATCTTGATTGCCGGGAAGAAGTTTATCTGATCTTCACGAGAACCACAACTGAGCGCATTGAGTCTTCAAAGTTGCATTTGTTTGTGTGTTTAGGTGGTTTGGTGCCCTTTGGATGTAACGTCGAACATCCTTCGAGGTAAATGGTTGTGAATCCACTTGGTTCTCAAGATCAGTACTTGTACAGACTTTCGCTATATCTTCTGCCCTGCCCCTTCTCACCACAAAGTCTTGCAGTTCCACAGCTGGGATTGAGGCATCGAAAGCACTGTGGCCATGTATGTCGGTCCTTTTCTGGCAAGTATTTTAAGTCCGCCAGTCTTTTGGTCAGCGCAGTACTTCTCTGAAAACAAGGCGTGGTGGTTTTGTTTGGACGTTTGGACCCTTGAGGTTTGTTTCCCTCATCCCTCAGCTATCCTCAGCTCCATCAGCATCGCCACAGGTGGACAACTATGATCCGATCAAACTGCTGAGCCATTCGGATTCAATTACTTTCTCTTTTTTCTGGTGATTTCCCCGTCGAAACAACAGCATATACTAGCATATAATTACTAAGATATTATCCACTATTATTCTGTTTATATGGTATAACATGCCGTGCAGCCAGCCGTCCAAAATCCCTGGGCTAGAGCCCACTGGCTATAGCCAGCTAAGAATTTCAGCCAGGCAAATCTTGAAGCCCCTGGGGGTAAGGACAAAAGAAATTTAGCAGGGTTGCATGGGAAGACAACAAGTTTGAAATCCTTTGCTAGCATGATGCATATAAGGAGCTAGTGCCCTGAACTTTAGCAACTTTAGCCAATACAAGCTTTTCTCTAAGCATCGTTTTTGATTTTGGAAGATTTTGACCCATGTTCACGTGTGTGTTTTTCAGGATTTTGTTTGTTTTGACCTGTGGTTTGCATACAGTATATTTGCATGTTTGGAGCTGAACCTAAGTTCCAAGAAATTTAGCTCAGCAAGTTGTGACATTGTTGACTTAAAATTGTGTTTGACTAAGTTTTCGGGCCCTAGCCCCAGAGGGGCTAGTGCCAGGGGATTTAGCCTGGGGAAAAAAGCCCATGAACCTCGCCCTCATAGAAATTCAACTGGTTAAATTCTGGGACCTACCCCTCGTAGTAGAACCCTATACAAATTTATGTACATTTATGTAATGATCCCCATAGAAAAATCCGACCTTGGAGCCATTGCACAGCCCACCCAAGGCCAGCAGTGCCCCAAGCAGCGGGCCGTGATGATCTCGCAGACTCTCGCCGCCAGTGGGTTAGTGATGCTAATGGGATTTCATGGGATTTCACGCGCTGCATATAACCCTTGGCATGTATGGATATATATATATAATTATATATATACACATAGTGTGATATATATATATTATTTATTTATTGATTATTTTTAATGTGTATATGTATTTATATATATATATATTATAGGCATGCCAAGCAAGAATGAACGGTGAACGGTGGGCGATCTCTGGAAGGGTTGTCAAGTCCTGAGGCCTATCTGAACTCTCAATCAAGTTTAGCCATCGTAGGTCCATGGCCACACCTTTGAAGATGCATGGCAAAGCGAGGGCATAGCCAGGAGAAGTCCAAAGACGGATGAGACACAAGAAGATCTAGAAGCATCACAGCTCTCATGTGCAATGAGGCGTCGGTCCTGGTTCGCAGGTTTTTAGGTCTAGACCTGGGTAGACTATGTTGGACAACTGTTGGACTGTTCTCCAGACACCTCAAAGGGGCAGCACCTGAGGAGCAGCCTGGATAACATTGTGCCGGTTTCGGAGTCACAAGATGCGACCACCATTTTGTCCGGGACCGGGATGCATGGCTCATGGCTGCAGAGCTAGGAGATCGATGCATGAGTGGATACTACGTGGCATGCATTACGACATTTCAAAAGATGTCACAAGATTCCAGTACTTACTATGTAACAGGACTTATTCAACTATTAAGTAATGTTGTATACTAAATAATTATATTAAATATTAATCCCATTAACGGTCCCAGTGGAGATGTAGAGATGAACAGAGGAGTGTCATCTTTGGAGTTCCTTTTTTGTCAATGTTTCTCTTTCTGCAGTGTCATAGGTGCCAGCTCCGGGGTGAAATGAGAGCGGGCTGTGGAGTCTTCACACCACTCAGCTCACATGTTTTACTTGTCTTTGGCAGGATTTTAGACTGGACAGATCATGTGTCTTCGACCCTATATCCCATCCTATCCATCTATCTATCATCATCTATCTCTATCTCTGCGATTGTCCGCGTGTGTTTGCACATTCCAGCCTATGGAGGATGCCTGACTGCTATGATGTGCACACGTACACCCCGCCAGAGTACTGCAACGGAGAAAGACATCACCAGGACTGTCTCTGACTCAACGGGACCTGGGGAAATTCATCACATGTGCACTCCAAATGCAGATGTTTGCAGCTGAGAAATGAGAAGCAACACATCGCCAAGTATAGTAAAGCAG
>Ga0126342_10013501_pt1:0-5000 | contig 14461 bp, 14 predicted proteins | sample Cyp1metagenome_FD_92528 | JGI IMG/M metagenome (GOLD analysis project Ga0126342, IMG submission 92528) | Coral microbial communities from Lord Howe Island, Old Settlement Bay, Australia - Cyphastrea 1 metagenome | ecosystem: Host-associated > Invertebrates > Cnidaria > Coral ... | reverse complement strand
TGTCCTACTGCCACAAAGCATAAGGACAGGCTGCAGCTTTGTCAGAGCCCAGCGACAATATCTAATTACACCCCACTTGCCCCCCAGAATTTATGAAAGGTTTGAGTGTAAGGGTGAGAGGACCGCAGATTTTGGTCACTTATAAAATTAGCATTATATAATTCACCATCTAGATTTTATATAGATTTTTGGTCACCTAATTCAAGCCCAGGCTGACAACTAAGCTCTCCCACACTAGGCTTGCTCTCTGGTGCAGCATGCAGTCGAGGATCCAGTTGGATGAGTGACCATGCAGATGTGTGGGTAAGATTTGATGATGTTTGCATGAAGGATTTCGGCTATCAGAGGCTTACACCAGACAACCGCAATGACATCACGGGGTCCGCCAGACTCTGCCAGACCATACCAGGCCTGGCCGTCCCTTAGGAGCACGGAAATATCTTTGCAATCAGAGCATCAGCTTTCCAGGCCTGGAAGTGGAGATCAGGGGTGCAGAATGCTGCAGATTTGTTGTGCTGGCTTTCATGATGTGTGCCTGAGTGGAATCCTGGTGCATTTGGTGCTAAGGATGAACATGTGTGGCAAGACTGGAAACTCTACCGCTTTCCCAACTGCAGCGAAGAAGTGGCCCACAAGCATCCAGCGCATGGCGTTGGTCAGAGACTGCTCAGGGTTTCAGGTGTTTGCAGTTTGTTACCTTCGTCCTTCAGGACCTCCTTGATGGATCCTTATGCTTCTTTGCTAGGGTTCACGTACTGTTTCCGCAGCAGTTGCAATGGCATGGTGATGCAGCGGCCAAGTTTCACTGCTCACCCAGATTCTGACATGCCACAGGTTGGGACTGCTACCATTCTGCCCAGACTAGATCAGAGTGACCCAGAGGAAAAGTCCGAAGTGTCACTCTCTATTCAGGCTGGGCCCCTGGGCCAAGTTCCCGTTCATCTTTCTTCGATGGCCAAGCCTTGGTGTGTTTTGTGTTTTGAATCGATGCACATTTAATTTGGGTCGTTTGGGTTACACTACCACACTTCACTGACTCAGCGGCTTTTGTGCCACAGGATGACATGACCGGCGACGTGTTCCTTTGCAGCTTAGGGGCGACAAAGTGTGTGGCCCATATGCGTGACTTGGCTGCCAGTGCTTTCTGGGTAAAATGCAGGAGCAGCGTCACAAGTGTGTCATAGTAGTGAGTCTCATGAGAACATTCTAGAGTGTAGGAAAGTTGATGCAGAGTGTACACGAATACGAATAGCGCATTCCTGTTCTATGCAGTGTGAACTGGTTTGAACAACGAAAAAACACATTGCCGCCGTAACAATGCTTTGCTAGTGAAGTTGCGGCATTTCTGGGACACTCGAGGACCGCCTGCAGCGACATGGATGTTAGTTGATCTTCTGGCACATGCTGCTTGGTGGGCAAGCCGTTTGTCACGCTCATGTGGTGTTGGTCTTGAACAGTTTGATTCAGTGACCACAGGCGTCTCGTTCAAAGTGCATGGATAATTACTTGCTGAACCTCACTCAAGCATGCATTGAACGCAAATTGTCAGATACCCTCATTGCAGACTACAATTTGCATCTAGTGTATCTAGTGCATGTGCTTTCTATATACAATATAGATCAATATAGGGCCGATTGTAGACAGTCATATGTGCACCATTGTGCACCTATCACATTCGTGCACATTCAGAGTCAACTCGATTATATAATGAAACACAGAAATTTTGATCCCATACTTCCCATTTCCCATTAAACTGTTTCCATGCGAATGAGGAAGATGGATGAAAAGCTCAGTGCAAAGGCCCTATTGTTTTATTGTAACTTCTCGGCCCTGAACCCAACTGATCTGTCAGGTTTTATCGCGGGATATCCTGCAAGGCTTCCACTCTTTGCGACCTGATCTTGCTGTCCTTTACGATGCTTAGCATGGTATGCGGCTGGCACAGGGCATGCGCAGTCCTATTGGGATGGCATCCCTGCGATGGACACCCCGGGCCCGAACTAAGGAGCTGGTGGTGCTTTTCTCATGCTGCATCCAGGCTGCAAGTTGGAGAGGTCCTCCATGACCAAAGTGCAGGAATCTTCAGCACATCACGGTGGCATATGGTGGCTGCTTGCGATCCCTTGTGCAAAATATAGCAACATGTATTGAAATGTGCACATGGATGCACATGTTATATACTTATACTTGATATACTAATACTAGTATATGCCGTATACATCCGTATACAAGTATATACAAATATGGTTGTCATCATTCCTCACATGCCAGGTGAGAGTCTCTAGATTTTATCAGAGTTGCTTTCTCCTTCTTCTTCTTCTCCTCCTCGTCCTCAACCATGAGCTCCCGAGATCAGTGGGCATTGCTGGACCTCAACTGCGAGCGCCACGACCTCAACCGCAAGTGCCAGATCTCAGTGGGCACTGCCAGACCTCAACCGCGAATGCCAGATAGAATGCCAGAATAGAATGTCAGAGTATATGCCAGAAAAAGTGTCAGATAGATTCAGTATATATATATACACATACATACATACATACATATATATATATACATATACACACCCAATATACACTTCCAGATGGTATGTCAGGAACTATGTCAGAAAAGTGTGTCAGGGTGGGGGTCACTCGAAGAAGCTAATCTTTCTATGAAAACGTGAGCGTGCTTTGTTATATCGCCATGCGTCATGTCAATGTGCACCAGTATTTGTCATTGGTTGCTGTGCACCCCAAGGTCTCCACCTGAAAGTTGGCAGTTCTGCAACTCTTAATCCCAGGATATCCCAAATGTGGTTATAAGATGCTGTAAGATGTTCCGCATTTGCGCCACTGCCTCTAAGAAAGTGGATGTTCCAAGCTGGGCTAATCCAAAAATAGCCAAACATGTGCAAACATATTGAGAATGAGGGATACCCCAATGAACCCCAATTTATGGCAATATATGGCAATGTTCATCAGTGTTCAACATGATGTTCTAAACCATGGGGGTTTCGTGGTGCATCCAGGCATTCTGGTGGTGATTCTTTTCTGGTCCATCGGCCTTATCATCGAGACCTGCAGGGAGCGGAAGTTCCATCCATGACCTCAGAAGCTACTATGAGATTTGAAAAGCTATTGTGAGATATTATAAGGTATTATAAGCTATGTACTGTGATATGAAATCTCGTAGTTCACGCAAACTCTGCTGCGATTTCGCGAAGACCATGCAGCCTACTTTCTGGTTGGCTCTGGGCCGGCCAGGAGCATCGGCAACGGCGCTGGGGATTGGCATCCACCACGGATGTGAGCTCCAAACACCTGCGACTTCCGTCGACGACAGTAGCTGAGCTCGGCTGGATGGTTTGCTGGGATTGGCCATGATTGGTATGGCTGAAGCGTTTGGCCTGGCTTGACCAGTAGGACTTCCACCATGAATGTTGTGGTTCGATGTGTTTCGATGCTTTTAGTTCAGAGATGTATAGGGTATAGAACTGGTCGTTCAGGAAGATGTTGCCGGCAGGGAATTGAAGGAGCAGTTCGTGACTGAGGAAATCATCTCGCAGGCGTTGATTGATGTCCTTTGTTTCATCATTGGATGCGGGCTCTTTGTTCTTGAAGGCGCGAAACTTGATGCTTCAAAGATTGCGCGCGCAAAATTGAGCAAATTGAGCAATTCATACATATTCATATCATGTTTCCTAAAGGATGCATCCTAACAAAATGCCGGCAGGTGAGAGATTCTTTCGAATCTACCATGATCAAGACGGGATTGGCTTCTTTCTAGTGCCCCTTGTAAGCGCTAGCGATGGAGGTTGGGAATTTGACCATCCCAGAAGGAGCCAGTGACTTTTTCCACTTCAGGTGCTTGTGGTTTCAGGGATGAGATTATTTACACATTTACCCTGCACAACCGCATTTGGAGAAGATTTCGGATGGTAATTAAGGAACATGCGTACGTTTTATTTGGGTGAAATCTGAAAACAACCTAGCAAATCCCAACGACCCATAGGATGGCAGCATCCGCAATGGGCGTAATTCTTTTTGTTGATGACAGCTATGATAGCTCCAAGGATCGCCTTCCCGCTGCTCTTCGGCTGCGCTGCGGTGATGCGCATTTTCCTGGCCACCTCTCGGTGTCATTTGTGACTTGCATTGATGGTGTAAAGGGAAAGGCCATGGGGGCGATTAGTTGATTGGACGGCAATGTGTGAGACATGTACTTGGCTTAGGAAGATGGTGAAAACAACGTATTGACACAGCACATGTCATTGTGGCCTCATTTAAATCTTCACAGCTTCTACAGTAAGATTTTCTAGTTTTTTAAGCAGTGGTTGCAGTGATTACATTTGCATGTGGTCAGTAGAGAGTGAACTTCGTGTACCAACTCGATTCGGTTAGTCAGTTGCTGGCACCCAGGTACTATGAGAGCTTGCGCAGCAGCATGCTGCTTCAGCTGCAGGACCAGTTGATAGTCCATGCAGCACTTGGAAAGAGGATGATCCGTAGGAAGATATTGGCACTGGGAAAATCATGGAAAATCACATAGCACATGATGTATCATGATGTAATGTAATGAAAAGATCAAAACAAGAGCCTCAGACAGCTTAACAATAGAGCCCAGACCAGGACGGCCACACACTATTACAAAGGCTTTGCTTCGCTAATCGATCTGAATGTATCATATCCAACCACTTGATGGCCATGAAGTGAGTATGCATGTCAGTACATGCCCATGCCCAACCATGCTCCGCCAGCCTGTGACGCTACTGCGCGATCCCTTGGTACTATGGTTTTGGCTGGGCCTAATCATCACCGTCGCCAATGCCGCGAAGGACGGGCACCTGAATCAGGAAACGTGACATGAAACGTGACATGAATCAGCACTCCTTCACTTCATTATCCCTGATGCTTACCCCTGGCTGAAATCCTGAGGGTCCAGCCCAAAAAAATAGCCAGCCGGTACCTTGGATACCTTCCACCGCATATTTATCCCAGTAGCTGTTTCTTATATTTTGGGGT
>Ga0126342_10013500_pt1 | contig 14461 bp, 14 predicted proteins | sample Cyp1metagenome_FD_92528 | JGI IMG/M metagenome (GOLD analysis project Ga0126342, IMG submission 92528) | Coral microbial communities from Lord Howe Island, Old Settlement Bay, Australia - Cyphastrea 1 metagenome | ecosystem: Host-associated > Invertebrates > Cnidaria > Coral ... | reverse complement strand
TCTCCATCTACTTATCTGTCTATCCAACTGTCTATCTATCTATCTGTCTATCTCTCTCTCTCTCTCTATCTCTCTACCTATCTATCCATCCATCCATCCATCCATCCATCTATCTATCTCTCTTCCTCTCTCTGCAGGACCCCCCGAATAGGGGGGGTCGGCGGCACCCGGGCGCTAGCCCATTCTATTTCCAATTCTTTTTTATTTTTTTCATCATCATTGTTATACTTAAGGTTTAAGTTGATCATTGAAAATTTCAAAAAACAACTATTCCCCAAATGATCGATTTCTAATTAAAATATTTGTGAAAATCATCAGTTTGGATAGCTCCCAAAGGGGTACCCCCCATGAGCCCATGTCCCCCATTAATAATAACCACGGTTTGCCCCTGATTTATCAACCCCCTTTCTGATCCATGAGATTTTAACAAATCCAATGGAATTCTATTAAGATCTAATTGACGTAAGCCATATCCAAAGTTTTATGGTTCAGAATTTTATGGTTCAGGGTGCATTTATTTAGGGGTGGTCAAGAAAACTAGCCAGAAGGTACCCCCCCTACCTTCTGGGGGGGGGGGCGGTTTATCAATCCGGTGTTGGCATTACTGTGATTCTACATTCAAAACCTTAGCGTTTGTCCAGGTTGTGTCTATGAAGGTAGGTGGCACTTCCAGAATACGTCGCAGACCTTTTACTTGAAAAGCATCTAATCTATTAAGATGGTTTTTGTTTAGTTGCAAGGTTTCCAGACCATAAGTCAAATTGCTTCATAGACAGCCAGTTTCCACAGTAAAGGACAATGGAAACGCCAGAACAAGCGGATAGAACAAATTGCATCCATTGCCGCTGAGATTCTATTATTGATTTCCAGTGTCGTACAGGCTGCACTGGACAGCAAACTTCCTAGATACTTAGAAACGTTAACGTTTTCAATACGTGTTCCATACTGGAAAGCAATCCGATGTTGTCCGTTCATGGAAATGACCTGACACTTCGAATGGTTGAACTTCAGATTGTAGTAAGAAGATTCTTGTTCGACGATTTTAAGAAACGAATTCATTTGATGGGGGTGCGTGGTAATCAGTAGCATTAAGTAGCATGTCATCGGCATACAACAAATCACTATACCGCAGGTGAGGCAATCTGTCGTTCAACAGAGCAACTCCAATTCTATCATGACTTCATTAAAGAAAAAAGTCATCAAAAGAATGAAAAGACAAGGACTGAGAGGGCAGCCTTGGCGGATACGGCTTTGCTGGGTGTAAATGTCAGGTTGCAGTTGCGAATCTTGAACGAAGAAGCGGGGAATGCTGCACATAGCGGTGCAATGCTTCTACAAGTTTTACCAGAAATATTCAAGCACTGCAATGCTTCTACAAGTTTTCAGTGATCAATCTTATCGAACGCCTTCTCAAAATCTAACAAATCTAACAACGTGAAATTCAAGTTGGCGCCACTCATTTCATCTTGATCCTGCACTCCCCTTGCCCAAAAAACGGCTTGTGTGCTGTGGGCTTTTCGAAGCCGAGCTGTGTTTTCCAGATATATGGGCCTATTTTTGGCCGGAATGTACTGAGAACAAGTGAAGCAAAAAGCTTACAAAACACGGAAAGAAGGAAAATCGGTCGGTAGTTGGACAACAGCTCAGGATTTCCTTTCTTAAAAATAGACGTCACTCTAGTACACTCTAGCCACTTCCAAGTCATCTGGGAGCGACGATCTGTTCCAACAATCATTGGGTAGAAGCAAAACAGATTGTAAATTAGAATCGTCAAACAGTTTCGGCAGGTCGGCGGAAGTATCATCTGGACCCGTAGCCTTGTTCTTTTTAAGGCTTCTGAGAACCGTTCTAAGTTCGTCAAGAGTAAAATCACTGTCATCAAGGTGAAGATCGTCAGTCATGATTTTCCTAGGGGCAAATTTTGGCGGGCAAGGCTCCGGAGGTTTCCATTGCCCATTGGCAAGATAGTCGGCATTTGCAGATGCCTTCTGCGAGAGATCGATATAATTACCATGGCTTTTTTGAAGCGGGACGAATCCCGGGATGGACTTCTGTCTAGCAGTTTTGATGCTTTTCCATTTTCCATCCATGCAGTGCGCCTGTTCAAAGGAACGAATTACATGAAGTTTTCGGTCTCTCTTGGCCAATCTTCGCACCAGCTTTCTTGTTTCTAGTTCCGCACTTTTCTGACTTATTCTGCGGTACCAATGTTTGAGCTCGATCAGTTGCCACGTTTCATCCGATAAGTAACTCTTCTTTTGTAGCGGGAGTACAGGGGAAAAGGAACCCTTTGCATTGTTCTATATATTGCTGCTGAACACACGAAGCCATGTGGTGATATCAGTAGCCAAATCAGGCAACGAGCTGCACGATTGCAAGAGTCCTGGGTTGAAATGTTCAACCTGCTCTTGCGAAGGTTGTCTGAATTTAAAGCGCCTCCGCGCGTGTGGCTTTTTTGATGCTTTGAATTTGATGAGAACGGAGGGGATAAGCACAAAATGATCCGAGTCCACTTGAACATCAGGCAAGGATTCAACGTTCTTGATAGCATTTTGCCATCGCGCGGAGGCTAGCACAAAATCAATCTGAGCATACCTTACTGCATCCCAGGGGGGTCCTCCCTCGGAATTGAAAACTTCAGAGTAAGTGCACAATCACTTGGGATCTTTTTGAAAAAGAGTATTCAAGGCCCGAAAATCAACAGATTTTAGAAACTCGACCAAGAGTTGGAGTCCCCTCCCCAGAATGTGAGGCCCGACGTGCGGAAAATCTGAACATCGTGGACATGATGCAATCTAAAATAAGAAATCTCCATAGATAAGTCGGACTTCAGCATCTGAAAACTTCCTCTGTGCGATAAGGTTATGATAAAACAATATAAAACAGCTCCTTTTCACCAGATGGACGTCCGGCGTGAGGTGCATAAACAGAGAATATGTGAAGTGGGTTCCCATGACACTTTGTCGACAATCTGGCAATTCTGCTGCTTAGAGTTTCGAAATTGTGAACAAAGCGGGTCATTTCTGGTGAGATAATGAAACCAACTCCAGCGAATTCCCTGGCTGCATTTCCATCCAACGGATTTGTGAGTTCGCTGGAAAAGACAAACCAAAAGCCATCCTGCTCCTGAATACTAGAGTGATTGACGTGAGTTTCTTGAATACACATGATGTCAATGTTCAAATTTTCCCTGTCAGTGATTTTCAGCCCATGGATCTTGCAAGAAGCAAGCAGTAGGTTGCGTGCATACGGTAATTTTTCAGAAAGTCTGTCTACAGAGGTGTTAAAAAGCGATTCTCCTCAGGTGAAACAACTTGCTGTTGCTTCTGCAGCAGCTTGAGTTTGCGACGGTTATTTTTGAAGATAATATGAGGTTTAAATGAAGATTGACTGGTGTGGTTGGTCCTTGCGCTTCCTGAGTGGCTAAAGAAATAGGCTGGACCGCCACTTTGCCCAGCCTATTTGGCAGAAGGTGTTTCTTAAAGATTCGAAAGTAAGACTGATACAAATATCTATAATCTAAAGTAAGCCAATGCCTACTGGTGAATGATATTGTCTTAAGAATGATTTGAAGGTGATGTTCGAAATCCCCCAGATGGGGCATTTCCCAATCCTACCGTAATTTTGAAATGTTTGGGGGTTTTCCCACAATTTCCAGTCAAACCCAGGTAGTTTGAGGCCTCGATATCTTGCAGCTGCAAGAATCCGTGAGCCACAGCGAAGGCCCGATACCTGAATGGCGCAGCATAAGATTATACTGTGCTAGGGTCAAAACATGATGGGTGTATGAATCCCTACTACTAATGGATTGATGACCATCCCACAATATACATGTAGCACATATGGTATTATCAGGTGGCAATTATCGATATGTATATATATATAATTATTATGAGTAATTATGTACCATCAGGGTTTGTCTGACAATTGTCGGGAAACAAAAAGAACACTGTATATAGCGCCATTTTCCCCATGACAATTTGGTAATTTTGGGGTGTCCCCCATTTTCAGACACCAACAACCGAGCCGGCGGCTTCTTGGAAGAATCAAACCAACTCCTCAGTTGCCATAGATGTTTCGTGATGTTTGATGATGTCTGACTGGAAATATGAAAATCTGTCTAGAAACTACAAATATAATTACACCCCTTATACCCCATATTACCCCATCTTCGGTGGTAAATTCTTCATTCTTAGGCCCCGGTTGAGGTCCGCACAGGCCCCCAGTAGCTGGAGGAGGGGTCGCAGTACCAGTCCGTAGCAGTGGAAGCTCTTCGCTCGGAAGAGTCGGAGCGCCTCAAGCGCTTCAGAAATTTCGACCAAAACGAGGACTTCATGGGAAGATTGTTGATGGAACAATGGTGCATTTGGATTTAACCAACAAGATGCAACGATAAAATTGGTAGTGCAAAAATATGGATTTTACCATCAAAAAGGGAATGCAAGATGAATATCTCCGATATCACTGATTGTTAAATGGCACATTTAGGGGATTCGAAAAACCCGAACCAATTGTTATTGGACCTGTTCCTCAACACGGCTGGGGGATGTTTCAATGGGACACTTCACTACCCCTGGGACCTTTGGAGGCCTTGAAAGCGCCCACATGCTCCCACATCAAGAGGTAACTCATGGTAATTCATGATTTTCACCAAAGAGTGCTGTAGTTTTCACATGTTTTCACATCCCAAACATGAACAGGGTGGATCTTTGACAAAAATGGATGGTGAACATGGATGGTGGATCACATCCCAAAAATGGATGAATCTTCACCTTTTTGGCCAAAAAATGGATGGTGAATCCACGTTCCCACTGCTAAGTTGGCCACTGTCAGGCGGTGAAAAGTTGGACTTGTGGCCTTTGATCATCTTCCATTGCTGCTGCACCTGACCCACCGTTCCCATCCGTTCCCAACATCTGTAACTTCACTGCTCCACCGTGATCCATTACAAAACGTTACAAAACCTCCCTGTTTGGGACACCCTAAACTTATATAATCATCCATTTAACCATGAAATTCCTGATTTGGAATGGGAAAATGGATGGTTTGGGATAGCCATGGATGGCCTATCTGGATCTATCTGGTGGCTTCCCAGGCCTGCTGCCGCTGGCGCTTGAAGCTTCCGATTTCTCCGCCATCGGTGCTGCTGGAACTGCCACTGCTGGTGCTGCTGCCTCGGAGGTCGCAGCAGCGGTAGATATACATCTAGCCATGTACATATTTCATGTATAGATATTATGTGTATGTATATATAAATATAATGTTTATATACATATTTGTTTGTTTATTTATTTGTTTATTTATTTAAATCTATCTATTTATCTAACTATTTATATATATATACATAAGAATTCTGAAACAGAACTCTGCACACACAGATCATAAAGTCAGAAAATGTTATGTCTTATCCATTCAAAAAAAATGAGAAACCCCACGATGTTGGTCATGTTTGGCCAGGATGCTGTCCGACTCGCTGCTCCCACTGCTCCCGCTGTCGTCAGCTCGTCGCCTAGGGCATGCACAGAAGGATGACTGGGATTCCCACAATCCGAATCCCAGTTGCCAAATATGTTCAGTGCACCTGGGATTTTGCCCAAGAATGAACCTAAGGATGCTAAACAACTTAAGAATGAGGATTCAAATAATTCGAACGATAAAAAAAAGATTTACTGGGTTCGCAGAGAAGGATGGAATGTGAGCCCAAGCCCGAAAGTGAGTACTGCATCTTGCATCGGCCAGGCAGATCTGGGTGATGGCAACCCATAGTGGGGCACCAATGGACCCACAAATTTAGCTATGTGGAATACCAAGCCATCAATTTTTTGTTGACCACCCAGCTCAGCTTGAAGACCAAGCTTCACCCAGTGCCGCAAACGCCAGGCACGCTTCTTCCGCTTTCTTCGGTTCTGCTTTTCCTCGGGCAAATGCAATGGAAGTGTCTTAGGACATTTAAAAAAACTTAACCTTAGAAGGATAGCAAAGAGGTCAAAGATTCACATGAAGATGTCCCAAAGCTGTGTACACCAAACTTGATCACCCCGGGGATCCTATCACATAAAAAGATCTTTTGAATGGAAACACGTGGAAACACCATGCTTTGCAGCGACATAACAAGCCCAGCTTGGCCCAGCTTGGCCCAGCTTGGCCCAGCTTCTTCGATAATTCCTCTGCTCCCCAACTGCTCTTGCTGAATGGTCCGTTCAGCTTCCGAGTCGGTGGTCCATTCGGAGGAAATGGATTCGCAGCCGATCCTCAGCTGGGGTACACGTCATTCATAGATTCACGTCGTGCTTAAGCAGTTAGGCACTTCGGCTTTCCTACAAATGTGTTTCTCATGGGAAATAACTATAACCATTGGTCCAATTTAATCTACCTCTTAAATCCCTTAAATCCTAACCGTTTAAACCAATATTAACCATTGGTATACCATTGGTTTTGTGAACTTCCATCAACAACCGATAAACTCCATGGGTTTTCGGATGGGTTTTCTATTCGCTCCAAGGGGCTCCAGCTCGGTGTTTCGAAGACGGAAGACGCGATCCTCCTGCGGCCCATTGCTGACGAGGAAATCCCCTTGCGCCATCGAAACGAATCGCTATTCATCAACGCGGTGAGAGATGTTGGGCCTCCAAAAAGGATAGAAAGGTCCAATCCTAAACAGTGACAAGTTCACTGTTAATTCATTTTTTTTATTCTGGGTATAGCCGGTATAGCTTGAGTTTATGGACCCCAACTTGCTTTAGACATGGAGAAAAGGCCATTTTCAAAGCTTTTTGTCTCTGCATTGCCTCGTTTCGAGCCAATCTTTCGTTCAGCTGTCAGCTGGGGGTCTCTAAGTCTTGGCTCAAGCCTCAACGGCTGCTGAGAAAACAGAAAAATGTGGTGTAAAATTGGAAAGTTATGGAAAATTGATGCAAATCATGGAGAACTGATACCGGACGGTACCAGACGGAGCGCTCACCTTGCGATCAGCTGGGGCTGATTCCGACACCTCACTGGTTGTCAAACTTGGCGCACCTGACATCCAGGATTCCTCACCACAGAAAATCTAAGTCTACCCTCTAGTAATTTAACAGAATGGCCATTTAGTTCATTGATTTACCCATCAATGGTGCTTTTCCATAGTTTTTTGTATGTTTACTATGGAGGGGTAACAAGTCGAACATCCAGGTCTATCTTTGTCTCAACCTTCAAACCGGACTGTGCCCACCTTGCGGAACTGGACGGGGGACCGGTTCCACTTCACCGAGGATCGGTTCCATGTCAGTCTCATCAAACAGACCTGGCCACCGGATTCGAGGTCCATTTCCATGTTCAAACCGAAATTGGGGTGGAATCGATGTAAAAACCGTTCGTTTTTGATATTCACGATTCTTGTTTGATGTTGGCTGGTTAAACTACATAAAATCCACCTAAAACCAGTGTAAGCTCCATGCTTGAATTCCCATCGATTACCCCCGCCCAGTCCTACCCAGCCGGATGCGGACCTGCCAATTTGGACTTTCGGGCTCCCGGCACGACAATCTCAGAGTCGGGTTCCCGCCGCCGATCAGGCCTTGATTGGGATTTGTGGATATGTTTGGAAGTTTGGGGAAGTCAAAAACTATAGTTCCTTCATCAAAATATCGGGTGATAGTAAAAAGCGCGGTGTGCAGTAGGAAAAAAAGACATGCAATGACCTAGTTCAAAAGAGACTGTCGCTGAAGTCTCAATGCTCCTGCGTTTCGCTTCTTGTTGGCAGATACATATCCACTGGTTTCTAGGACGAAGATAAAAGGACGACATACATTTTTAATATGAAAATACCAAGGAATGTCATCAATGGGGCAATATGTGAAACCGGCAATCTGCGATTCAGAGCCTTTGGGGCTCCACACGTGGAACGTGGCCAATCACCACCTCCACGGCCAGGCGGAAGGAACGCCAAATCCGAGGGTCCTGCGACTTGTGCAGCTTTGAGATCCTATAGATGACCCTCTTTTTTTGAATTGGGGGTCGAAAATGTGGACCCATATCAATATTGAAGCAGGGAATGACATAGTTGTGTATCCCCGATTTCGGCCCTCCCCAGATCTTTGAAATCATTGACACTTTCCGTGGCCGGGCATTCCATCGCAGTCATATGCATCCCATCATGGTTTTCAAGCTCCTGAAATATACCGCCTTTGGCTTTCCGGTATCCATCGTGGAAGTGGTTTAAGGTCTATCTTAGATCGTAGAAGCCAGGTGCCAAGGTTTTTCTCAAACCCAGTGTTGGTTCCTATCCCCGTGCTACTAAGTGATGGTCACCCTATTTCCGATGGTGGCATCAGCCACCCAATGAAGCGTCAGCAGGGCCTTCTGGTGCAGAATGCGGCAAAGTCGTTGGTGTTGATTGCTCAATGGGAGTATCCTGCCGTTGGAACCGCGGATGTGGGGGATCACCAGCTGACAACGTGAAATGCATGGGAGATTCCCAGCCATCTGCAGTTTGTTCAATTTCTAATCAATGTGATTAGTTAGTAGGTCAGTTTTGACTCAATTTGAAAACACATCCTGTTTCATGCTTCAATCATATTGACCCTTGACAGATCCTCTCCCCGCGTCCTTCTTCTTGAAGAAGCCGCGCATGGCACCCTTTTCTTGCCCGTGAAAGCGCAAACGCTTCAGAATTGCGTATCGAGTCATTGGATGGTTTCACATCAACCAACAGCCAATCTCTTCTGTCTTCCTGGCTGGCTTTAGTAAATACATAGAGACTGGCCTGAAATCTTCACTTAAAACCAACTGGTCAGTTCTTGTTTTGTTGTTGTGTTGCTGACTCTGTCGCTTGTGTTGGAATGAAAGGTGGTGTTTTTTTTTCGAAAATGCAGAAAAGACTTTGCAAATGACATGTTGCTCCAAAATGCTTCAAATGAACTATCAAGGAAAACTGCCCCAGACTGGTAAAATACCTTTGCCCTCCCTTTTTTCTATTCCATCTCCGCATCACGACCTTGGCATGGCGAAATGGCATTGGCCCTCACCTTGGAAATGATCCAGTGACGCCGGCGCTCCACAACCGAAGACCGAAAACGTTGGTTACCTGCTGGAAGACGATCTTCCCAAAATTGCAGATGTTCATCTTTGTTGCGTCCAATGGACCAGGTTGGCCCAAACCTGGCCATGATCACACGATTACATGATGGAGATCATGATTGCTCATATTCCTAAAAGTCATTGGATCCAAAGCACATGCCCTTGGCATTCAGATACTTCACGGCTGGAAGTCTGGCATGCCATGCTGCAGCGTTTCTACCAGTGGCAAATCGGAGTTTGCACTGCGCGCTGCAGACGTTCCAAATTAAAGATTTTGGTGTGTTTCCAAAAATCTGACCCCGAAATCCACTTTCGCACTTTCGCACATGGAAAACAGCTAACTGAAGTATCCCAGACTGTTGGACACACCATTGCCAGCGCTGCTGGCAGCAATGCTGTGGAAACGAGGCATCTCAATGCAAACCAGGTACCCCTCGAGCCGAGGGAAAGGCTCAGAGGGGAGTCCACATGAACATGGCAAGATAAATATGATATATAAATCTTCAAAAAAAAACATACGGAAAAGAAAAAATCCTTCCATGCACCAATCAAGTTCCAGTTGCTCTTAGATTTGACCAAAACGAACACCTTCGTCAGCTTCGTCAGAATGTCCTGGAGTTGCCGGAGCCGGTTCATCCCACAGGCTTACGTGAAACCGGTTGAAAATATTCAAAACATGCCGTGCTGGAACCCATTCGGTTCAATGGGGACTCGGATTGAAAGGCCTTGGTTTTTATTCCTCCGATAGCTTTCAGAACATTGATATGCTCTGCTAGGAAACTTTTTCTATGTTGGTCTCATTCCAAGCATCTTCTTAAATCCCAAGATAAATAAAAAATGCAAAAACTTGAGGTGCCTTTCAACATCTGGCAGACATCGAGTCCCAAGCAGCACGGATCAACATCTTATTCGTTGACGCGCGGGGAGATCTGGATAGACCCTGGACACTAGGCTTGGCATCTTCGATAGGTCCATTTCCAGGCTTCAGCTCAGATGAGGCCGAAAATCAAATCCAACCCCTACCTGTGCCCTTCAAAATATCCCAATATAACTGGGCTCACAAGGATTCCAACATGCTACACCATTTCACTAGGGTTAATTGAAGCATATTGAAGCTAACCAAGTATGATGGCTCTTAGGTGGCCTATCTTTGCGAGAATATGATCAATGATGGGCCCTTCTCCGAGATAGGACTTGAACCAGTGATTGGGGTATTGCTAGGATCCATCGGAATCCATCGGTGCTTGGAGCCATAAAAACTGGCTGTATTCTTCTGCTGTCCGGCTTTGAACGTTCAAAAGATCTGGGTGTATCAGATTTGCAATCGACAAGTAACAAAGCTCACAAAGAAAATACGGGTGCCAAGAGGCGACCCATTGAGGGAACATTCGCAGAATTCCGACGACTGATTGACAGGAAATTCTTTGAACCACAGAGCTTGTTCAACAGATTTCAACCATCTGAGAAAGGTACTCGGCCTCTCTGACCCCTGTCATTCGACCAAAAATTGCAGGCTGTGCTGTCACAAGCTGGATTCTCCGCACACACCTGCGCGAAGGATCCAAGGAATTCCAAGGCTGAACTGCACTCTAATAAGATCTAATAGCCCGAGCCTGCGCTGCACACACCTCTTTGGCTCGGCAGCACCGCCGTGTTCAACGTTGCCTGAGAGCTGTATCCTTCTGACCAGATGGCACCAGACATCGACAGATCAGCTCCGGACACGGCCCATTTCTTCCAAATTCGGTAGGCCCGGTAGGCCTGGTGCCTCCCAAGCAGCGAACACTGCTGTGATATGTGAATTCTCTGACCATTTCACCAGCATTCACCAGCCTCTGAGGATCTTTCGGCACCTGATACGCAAAGGCACAACATGAAAGATTTCACTGCAGATCCATCAAATACAATCATCCTGGAGTAGCGAGAATGTCTCCAATTTCTTGATGTTCATGATTTTCGAATATTTCACAGCACATCTATTCCAGGACGCTACAGAAGTCGCTGAGACCCCGACCCTTGCGACCAAAGCCACCGAAACTCGCAGCACCAAAGTTGTTCACCGAGATGGTTGGGGCATGAAGCGTATTGCCTGGGGCCCTTTGTCCACCAAATCCACCCAGGCCAGCCCCGAAGCCACCGCCATTCGCTTTCGGCCCACCCAGCCCACCCAGCCCACCCAGGCCACCCAGGCCGATGGATGGAGCATTCGGCAGGCCACCAAAGGTGTTGGCACTAGCACCAGCACCTGACCACTCTCAGCAGTCCGACAGTTGTTTCAAGGGGATTGCAAAGTCACTCAGAACATCTCATAACATTCATAACCTGAGAATCATTTTAAATAACTAACTACACCAACTACACTAAGTACACTAACTACAAACGGATGACTCCTCTGAGGTCTGCTTCTTGCAGTTGCCACGGGTTTGTGTGGCCGATCCGGCACCTCGGAGGTCTTCTAGTCGTGCGCTGCCAAGACTAAGGCCACCTGCGCCTAGTCCTTGCGCAGGCGCTGCTTGCAGCGCCTGTTTGGCTTGTTCCACGTAGCGCTCCTGTGCTCGCAGCAGATCCCATGGTCCCACACCATAAGACCAGAGGTGACAGGCTCAGAGTGGAGTCAAATCACCGGTTATGAGTCGTAGAGGCTAGAAATGGATAGTTTGAGGGCATAAAGCTGGCTTATAGCTGAGCCGCAGAAAATAAAGTATTTGGTGCATCCTACCTCGTAATCCATTTCCGTACCTTTGTTGGGGGCCTGACGTCGTTCTCCAACGCTGCTGCTACGCATGAAATGAAACGCCTACCCGGTTCTCGAGGTCTTCCTATTCATTTTGCAGTCTGAACATAGTGTTTTCAACAAACAGCGGTACACCAATAAAAGCCGACACCAGACGCAGCTGGGAATTGGCTGTGTGGCAAACATGTCGTCAGGTTGGCTTTCATACAGCCAGTTGCATGACAGGTCCTGTTCGGAGTGAAAGGCCTCCATATCTTTCAGATATTGACTGGCATCCTTCTCCGTCATCGGCCTGAAACATTCGGTGACTACAGTTGAAATCGATGAGCTGAAACCCCTGAAATTGTCACTCCCAACTAGGGTTTGCCGACTAGAATTTTGCCAACTACAGCCCCAGTCATACTGGGTTTCAGCTCATAGGCACTGGCCATCTGGGACCAGCTGTTGGTGGTTGCATTGGTGCCCCATGTTTTGCACCTAGTGTTGTCTCCGGCTATCTCAGAACCACGTCTCTGAAGCTCTCGGAAGCGCGTGTCAAGCCTTCAGCGCACAGGATTGGAATGGAAAGTTATGACATTCTTCAATTTTTTGAACATGAGAATTGAACATTTTGAACATTTTGAACTGTTCCAACGCGAATTTTGATCCTCTCCGGTGATTTTGCGTGTGATTTTGCAAAGGTCCAAATGCCGCAACTCGAAGTCACAGGTTGCTGCATTTTCCAGGGACCCCAAACGAAGTGCCCATGTTGGCCAGTGGGGCGAGAACCTGAACGGCCATGGAATCCCAGTCAGCAAAGGTTGGCAGAAAACTTTGGGTATCTTTGGGTATAGTGAAAAACAATCATTCGGTGTCTAGTGAAACACAAAATGCATCAACATTGACATCATCAGCATCCATACAAAGCTTGTTCTTCAACCAGTTTCGGGAGGCGAATTTTTTTTCACTGCTGAAGAGCACAACAAGTCTCGACTGCCTGCTGCGGAATCCGAGAAAGTTGTGGAGCCAAACCTTGAAACTCCTGGAAGGACAGGGATTGTAATCACCATCTGGCAATTTTGAGGAAATTCAATGTGTCTATATTTGCAGATGTAGATCCGGAGTTGTATATGGTAGACATGTAGATAGATGGAAAAGTCGAAAATATAGGTCGTCATAGTGATACCTGGGTTTTGAGACCTTCAATTTACTATGGGTTCGGATATTCACAATGATATCAACCATTGAAAGGCCAAATCGGCCAGCCATCAACTTGTGTCTTCCAAGAGACAACCATCAGCACTGTTGAGGCGAAAACGTTGGTGGATGGCTAGTTGGCTTCTCCAAAATGTACACTGTCCGCCATTTTCTGGTGGCAGGAGTAGATATGATATGATGGTTCCCCACATTGACATGGCTGTGAGAGATACCTTAAGATATTCCCAAGATATCCCCAAAATCTCACCCGCCATTTCTCCTGCATGAGCCGAATCACCTTCTCAATGATTGCAGAGAGACGCCGGTCGGTCTCAGGCGTCACCTGCGAACGTGCAGCCCCGCAATGGCTGGCGGCAAAGGATCAAAAAGGCATTGGGTCCTGGCCTGTCCGGGGAGAGGTGCCTGACCCATGGGGCCAATTCCTATGGAGCCCGTTGAGCCCATGGAGCCCATGGCCTGCCAAGCAAAATCAGAAATTTCGGAGTTCCAAATTTGCTGTGGAAAGTTCTTTTCTTTCAAGATGGCATTAGGATGTATTCAATATTCTTCAATCCTACTGGGGATGTAGCTTGAAAATTGGCCAAATTGGGTCATCCACACCTGCGCCGGTGCTCCAGTCGCTGGTAGCGGCCCAAAGGATGCAGCTTGGGCTCCCACAGGAGCTGGGGACAGGCGATTGCCTAGCATGCCCTGGTAACCTTAGGTGGCTGGGTAGATGGATGGCCAAATGAGTAATGACCCAAAACAAATAGAAAAGTAATTTGCCACTGTAATGGAAGAAGTTTACTGTTCTACATTTTTTTCACGGCAACTTCCTTCTAATATATCACACACAAATCCCAGTTGTTGCTGATAAAATACCCATGTTCCCTCATGTTTCACGACAAAATTCGTTCAAATCCTCAGTTTTCCTATGGGTTTTGAACCCCTTTTCTGCCAAAAACCCCCAATTTGGAGGTTTCCTAAAATCGGGGTACCCCCAGTTCTCATCCACTTTAATAGGGTTTTCCATGAAATAAACCATCCAGCTATTGGGGTACCCAATCTTAATTTCAAGGAACCGCTGGAGCTCGGCGCTGCAGCCTGCTTCACTTGATACTCCGCATCGCCGACGAAGGTCAGCTGCCTGTATCACCAGGCGCATGCCATTTGCAGCTGGGACTAAACCATGCATAATAGGTCATTCAATATAAATTTAGGAGGATACAAATGATGATGGATTATAATGGGATATGATGGATTATGACTATAGCGTGGGATATGATGGATTATAATGGGATATGGTGGATTATAACGGATTATACGGGGATATAATATAATAGATTATAGTGCATTATATATATATATGTATGTGAGAGGTCTTGGGGACCCCTCGACACTGGTAGCCCTCAACCAAACTGATGTTCCTTGACCTCAAGGATGTAGAACCACAAGTGAATCTGTCCTCAGAATGATAGTTGTTCCAGTTAATAC
>Ga0126342_10013499_pt1 | contig 14462 bp, 11 predicted proteins | sample Cyp1metagenome_FD_92528 | JGI IMG/M metagenome (GOLD analysis project Ga0126342, IMG submission 92528) | Coral microbial communities from Lord Howe Island, Old Settlement Bay, Australia - Cyphastrea 1 metagenome | ecosystem: Host-associated > Invertebrates > Cnidaria > Coral ... | reverse complement strand
CCGCCCCAGAGTGCATTGGCCGGAAATAGCGATGTCTGAAGCCTATCATCGCTATCTTCAGCTCCACAATGGACATTCTCCCTCCAACCAAGAAGTGCACCACCCTCTATACGAGATTGCCACGACTGCAACAGTTCAACGCTACTTTGGCCCTTCCTTGATTGACTGGCAAAATACCACTACCATTTGGAACGCATTGTTGCCCGTGGCTTCGAATCGCTATGATTGGGATCAACTTGTATTCCCTGGAAATGGGAGAGTTCACTCGAACACTGCTGACGTGTAGTCCTCGAGGCCTGTGCTATGGACTGCATTTCGCTTGACAAAATGTTAAATTCCCGGAGGGTAAGAAACAGAAATTAGAGGATTTGGTCAACAGAAATGAGGGGATGAGGATGGGCCAAGAACATTTACATGCCATCAGCATGGATGGTTTAAGACCAAAACATGAAGAATTTTGTGGGCCAGTTGGTGCGTTCATTCTTGATAAATCCTGGCTAATCCCCTGGTTGATCCTGGCTCTGAAGGAGGTAACTCATGTTCATTGTCACGGTGGGAAGATGGAGTGGAACGAACTTGTTTCAAAACTGTCGTTTCTTGTGCAGCGATGCTCCATTCGAAGTGCTCTTTTCCTTTGTTGTGGGCATTTGGGATGCTGATTTCATTTCGCCGTACAGGTCCAATGTTGCTGTCATAATCCGTCAGAGCAGAGTCCTGAAAGCCAGAACCCTTCAGCATCAACCCCAACACATTTCTCCACGAAAGAGAATTCAAGAGTTCCGATACTCAGTTTCCAACATTTTTTGGGTACATGGTGAGTAAATCATGCAAAATCCATCTAAATCCACAAAAAAACCTCCAAGTTTGGATGGTTTGAACAGCAATGTGTGGTAAAAAAATCCCCTGCTAGGCACCACCGGGACCTCCATCACCACCACGGCGTGCCATCAAACCACCTGACAGCTTCGGGGCATTTGAGGTGTCGGGGAAGGTGAAGGGATCCATGAGACCCAATGTTTTTGATGTGTTTTTCTTAAACTGGGGGGGGAAGAAGGGGGAAACAATCTTTGATGTGAGGATGTCCTAAGCTGGAAACCAAAGGTTTCCGGGTAGACTCGTAGACCAATTTTAAGAACTCCCCTGTTACGGATCAGAATGACTTTGAACACCAGGTGGAAGATTGAAAAAAACATGATAGTTCTGGAATCAAATGCAAGCATTCCACTTTAGGGGTACTTCAAGTTGCACCCATATATGTCATCACTGCAATATCAATTGAGTATGGACCTATGAGATCCTATGAGCAGAGCTGAGAAATTCGGCCATGCATCACTTCCCACACTGGACTAGGCTGAGCCAACCGTGCTGCCTTTATCTCCTGCCAGGGTCCTGGCAGTCCCTGCTTGCGGAGAACAAATCACGGCATTGTATTTTTCTTACAAGATTTGGAGAGCTACAAAAACACATTTAGCACATTTTAGCACATTAAAGCTTGAGAACCCAATATTTGGCGGGTAGGCCAGCCATGAGTTTCCGTGCCTCATATGACCACCGCAACCATAGTAGCGTTCCTGGGTACCTGAGGCCACGATGTTGCTGGGTGACACAACTCCCGCACCGGAGGCCGCCTTCGCTATATAATTAATATAATATTATATGATATATTATAATATAGTAAAATATTATATTAATACAATATGCATAGTATAAACATTGATATATAAACACAGTTTCTTTTACAGTAATATTGCTCTCAACTTGTTTGCAGGGTAAGGGTAGCCATGGTGATGGTAGTGAGTCAATTAGCTTGGCCGTTCCATTCCTTGAACCGTCAGGCACCTGCCAATCCTTCCTATGGCGGGATAGATGAGTCGGTGAATCCCAGAATCGCAGCCCTGCTGTGAATGGTTGGATTATTCATCAAACATCTGTGACCCTCATGATGAGGAATAAAGAATAGTTAAACCACGTGAAACCTAGGAATGCAGCTCATACCGACATTTTCCAGATTTTGACTTTGTACGAGTCCCGACAGAGTGGGGCGTTTCATACCTTCGCTGCATCTTGTTGGATGATGGCCATGGAATCCCAAGCCCATGTCCAATATTGTCCAATCACCGGAGGAAACATGAAGAAACCCACCTTTGGGTCCACTATGGCACTATGGTCTGGACAGGACACCACCATCTGACCATCTGGTATCATTTGGTCCATCCGGACAGCCCAACCATTCGAGGTCTTCGCGACAATTTGGAGCGCCGGGCCCATTCCAGTCCTTCTTCTCGCAGGAGCCATGGCCATGGCACGGGCTGAAAGTTTCATCGTTTTGACATGGAGAAATTTTGGACATCAATGGGCGGAAGATATCGATATGTACTCGTATTACATTATTAAATCATATATATTATATATATGTCATATTATTACAGATTAGATTTAGATATCAAGAGATGAACATGATGAACTGAAATTGCTTGATGATCTTGATGGGGATGCTCCATTGACGCCGTTGGTCACTCGGGTAGTCAGCATGGTCATAGAATGTTACGCACTTTTGAGACTTTTTGAGTGAGGCATCGCGATTCATTCTCTGAAGTTTCCCTAAATCCTAACGTCGTCGAATAGAAGTGCGGACTCAGGACATGTGGAGCTATTTCTCTGATGGCCCACGCGACCAGCTTAGCTGGCAATCGGGTGATGTTGCAAAGGACAGTAGATACAACTTGATACTACTTGATACAACCAAACGAGATGCGATTTAGCTGATACAGTGGTCAACTACTACACCGTTGAGCCACGGTGAGCCACGCCATGCTTGGCTCAGCTCGGCCCTGAGGTTGGTAAAATACCAGAAATGCAGGCTGTGGCGCTTGGTTTCAGGAAAGAGATGTCTAGGAAAATGCCAGATTTGGTGGGAAGAAACATGGTATAACATGGTGTTTGAAAATCAGTCAAAAAAAACATGGTGAGATTATGGTTCCCCACTTTTGCCCCTAAACTCAGTCCAATCTGACCTCTGACCAGCCAGGCTTCACAAAATGATGAGGTCCAGTGAACAGCAAACAGCTATGAACAGCTTATGGAGTTTTTTGGCGCAAGGAGAGAACCGGGACGTCTCCCGAGTTCAGAGCGGTGAGCTTCACGTTGAGTTTTCGATGCTTTTTGAGTCAAAACGTGGTACACAATCGTTCTTCCAATAGCTGTTTGGTTTGGTGAAGCGAACAAGTGAAATATGATCCCTTGCGTGCGTTTAATTCAGCCAAATTGACAACTGCACTGTACATGTTTTTTGCACGTCGTGCTGCTGGCGGCACTGGTGAAGAGAATTATCAGCATGATCAGGTGAGAGGTTCTTCAGCAGATTCTCAGCTTCTAAATGCTGGTGATTTTTTCTTTTCAAAAAAGGATGATTAAAAGGTGGCCCCTACAGCAGAATTGCGTGCGTCAATCAATCCTTTCACGCCGCATCGAATTCAGAGTTCGTGCTCATGTGCTGGTCTACCCACTGGCCGGGTGGCAACTGGCTGCAATGCTGCAATGATTTGCCAGACATCCAGCTGGACAGCTGATGTTCCATCGAAGAACTGCAGGGTTGCCGCCCTTATCACGACTCAGATGCACTTGCCTGAATCTCTAGAACCACCTGGCAAAACTCCGCTTCCTTTACTGCAGGTAGTGTCTCCGATTGCGGTGTTGGGGATCAAGTCTGACAAATGGAGTCATAGCCATAGTTGGAATGGGGAGAACTTGGAGAACTCCCAAAGTGGGGACTTCGTATGGCTTCGTCACTTAGCAGTTCCCATCATTTCCCATCACGATTTTGTGATGCTTTCGGTCAGAGTCATCTCTATTGTAACGTGTCTTTTAATCACCATGGTTACAGTATTTTGAACTATTTTGATGCATTTTTGGGTGTAAACCCCATGCTTATGATATTTTAGAGCCTCATGTTTATGATGTGTTCATGATTTTTGCAGGGGGAAGGTCATCAATGGTCATCAAAATCACAGTCCAGATTGCCGGAGGCAGAGGCAACGCCTGCACGGTGCCGGCGACGCACCGAGGCGAGCAGGGCTAGGAAAGTATGGCAAAATATGGGAAAATGGATGAACATTGGACATGAGAGGGAAATGAGATGGAGATGATGGATAAGACATGCTCCGATTTGAAGATATAGGAAGTGCATGGAAATGCCGGAAGTGGTTGGCGGGCCGTTTGGAGATGGGATGGAGGGATGAGACCGACGTTGATGTGAATCCATGGATGAGATGGGGATATAACATATACACGCACAATATGTGGTATATTATATTTAAATGCCCACATAGAATTCTCATAGAGATGCGCGTGGATACATTTACACACACACAATTTCACACACACACACATATATATATTTTATGTCATCCATGTATGCATTTATACAACTGCATCAGAGATGGATGGGATGGATGGCTGCGAATAAGCTTTTGAGTAAGGCCTTGGTCTTACGATAAATGACATTGGCGAGGATCGCAGGGCACGACTCAATGAAACTCCAAGGGGGTTATTGAAGTTACAAGCCCCCCATCAACCCCAACAGTAGGGGGGTTGGCGGTTATTAATCCCCACCAAGCCCTGATAGCTGTTGTGACCAGGCCGAAATGCTTGGAGCTCAGCCTGACACCTTCAGGTGATGATTCTTGACAAAGCACCCGCCTAAAACATGGCAAATTCTAAGGCTTACCCATATCACTGGGAAAGGATTTTTCAAGCTTGGAAGATGAGTATAACTTTTACCGTAAGTCTTGATGATTTACCCATTCCACACATATAACATCATACAACCTATAGTTCGTCCTCCAACCATTCATAACAGTTGGGACTCCATCTTCCAACACCATTTTTAGCGGTGCCATGTTCGATGTCATGCGGAAGGGAATTCTGCCCTGGTGTGCTGGCTCAGTTAAGGTCCATAGCCGGTAGAGTTACGTGTGCCACTCAGATTGGAGGTGGCAGAGACCTTTGGCTCAACAGACCGCCAAACTTGGAGAGTTGAATCTCACGCCACGGCGCATTCGCCAAAATTCGTGGGCCAAGACGAACATGTTCGAACATCCTGCTTTCCGAAATTGGGATGGTCGGAATCCATTGGTTTCGATGCATTGCTAAGAGGCCAGTCCCGCTGCCCATGCTGGACAGCAAGGCAGGATGGTTCCCAAAAATAATTGGAACTGCTGGGCTGGAGTGTAGCACTCCCAAATACCTCAGCAGGCTTTTGGATGATTTCCAGCACTTTGTGTGTATACCTCCAGTTGTGAGTCATACACACACACACACCCATCCTAGAATACCTGACGCAAAGCAACGATTTTGCATCATTGCATAATATATATATATACATATTCATCTTCATCCATGAGTTGTACCTTCGAAATTTGCAAGACCTGTCGGTGGGACGCTGGGACAGGTCGAGATCACAGAACCCCTTTCCTCACCCAAGAAGGAGGCCCAGCTGGGGAAGCAATGTCTCATCAGGGCAGTTTGGCTTGTCTAAAACTAGGGTACCTCTAAGTCTGCTGGTTAAAATTTCATTAATCCCTATGAACACGGCCTTAAATTTGAGGGTTAATCATGGTAAATCCTCCATTTTCAGACACAGCAAAATCTCATGGGTCAAAGGATGCCAAGGAGACTGCGCGCCAGGAACCTATCCGAACTTCGGGTGTGGAGTTCGAGTTGGCGTATTCAGATGACTGGGTAGATGTTTTCGACAAGAGGCTCGAGCAGGCACGTGGACCGCGTGGACCGCGTGGACTCGTCCTAAAGCCATTGCTGACACTGTGGAGGATGGTGCTCGAAACTGGCCAGGCCCTTTGTGAGATTGAGGATGCAAACATCCCTCAGGCCGGTTGCACCCGTGATTTTCTTGACAGAAGGCAAGGAGGGGTTCTGTCCCCTGTTCGCAGATGTTTGCAGATGTTGGCAGGAGGAACTCGTAGCGTTTTGCTTGACCATCATGGATGCTTTTGGCTGGTGGCTCAGACGGAGGCGCATTTGACAAGCTGCAGTCAGGCAGCCATTGCAGAGAGAACCAGGATGAGCGCTAAGGCTCCATGTTGGTGTGCCTCGATACTAGGGAGCTAGAGACTTCTGGCCTTCCAACGTGGGGGATCCAGGTGGGCTCACTGGCTGAATATGCTGAATTCTGGTTTGGGCTCAGGATTTTGGCTGGTGGTTTCAGATCCAAAGTGCTTAGATCGCAGATAACGTGCTGAACTTCAAACCCTCCTTTATTGGTTGGTTGTGTCCCCACTGAAGCGTAGCCTCCCCAACTGTTTTTGCGCAGCTGAGGCGAGACCTGTTTTCAGGAAGCCAACCAGGGGTGTCTGGGGCTTAGGACTGGCCGGCAAGCCTTGAGAGCCTAAAGAAATCGGAAAGCTGGAAGCCTGAATGGGGATGGGTCACGCTTGGAACACTAACATCCCCAAAGAGTACCACCCCAAACTCTGAATTTGGAATCGTCTTTTTTTTGTTTGCGAATCATCTTGATTCATTTTAGCATCTGCATCTTTTGTGCGGCTCCAATACTAGTGGCTCGCCAAGGTCAGCCCACTTCCCGTTGAAGGTTCGCTTGGGGCCCTCGACCTCTGGCATAGGCGGCGGCGCGAACAGTGCCTTAGGCGCCGGCAGACCTAAGGTGGAGGCACTTCCCATTAGTCGGAGGCCAAGTTGGCAACACACCGCATCTGGTGGTTAAAAGATGTTAAAAACATTGGGGATGGAGCCATGGAGCTTGTGCAAAGATAACCAAAGATGTACAATTATTATGATCAATTATGATCAATTATGTACAAATTGTTTTGGCATAAATCATTAATTATTATAGTCTTTCTTTCCTTCCTTCTTTCCTTCCTTCTTTTTTTTTCCATTTTTCCCTCTCTCTCTCTCTACATCTAACCATCTAAAAGTTTGATTTGAGAATCATTATATATATTTTTTTTATTATATGATTTATTCCCTTGTGGATTGGACCCTTGGGGATGACATTGGGCGACAGCAACCAATCTCCAGCCACATCGGCTCAGGCCCAGCAGGTCTTTTGGAACAGTTTGGAGCCAAGCCCGTGGCATCAGGGAGGTGTTGTACGGTGTTGTGGGAGCTCAGGCTGTGAGGAATATGTCAAATGATGTGAAGACATATGGTAAAACACCATCAAACTGCAAACAAAATAGAGAGGTGATGAGAGATGTCCAAAACTTGATCGAACGATTGAGCCACAAAATGAATCAAAATGATAAGAGCTGTGCGAAACTGTGACCTTTGTTTTGAGAAATTAGAGGCGTCCGGTCTCTTGCAGAATCACACGCATTCCAGATTTCTATATATACTTCTTCATTGCCGGGCAAGATTACCAGGAGACGTACCCCGCACCCAGAATCTTGATCACTTTGGACCATTTGGAACCTATTTGGATTATTACCAGAGGGTAGGCCTGGGTCCTACCGGTTGCCAGTGAGGTTTCGCAGAAACTTGTGTCGCAAGCCACTGCGGCTGGGTGGCCGGGGGCCCCCAGATGCAGGGTATCTCGGGTATCTCTGAGAAGGTATGTGGAGACCCCCTAGGCCCTAAGCCAAATTCTATCCGAAAGCGCTAGTTGGTTGATCCGCTGGCTTCATCCCTATGCGGCATATGCGCATTATGTGCCACCTGTTGAAGTCGTACGCCAAAAAGGTCAGCGATCTGACGAAGCCACCCCTAATTTCAAATTCACCATGTGGATTCCATCGGGGAGAAAAAGGCCTTCAAAATGAATCCAGGGATCCCTATATGATCCCTAATGCTAAACTTACTAAACTTTGGTTTCGAAGGGAGTCAATCAGGGGAAGATGGGGCAGCACCGGCCTTTGCGACGTCAAGATTGAGGCCCCGTAAGCCTCGCCAGAGTTGAGGAGCTTTGCCGCGGCCTTCAGGGGCGTGGAGCTGGCCATGGCTGCCATGCTGCAACTCCCTGCCATATCTTTCGGAAAAAATGAGGGTGAAACATGGTAAAGCCAACCGAAATCACAATATTTTCTTGATTTTTCTTGCTGATGTTGTTGATAATCATTCAAATCCAGCTACCGAAGAAGCTGAAGATGTCGGATCCCAGGTGAATTGCTTTCCATCGGAGAAAGCCCTTCAGAGGTACCACCTCGAGAGAGTCGGGATCTATTGAAGTGATTGACGAGAAGAGTTTATCATATCATCATATAATCATATCCCAATTTTTAGTTTTTTTTTGGGCCATCTTCCCTAGGTGGAATATGCTGGAATTATGAATGAATATAGTGAAATGACGAACCATGGGAAGGGACCCAACTTAGCCTTCAGACGTTCTGGAGCCATCAGAGTCCATCGCACCAGGGGCACGGTGGGGGCTTCTCCGTGAATTTTGTACCAGTGGTTCTTCAGGTGCTGACCTCAGTTGGCCAGGGAGAAACTATGAGAAACTTTTGTCCTGGGGGGCAGGATGTGTTCAGGCGCCAATTTCAAGTTGTCACTGTCTCCTGGTCAAGTCTTGACCGTGGTCCAGTGAGTCAATCCGATTGTTATGCTTTGATCCGGAGAGAACAGTCGGCTGCATTTGCCACCTCAAATGAGGCCGGTACTCCTTCCCGGTAAGGGTCGGCTTGGGCCACTGCGCGGAGCCCCGAGAACCCCGCGGCTGTGCACTTGTGCACGGGGCTTCCCCCTGTCCGATCTGTCGGCGCCGGAAGCTGAGGTTGTCTACCACCGGCGCTGGGATCAGCTGCCTCAAAAAAAAAACCTGGGGGGTGTCATGGTCACACGCGACAGGGACCACCGATCATAACAAAAAAGTCTTTTCTCGCGCGCCGGGCCAGCAACTGGCCACGGCGCCTGAACGTGGTTTTGTCGTGGTTTTGTCGCCCCATGGTGCTGGGGGAAACTTGAGCTTGACGCGAACGTCTATGGGTCCGAGTAATTTTCCTTTCATCCGTTGGCTGAGAAGAATACATGCAGCATACCCCAGTGTCTCGTTGGTTTAACCCAGAGGTCGTCAGCTCCACAGTTTGGCACCATGGCAAGCCTGCTCACTTCCATCCAGCTGTGGTCACAGTGATGACATAGTTCATCATCGTGTATCATAGTTCATTCATGTTCATTCAGTGTCTTCCTGCTGGCATTTTCCCCCTCAAAAAGTAATTCTGCGTCAAAGAACCTGAGACAAGCGTGGTTGGTGGACAGCGTAGCGGGCAGAAATGGGTCGTATTTTTGAGCACAGCTGGCTTCAGGAAGTGCTGGCAGATGGCAAAACGCGGTGACAACAAAAACAAAAAAGACCTTTGAAGTGTTTCGGGTGTCAAAATTTTACCTATCTTGAACAACCGGCCAAAAAATGCAAGGGATCTACCAGGATCTATCAGGTTATGCCACAGCATGATGGCCTTCACTATCTCCAACCGAAGACGACTTCACAGACTTGGTGGATATATAAGGGTCCGACTTATGATACTTATGGGCGCCCAAAAAGTTCGAACGTTTTTCCAAGATGTTCTCAACGTCATCCATGACATTTCTTCCATGATTTCATGTATAATCTACAGGTTTCCAACTGGTCTATCTATTTGATTTAGGTTGCTGCATATCCCATATTCATATCATCCCATTACCTCTCCACTGTGGTTGGTTTATATACTAGTTTTTACCATTTATATTATAACCATTTATATAAATGCCTGATTTTGTTGATTCAGCCATCATTCCCGTTACATCCCGTTACGTTCAACAGTGCAGTGGCCGACTGTTCACGACAGGTTTGTTAAGTTAAAGCGCATGACTTCGAGCCGGGCGACGCGGCGCAGCTTCTCCAAGCGTGTCCGCAGGTCCCTTCCATGCCGGAGATTTGCTGAGAATCTGACCTGGATCTTTGATAGCCACAGCAACATGGGATTCTCTAAAGCCATTGGGTTATGTACATATTATGTAAGATTGATTATGGTATGATATTTGATGTGGCAAAATTCAATGAACTCCCAACAGCCGTTGAAGGTTTGAAAATAGAGTCAGCATAGGTTCATATATCTACTATATCACACACAGTCACATACATATAATATACATTTAAACGACAACCCCACGCAATGAATTTAGGCGTGGATTGTTATTGGGTTTGCTGCATTCAAAAGGTACTTCTTCAGAATACGCCTGTCATGGATCACATGTTTGGAATATGGCGAATCTTTTCGCATAATTTGATTGAACTCCAATAAATTCTGGCACGAAATGTGGCGCGTCTCGAAGTGTGTCACCATGGAGGCTCAATTGAACATCATTTTTGGATATGTGTTTTGTCAGCATCTTGAACGTTAGATTTTGTATATTAATATGGGCCTCCAATGGTACTCTTGGTTTCTCGCAGATTATTTGACACTGTATTTTGCATTATTTTGCTACAAGCTGTACCGGTTGCCAACTCTATAGATTATAAGAATATTGAAGACTGCCCGCAACAACAATTCAGAAGATATCTTTACTATTCTTTACTGTACTTTCTCCTTATCGAGTTCTTCATGCCAACAGCAAAATACAACCACGATTAGAATGCTATCATTCCTGATCAGTCCCGGTCCTGTGCTGCCTTGTGTCATTGTGTTCAGTGTCTTCCATATCTCCCTGAAGCTCTCTGGCTTCATCTTCTATTTTTGCACCTAGAATTAATTTGGATTCATTTGGTACAGGATCAACCAAGGAATGCTAACAATCCATGACAGTCCTGCTTTCTCGTGTAATCTAGGCTTCTGCCGAGGATGTGGTATACGGTATACTGTATACTTACCATAATTTCCTGGAAGCAAGCTCGTCTTTGCCCAACTGTGATTTGAACATCTTGTAGCTGCTGGGACTTGAGTTATTGTATAATATACTACATACATTCTCAAAACATTTCTGCCTTGTGTTTGTTGTGTGTAAGTAAGGGGCTTCCCATCGCGCTAGAAAAAGAGAGGTGTCTGTGATGTGTGGGTATGTCTGTTTACGAGAATATTGCATGTATGATCACGCATGTGTTTATGAGAGGATGCGTACAAACATCGCGAAATATACCAGCAGATACCAGCAGCAAAAGCTCCTGATTTTCGCCAACTGCAATTTCAGGCTTGGGCGTCTGTTGCAGCCCTAAAGCCGGCATGGTTGCAAGAACTGCCCCGTGATGGCGGCTCAATCAGTTCCTAAACTTTTCGGGCGGAAACCGACACTGGCAGCGCGGCCTGCACGTCAGAAGGGTGCAAGTGGGGATGGGCTCCATGAGAACAACCATTCTGGCCATTGGCATGTGAAATGCAGGAGTGCGGGGTTTTGACCCATGCCCAAGTTGTGAGCCGAAGCTCTACTTGCAAACGGCTTATTCCCAATTCATAAGATGAAACATGTGGCTCTAGCTGCTGACCGCAAACAATGGCATTCTTGTTGGGGATCTATGATGTGGGCAAAATGATTCAAGACCTTCCCATTTGCCCCCTGTACTTACTGTATCTTTCGGCAGTAGCTTGACCATGATCTGGCTGATTGCCTCAAAGGATTGGGCTTAGCAGCAGCACTGTGACTTCCTGACCAATAGATAAATTAAATAATGACAGGGCTATCAGGACCCACTGCGCTCTGAACGAATCAGTAAAAGACGGTGGATTTGATCAACTCAGTACATGTTCACATGTTCATTTCTTGCTTGACCTACTTGCACTCATTTCAAGAACGTGGTGGTGTGTGGTGCAGCCGATCTGTCACCACAACCACTGAGACTGGCCAACGCGGATTGAGCACAGGTTGATAGTTTCGAATACCCACATTGGTACAGCGCGTGCCTGTATAAAGTGACTACTCTGAACTGGGACCAACACCTTCAAAAAAGATGTAATTGCCGCTACGGCGAGATAGTGTCGTTTGACAAGCTAGCGGATGCATTGATTTTCTATTCAGCAGGATTCAGCAGGATTCAGCAGGTCAGTTTGAGTTGTCACTTCTGGGACTGTGCAAATGCAACGCTGCAATGGCGTCCTCGCCCCAGTGTCCGTGTAGTTTCACCCTGCCGTGCTGCGGGCCGTTCTTTGTCAGGTAGACGCTCTGGATGACGGGCAACAGATAGAGTCTAGAGATGTCTAGAGAGCACAGAAATTTCAGTGTGCCCTTTGAACTTTGGTATAGTGTATAGATGTGTATAGGATTGTATAGTTCATTATAGTTCTATATTGTGACAAGATGCTGGTTGATGGCACATGTGTGGAGCTCCGCATCCAGTGTCGGCTGGCAGGGGGTCCTCTCTTAGCGCGGAGGTCGAATATCCAGTGTCACTCGGGGGACTGGCTATCACGATGCATCAGCATCCATCATGATCGATCACCCTCATCATCAACAACATGATCGACAACAAAATGATCAACCTCATGAACAAACACGTGCCTTTACGAAGTTGTATGACAGGAATTGGCTCGCTGTTGATTTGGGGACGGTCTTTGGTAATATCATGCAATATTGGTAATGGATGGTAATGGTCAGTCCTGCATGTCTTGATATGTGTTGATGTTTTCCGTGTCCTTGCGCAAGGGGAGTCGCCTGACAGGTTCAAGGAAGGCCAACGCTATGCCGCTTGCAATGATCCTCTTGGGAATAGCTTGAGCCAACACGAAAGAAACACTTGGTATTGGCATAGTTAGCCCACTTAGCCTTCAATTCTGGTAAAATTGTGCACTCTGGCAATCTGCTCGCATGTCAATCGGAAAAAAAAGAAATTCCAATGTCTGGACACTTGCCCTCTCACATATTCAATTCGAGCTGGGCGAGAAGCATGTAACACATGTCATCAGAGTGTAGTAACCACCAAAAAGGTGCGCGAGTCAGTTATCACGCTTTTAATAGATTGTGCTTTCTATTTTTTTGTAGGCTTGCACTGTCTGACCTCACCATGAATCATGTGTAGGGGGGAAAACCCAAATGAGTATATATAAAATTATATAAATGAGTCTATTTCCAGGTTGAATGGTTGCTATATAAGCTGAGATAGTTGATGAGTCATGCGGACTGGTGGGACCAAAGATGCTAAAGCATGATCACACTCCGTGGGTTCGGGAACACCGTAACCAAGCCATAGAACAGCGCGACAATCTGTTTTGGAAACAGTTGTTGTTGCTTATGTCAACGCTGTGTCCCTGTTTTCTTTGGATACTGTATCTCCACATTGTTGCCCAAATATTCTTCATTGAAATATCGAGCAACACTAGGCTTTATCGTTGGTCCAGAACGAAGAATCTGCTCACCTGAATGCACTCTACATCTCCACGATGAAGAACGCAAGTGATGGGGCTAATTCAATGGTCGATCACCTTGTGAAGTGCCCGAGCGCCCCGCATGCTTAGCGCACCCTGGGGGCCTCAGAATCTGATGTATCCTTTCCGGGTGTTGTGGGTTTCCAAGGACAACGTTTTCAGGCTAAAGTACAGAGTAATGGACATTTCTTAATGGATGCATATGGACGGATCGGTGGAATGAAGGACGAGCTAGCGGAACCCAGCAGACGGATAGAGTAGGTAGTTCGAGTCGATAACCAGATGCATGTGGAATCACTTGTAATATAGTGTAATTATATAGTATTTTTTTTAAAATAAATAAATAAATAAATAGAATAAATATATAAATAAATAAATAAAAAAATATATATATATATATATATACACTATATGATTCGGCGTCGATGGTTTTTGCAATCACCTTGGAGCCCAACTCCCGGGCACCCATGCCCTTGAGATGGAGATTCCATGAGATTCCATGAGATTCCATGAGATTCCATGAGATTCCAGGTTCAGACAGTGTCTATAGTGATCTCAGAAGCATCCCCCACGAAAATCGTGGAATGTTCGCATGGACCCAACCGTATACCCTTCCATCGATTTCCATCTGGCACGGTGCGGAAACTGTCGCAGCCCATCGTAAGGAGAAAAGTTGGGCTCATCCCATTGGATCATCTCCAAGAGCCCCCCTCCCGGGTAGGAGTTGCTGCCTGGATCCTCTGGATCCTCCAACTTCGTTGAAACATGTTGAAACCATTGATGAATAACATGGATGCCTCCAATTATATCCAAATCTCATCAAACATTGGGGATGCAGACGATGCAGATCCCAAAGTTGCTATGAGACCATTTTCCTCACGTTGCTTTGGCTCAAGCATGATCCACGGCAGTGATTTGATGTACAGTAAGTCCAGCGTTTCAAGGGTATAGCAGTATAGCATGGCTGAGGATCACAGTGACTGGCTGAATTTTGCTGCTTCTTGTATGTCCGATGTACAGTGGGAGGTGGCGGCAATCCGACCAGATGCAGTGCTCTCACATCGCTCATGCCCTTGGGGTGGCCATTTGATCAGGTTGGATGCAAAGACACTTGGTATATTCTGATTATTCTGGGCCCTGGCCCTGTGCAGAACCCTCCAT
>Ga0126342_10013498_pt1 | contig 14462 bp, 13 predicted proteins | sample Cyp1metagenome_FD_92528 | JGI IMG/M metagenome (GOLD analysis project Ga0126342, IMG submission 92528) | Coral microbial communities from Lord Howe Island, Old Settlement Bay, Australia - Cyphastrea 1 metagenome | ecosystem: Host-associated > Invertebrates > Cnidaria > Coral ... | reverse complement strand
GGCGCCTGTGCATGAGCGAAGGGCTTCAGCGTCTGCAATGACCATGACTTTGTCAATCCACAATAGCCGGATATCATCCCCAAAGCTTAGTGGGATGCCATGTTGTGACTGTCCACGGACATGCTCCAGGATCCGTCTGATGACCTCAGCCATCCCATGTGGCACGCTTTGAATGCAGGAAGACTTCGCAACACTCAATGTTAGCCACATGTTCTCTTGGAACAATAGCGGACATTGCAGCCAGGACACATAACATAGATTCGACTTTCTACTTTGCAAGGCGGACAAGACATTCCCACCTGACACTTCGTCACAGTAGAATACCAATGTCAAACGGTCCTGCTGAGCAGCCATGGCTTCACGCAGCATGGCGCTATACAGTGGGCAAGCATCAATTTTTGCTTGCAGCAAGTCCGGCAGATTCATGACCGGAATGCGCACGCTTTCGCCATCTGCTGCCGTCATTGCCAGGTGCTCGTAGCGCGGAAAGGCTTTGGCATAGGCAAGATGCGGCCTTTGACATGTGAACTGGCCTGACTCATCGTCTTGCAAGCATTGAATTACTTTGCGGCTGTCAACACAGCTCAAACCTGTGCTGCGAAGAACTTCAAACTGCTCTTGCTTGGAAGCATGGCAGTCTAATTTACGTCGCTTCCTACCGTCATCTTTCATGCTGTGTTACTTGAGCCGCTGCATAAAAGCAATGAACACCGCTGTGAAACGTTGGCACGCAAGATCAATTTTGGAATGCATCGGTCATAATTTGTGCATGACGACTCTTCACTGTTTAACCAGGACAACCACGGGGAGTCCTGCACATATGAAATTTGAATGTTGCCATCTTGCAATCATGAAAACTTGCTGAGGCGACGACGCTGGGGTTTTCGGCAACATGCTGCCAAATACACTTGACAGCAGTGCCTTTTGGAGTCAAGCAGAACTTGAGCTCCGCGGCACCCCGAAACAGGCAACCTGCAACACGCTGCCCTTGGAATTATATGGCTGTGCCCTTTGATTTCGTTTATTGCTGACAAAATTCCCGGCCTGTCGGGTAGTGTCTTCCGGAGAAGCGGCCGCCAAAGGTACAAGGCAAGGCAACAACCTAGAATCACGACGTGCTGTTCCGCAGTTACTTAGTTGGCAACACGCAGCAAGACGTCTTTACACACAATACCCTGCTGAGGTAGGTGCTGAAGACGCGTCGTCGCCCTTCATCTGGGCATCGGCGTCCTGGAGGTTAACAGCGACATAGCACAATGATGTGTGCATACGATCCGTCCCGGTATGTCCCGGTCTTAGCCTCCTCCATCGCAACATCTTGCTGCTTCCGAGCCCATACCATCTTAGAAGCCTAATCGACCATGTGGTGGGTTGTGAAAGTGCTGTTCCGATCATTGGTCAGTGCTTTTTGCTTGGGCCCGGACTGGCATTGAAGCACCTGAAACACGGAGCGGCTCTCAACCCAGCATGGAAAACAATGTAGAACAACCGACCGTATTTTTGGTACGCGTTTCTGATACCAACATCTGAGCTTCCAACCGTGTGAAAGACAAAGCGAGCTAGACACGCGAAAGTTAGCGCTGCGAGGAAACAATGTGGTGTTTTGCAGAAGCAAACTTCATGTCAACGCTTTTCGATTGCCTTTTATATCATGAAGCCAAGCAGATTACACAATCGGACCTTGAAACTAAATCATCCTTCCGCTCTTGACTTTCAAATATGACTTCCTACTACATTTCTGCTGCTATACTCTTGGCTTTCCAACACAACTACCTGTTTGCTGTTGCTACGCTCTTGGCTTTCAACATCATTTCCTGCTACGTTCTTGCTGCTACACTCTTGGCTTTAGAACCTAACTTCCGACTAGTTTCTGCTGCTACGCTTTTGGCTTTTCAACCAAAACTTCCCACTACTATGTTTGTTATTGCTACACTCTTGACTTTCTAGTATAAATTCCTACCACGTTCTTGCTGCTAGGCTCTTGGTTATCCAACATAACTTTGTGTTTTTTGTTGCTACGCTCTCGACTTTCAAAACATTACTTCCTACTACACTCTTGCTGCTACGCTCTGGGGGTTCCAACATAACTTCCGAATACGTTTCTGCTGCGAGGCTCTTGTCTTTCCACCACAAACTCGCCCTATTATTTTTTTTGCTGCAATGCTCTTGACTTTCTCGCATTACTTCCTGTTGATTGTTGCTACGCTTTTGATGCTTTTGAGTTTCAACCATTACTTCCTACTACGTTCTTGCTGCTACGCTCTTGGCTTTCCAACATAACTTCCGGCTATGTTTCTGCTGCTACGCTCTTGGCTTTCCACCACGCACCCGTCCTACTAATTACGTATCCGTGTGTTGTCGCTACGCTCTTGGATTTCCAACTTAACTTCCATCTATGATTGTTGTTGCTACTCTCTTCGCTGTCTAGCATGACTTCCTATTTTTCCAGCTCAGTCTGGGCGCGTACGGACACGAACCTGTGCCACTAAGCATGTCAGATGGGATGTCAGAATAGTTGCCAGACAGAATGCCAAATAGAATGTCTGAATATATGTCAGAAAAAGGCAAGATAGAATGTCAGACAGATTGTTCAAAGATATGTCAGCTGGAAAGATGCCAGAATGAGTGTCGAATATAATGCTAGACAGAATGCCAAACAGAATGATACAGAATGTTTGAATATATGCCTGAAAATGCCAGATAGAATGTCAGACAGATTGTTCAAATACATGATTCATGTCAGCTAGAAAGATGCTAGAAAGATGCCAGAATGATTGTCGGATATAATGCAAGAAAGAATGCCAGATAGAATGTCACAATGTATGTTCCAAGAATGTCAAATGGCGGAGATCACTGGAAGAAAGTGGTTTTGCTACAATTCGCTCTAATATCTCTAATGCCTTCCACTGGTCAAACTTTCTAGCCGCTGTTTCATGGACAATAGCATGACCCCCTCTACGCCCCTCACGGGTCTCACGGTCTCACGGGCCTTACGGGCTCTACGGGCTCTATGGGCTACGGGCTCTACGGGCCCTTTTCTACGGGCCTTACGGGCCTTACGGGCCCTGCGTGCCCTTACGGGCCCTTACGGGCTCTACAGGCCCTCTGGCAACGGGAAGGACCCGACCCAGAAGTGCCGGAAGGGAACTTCTAAAAGAAAATGGGGATCTGAGTGCTGACTGATGCAAAATTCTATGACAACTTTGGGTGGATCAATGATCAAATCAATGAATCTATGGAAAAAAACTAATTATAACAAATAGACAAAAATGATCAATGAGTTGATGATGTTGTCCAAAATTATGAGTTGCTGGTGGATGAAGACAAGAATATTGATTCTGATCTGACCATTGGGTCTGATTCGGGTCAGATCCTCTGGAGAAATTACCAAGTTTCAGTCATCCTCGGGTTGAAGGGGTTGGTGCATGTGTATGTTAATACATTTCTGAGCGGTTGTGAAAACTCAGTGTCTTTGCCAAGCTCCCAAAAAAGGGGTAATTATTGCTTTTTGGGTGGCCTATCGCTACACATGGGTTTGTATTTTTGAAGAGAGAGAAACAAATCTGCGCAAAGGAAAACATAGGGGAAAGGAGGAAAGGGTCTATTTGTGGTCTGGGGCTACTTTTTGAACAAGTGGGTATCGCTAGGGATATCGCTGATCTCGCCTCTTGCATGTATGCAACTTTGTATAAAACGTCAGATGTGGACATTGGACAATTGTAGGTCTTGCTTTTGGGAGAGTCCTATCGCTACACAGTGTTTGGTGCACTTTCCACAAGAGAGTCCAAAAGGGCACCAGTGATTTACCAGAGTGTTGACCGTACCTCACTAGAGTAGTGAGTAACTTACCACCCAATCATAGTGGAATCACTTGCAGGATTCACCAGCCAGGACAGCAACCGTCCTCAGCAAGCGTGCCATCCGTGCCAAACGTGTGAAGCGCATCAGCCGCATGAGGCGGAAACCTCGGATCAGAAAGGTCCGTTTTTCAGGTAGCGATGATCAGTCACTCTATCGATGTAGCCATGATTGACCTTCTCCTATTTTTACTTTTGATTGGTGGTTTCAACCCCTCTGAAACATATGAAAGTCAGTTGGGATGATTATTCCCAGTATATGGAAAAAAAAATGTTCCAAACCACCAACCAGTAAACATGTTTTTCTAGGTCACCAACTCTTTCCCCTATAGGCCCTAGCGCATCTGCGCGCGCGCAACTGCTCTCGCATTGCCCAGCGACCTGGGGAGGTGGCTTCTGGGGCAAAGATAGCGAGGCAGATGCTCAGGAACCACGTCTCTGACCACATCAGGAAGACCAGAACCTGTGCCAACTCTGCCATCTGGGGCGCATCGCAAAGCTACTTACCAGTAAGTGGGAAGATTAAATATTGCAATGTATATATTTATATATATATATTGTACGTGTATATATATATATTGTATGCATGTTTACATATATATATATGTGTGAACGATAACCATTGGATATATCACCAGCAATATAAATCTGATCGTATTTACCAACCAAAAAGAAAATATAAGATAAGGAAAAAACACAGGGAAACCCATTACTGTATCTACACTTGGTGGTGTCAGCCCCGCCAACAAAATATTGGTCATTAGTCGGTATCACCCCATTTCTCAGCTTGAAGATAATGATAGTCAATGGGTATCAGCATAGCAGCTGGGATGCATAACACATGTTGAAACCACCCACCAGATCATCCTTGGTTTTACACCCCAATGATATCCTTATGATTTCGCTGGAAAGTTGGGCAATGGCCAGTCTTTTTGGACCTGGTCAGTTGGGATGATCTATGATGATCTCAGGCGACCATCAATGACTAGTTAAGTTATATCGTTATGCCCTCGTGTATGGATTAGATACGGTATACCCTCCAATGGATTTCAATTCAAATCCAGAGATAGGATGACTATTCAGAAGATATATCCTGCAATCCAATTGTTTCAGGGAAAATTAGAGGAAATCCCTATCTTCGATGGTGAAAAGCATGGTTTCCGGTTAAGATTTTCCCTGCAACCGATCCATGACCGCAGCCAAGCCACTGCATCGAATACAAACCATCCGTCCTTGAAGGCCTCACGCTTCCTCGGGGAGATTGACGACTGGGTCATGTTAGGAAAATGCGAAAATGTCTGATTTTCTATGATAAACCATGGATTTTGGTTCATGATGTTCATGTTTGCAATCTGATTTTAAACCATCGGCCAGCACTTAGCGAACCCGATCATATCCACCCCACAAGACTGCACAGAACTGAATTGTTGATGACACATTGCAATCTATTTCTTCAGCCCAAAAATCCTCTTGGTTAAAAATGATTTGTTTTATGCAGCTGGGACATCGCCTGGAGATAAAAATCGAATCCAAGCCAACCTGAACCGACCGAAAAATATGTAATTTGGCCATCAACACCATTGGTTTAGGGGTCCCCCATTTTCAGAGAAACCCAAAATGGTTTCTTGGGTCATGCAGCAGCGCAAAAACAATTGTTGGTATCAAAAACGATTAGCGAACGATTCAGCTATAGCTAGAACTGAACCATCCCAAATCTGGGATGGAACATCCCAAATATTTGAAGCCAGCAGTGACCATCCAGGCCAGCACATCTCCATGGCCCCAACATGGCCCTGTTGCCCCCGCCTACGGAAGGCACCGAAACGGATTCCCAGTTCCATGCTGAAGAACAGCACGAAGAGATTCTCAACGACGATGATCGCCTCGGTGCGAGCTGCCTTGGGGGTGCAGTAGCCATAGTAATTGCCATAACCCCCATACGTTGGGATCTGGGGGCCCTTTTTTACTATGGTCAATGGTAAAATATCATATACCCACTTACAACTAGAACTGCACCCCCAGTATTGTGACCATATATATATACACTTATATTTATGCACATATATATATATATATAATGATATATATATATATAATACAGTACTTATATATATATATATGTATATATATGTATATATATATATATGTATATATATATGTATATATATATATGTATATATATGTATATATATATGTATATATATATAAGTTATGGCAACAATTGCGAGATAAAGAGGTAAAATTACCCATGTTCACCCAAAGTTAATTTATAATTTAGCGCTAACTACAACCAAACATGGATTGGAATCATTAGAACAACTCTGACATAAGGTCCCCAAAATGAAGTATATGAGGATGTGTCAAAACCTTGTACCTCTGGCACTCTGGTGAACATCAAAAGAGATGGTAAACTGACTTTCACCCTCCAAAAATCCATAGCATTCCATAGCTATAGCACCAAAAGCTACACAGCCGTGGCGAAAGGCATCCGTCAGGTCACCGGATGCGCTTCGTGAATCATGGTGGCTCCGTCCAGTTCCATTTCGATACCTGTGCCGTGGCATGCCATGGGGCAAAATGGGGCATAGTCATCCCAGAATGGGCCTGAAAAACAGCAGGTATTTTTCAATCCCTAAACTACTGGAGGTAGTTTAGTTCCCCCAATATTGATATGCAATCGTTAACCTTTCACCATGCACCATGTTATGCCATGGTCTGATGGGATGGCATGGTCCCAGCATCTGGTGGGATTCCGAAATCCTCTGAATTTTGGCCATTACGATTCCATTTTTTTAATGGTGGTTTAACCATCCCCCAATATTAATATGATTATATGATTATATATAGGATCCAACCTTGACCATGGCACTCTTCTCATTACCTATCCATATTTTCCTCATTTTGCGAACGGTGATACATGATATTCATATTATTATAAATTATGATCTGTGGTCCAACCATCTGAAGCTGTGGGGGTTATCACTTAAATGGGTCCCCAATATAGCTGGATGGTTTATGTCATGGAAAATCCCAATCTACCCTCTGGTAAATTAACATAGACCCTGAAAATAGCCTAGTTTGAATGGAAACTAATCTTCCAAACCCTATCTGCCAGGGTCTATGTTAATTTACCAGAGTGTAATAGCTGGATGATTTCGGGGTACCCCTATGACTTAGGAAAGCTCCATGGTCCTCCATGGTCAACTGGGACATCATCCCATCATCCCAGCCCTGCCGTCCTGTCCATATGGCATTGCTGGACAGCACCACGAAGACGATCGCTTCAAAGATTCGGCTGCGAGCAATCCGTTGACCTCGGATCAAAGCCGGGGGGGTACAGTGAATGATCTGCCGAGATGTTTGGCAGTTGTTCAATTGGGTATGGATCAATACCTATATTCATACCATTTTTATTGGGATGAACATCCATTTACCCCAGCTATTTTGATGTGAACTACAGGGGTACAAGGTTTTGACACACTGCCAATTTGCAGTGGATGTGGGGAAAACTGTGAACCAGCGTGTGAACCATTCCGTTTTTAAGGAGTAGTATGGGGTAGTAGTACCTGAGTTTCACGGTAGCCACTTCAATTGCATTGCATGGAAAAGCTAAGCCAGGTCTTGGAAGCACTTTCATGGCTTTCAGGAACCATGCAAGTACAAACTATCTTATGGGCTGATGCACAGTTTATCATGCATGGTTTATATATATATATATATATATTATATAATATATAATCTTATATACATCTCATATGAACATATAAAAAGGATTAAAAAGGAAAGAAAATACAGCCAAACCAAAAGCTATCCTTTGGATATCCACACAGTCAACGACTGGAGAAAGCACCAAGGGCCACACAAAAGCCTTCAGTGTGGTAGAGTCTGGAAACGTCGTAGCTCTCCTGGCACCCCAGGGACGGCAACAACGGAATGCAACTCTGATATCCTGTTTTTCCAGATCCTGAAGTTCAAGCGCAAAATCATCCGCAACTGTGTGGATGTTCCCTCCATCTTGACCAGGAGGGGATTGCGCAGGGCAGGAGATCCCTCAGGTGCTCCTTACACAGATCCTCCTTGAGTTTCTTCTTCAAGGCTTTGGCATCGATAAACACCATCTGACTGGGATCCACCTGCCAGGTGACTGGATCTCCATTGCTGACAGTGAATTCCACCATTTGGGGGGTTAACATTGGATAACCGGATAACCATGCGTCAGTCAAATGGAATCTACTATCTACATCTATCTACCTGAATCTGATGAGTAGATTTCCCACTGATCTTGGTGGAATTCCCATGTTGCTTGGTTATAGAATCTCTGTTTGCTGGTTTTGTGTTGGATAAATTATGCTCTGTTCATGATTCCTGATAGCTTCCTGATGGGTCCCCTACTCTTCTTTCGTTCTATCCGCATTCTGATTGAGGGTGAAACTCTCTTGTTGAGGCTCAAAATTACTTGAAGCTTTGATGGTCAAAAATGAATGAACCCCCAATTTTGAGCCACTGAGAACCCTTGAATTCCCCCAATTCCTGGTTTAGGTGGGTTAAGTGTCCATCTTTTAATACATTTGCAACAGAAGAAACTTGCTATGAAATTGTCCAGTTTCCATGCCCAGATTGGATCTAGTTGGTGAGTTTTTATCCCATCATATCCGCTCAATCTCCCACTCCCATGGAAAATCCTTATCTTCACAGGTCCATGTTGAATCCCATCAGAATCCCATTGGAATCCCATTAAAATCCTATTCAAATCCTCCCATCAAGATCCCATTTAAATCACATTCAATCATTTCAATCTAGATTTCTTTTGTGGTAAATCGGCCTCCTTCACCTCGCTTTCCACTTGCGACACCGCCAGCTGCACGGTCCGCCGGTGCATCGCGCAGGACGCCGCCGACGCCGCCGACGCCGCTGACGCCGTCGCACGTCCCGTGGCGCCAGTGGCCCGGGCAGGAGACGTGGGGCCGCAGACGGGCAGCACAGGAGTGAAGCCAGAAGTGCCTGGCAGAAAAAACTTGGGAAACATGTTGGAAAAAGAGTTGAAGACACCTGAAATTCATGTCGAACAAAAGCCTTTTGTTAGGGGCCCCGGATCCCAACTGCTCATTTCAAATCTTGTGGTTATAGAATATCGTTGTCATGTTCCCTCTTGATGTCATTGCTATAGTTTCAGGGGGTAATTGTTGAAGACTTCAGATTGAACTTCATCAGTAGTCTTAGAGACCATCACCACTTTACTTGATATGCGGCTGAAAACAAAAACCAACAAATATATAGTGATGAAGAAGCATGATATGTTTTAACCGATGATGAGAATGCAACCAACAATGATGAGGATATCACCGGATTCGGTATGCTACAAACGATTGCACCAGTATACTCGATGATTTGCGAATTCCTGTAATGGATGATAGCAGTACAATTCATAATGCCCAATGTTTTGGATAGCATAAGAACACCAGTTAATAAGAACGGGATTCCCAGTTCAAGGCTGATGATAATCCCCATAATCTTCAGTATATATATATATGTGTATTCATAAAAAAGGATATTAAAGGATAGTATCACCCACCACAATCATCAACCAACCATCATTCATCGATTCCGATGTATAAAGATTTATAATAATATTTATACCCAGAAATCCCCAGATCTTTGCTGAAAGCCTGGCGCCAACTCTCCAGGGAGTTGCAGGAAATCACCTCCGATCTCCAAGGCTAAATGGGCTGATGTGCCATGGGCCATGGTGTTTTTGATATGGCAGTTATATAATTTATATTTATACACCATAATTATCTTATAGATTCTTATAGTATGATTAGTATATATTTTTGCTATGAATGTTATGAATTAATTTGGTAGAATCTGTTAGTGATATGCCATGATATGCCATGATATGCCATGATATGCCATGATATGCCATGATATGCCATTGATGTCACATCTGTGTTGGCGTAAGGCGTAAGATGGGATGAAATCGCCCACTGGCCATTCATCGGAGAACTCATGGGCATGTGTAGGCAGAGCTTGGATAATCATCCCAAGGTAGAGAAACTGGTGATCGGGAAGAATCTACCAAAATCTACCAAGACCATCAAAACATATTCCGCCTCCTTGCGCATCCTGGCTGCACGCGGTGTATTGCCTCGTAGCTTCGGGTTGCGGCTTAGCCCTCGAATGTGACCCGGAAAAGGCAGACTGGCCGCTTCTTGAGTTAACTTATGTTAACAATTTAACGCGTGTCGAGGCCTCGAACATGAATTGTCGGAGGTACCAAACTTCGGACCCACACCGCCCCCACCCTTTTGGTCGCCTGCTGCATGCAGCCTGTGAGAACCATTCGTTTCCCAAGTGGGCGGAGCTCAATGGAAGCAAAAGCCGCTTGAAACTGCGAAACCAAGTAGTAGGTCAGCACGTCGCAAATTCGGACCATGTCGTACTATCTGTAATTACATTGAAAAAAAGACAAGAATGACAAGAATGTGACTTGTGGAATACATGCAGTGTTTCACATCTAATTATCCACCACCTAATTTGATCTCATTTGATCTCATTTGATCTCATTTGATCTCATTTGATCTCATCCATTCATGCCATTTCAATCCATTTCAATCCATTTCAATCCATTTCAATCCACTTGAACAACCACGGTTCTACCCCTTGAACGGTGACTCACCAATCCGCAACAATCCACTCCAAGTGACTCACCGTCGACGCAGCTTGTCTCCGGCCAGAGCTCCTTCTGCTTGGCCAAGGTGCTTCGAATGCCATCACTACTGTGCTGTAGCAGTTGCAGCAGCTGTTGAATCCTTGGGTGGATGCCCGTGGAGGGTTTGGAGAAGCTAAAGAGAGGGGTGCAATAATCTATGTTCAATGTGTTCAATGGATAATTAATATCAATGGATTGTCCTATGATCAATATTACCAATAGCTATCTTCACCATTCTATCCATCCCCGCATCCTTCCATCTGTCTCTAGATCTACATCCATTTAGCGTCCTTGTGCCATGGGTTGCCAGGTTGCCATTTCCATAGCCATCCCTCCCCGACCCCAGCAAGCGGAGCATCTGCTGTTCCAAGAGCCGGCTACTTTCGAGGAATCCACCGCTGGAGTCCATGGTAATACCCACCCGCTGTGGCTTGAACTTGAACCAGCTGAAGTTCCAACGCTCCCCGACCGGCCCTGAGGTATCAGACCCAAATAGCTGGCTGTTATGGATGCTCATCGCAGCAACAAATATGGGTTACCGGGTTTAATGGTTTTGACACATCCCCATATTTCTACTGCTTCATATCGGCATTGGGGAGCGGGGATTCCCGTTTTCGCATGATTTCTCTCTTGATCGGAGGGAATGTCCTATTCCAGGCTACCCTCCGGCAATTTAACATATGGAAAAATAGCCCCTTAATAGTTGCTTTACATATATCTTTTACACCTTAAAATCCCGACGCTCCCGCCCCAAAATCGCGCGACGTCCTGGTAACGTTTAAAATGGCTGACCAAATCCTGGCTGCAAGAGGCCAAGATAGGCCAAGTGTCCCAATGTTTGCCATCTTTCTTGGCTGTTTACCCCAGTTTGGAGCCAAAATCTTGATGAAAATCCAGGTGATTGTTGGTTAAAGCCTAACATTTGTTGACTAATCTCCAAATGATTGTTGGTCAACACTTAAATTTGATGACTATGACTATGACTATACTATACTATACTACTATACTCCCAAATGATCCTAAATGATTGTTGGTTCATATTATCATATTGCTTCCTACCCAGATCTGACAAAGCCTTTCTGACCTCCAAAAGCCATTTGGCCCCTGTCCTCTGTTAATTTCTTGGCATTCACAGCCTGCGGTGGGATAAGAGTTGGATTATAGGCGACCTCAAAACCTTGATTGAATAGTCGTAAGATATTGGGGTTTGTGGGAAAAATGATTAGGATATGATTCTCAATATCTTGATTATGCTTGTGTAGACTGTTTCTGCAGATGTTCAGGTAGAACATGGTAGAACAACATACGTGCCATGGTAAAAAAAGGGGGCATACGGCTTATGGTCGTCCATCCGTTCATCATTCGGGCTTCCTTATAATGGGTGATCCCGATGAAAATGGATGACCAACACCCGATGTAGCTGCGCGCAGCGTAGCGCTGGTAACCCAAAGTGTGTGCGCTCTCCTGGGTTTATCCGAAAGCTTCCCTCCTCTAGCTGAGGCTGAAACCTGCTCTGACCGACTACCAAGCTGATGTTTTTTGGGGACGCTCCTATCTTCTAAACGGAGTCGTTTTTGGAGTGCCTTTCGGGTTCTGGCACGTTCTGGATGCAAAGGGCCGTCTGCATTCAACTGGCAAATTTCACTCTGCATTTTTCGGTCATCAATCCTGCATCCATTTTTTGTCACCACCACGGAAAGAGCAAAAAACTTTTCTCTTTTGTGTTTTGTTTGGTGCTGTGCCAGACAAGCCATTTTCCCCCTACGAGCAAGGGGGGTAAAAGATGGTAAATTAGTAAAAGGACACTCACTGTGTCCAAGAGAACTCATGTTCACTTTTTTTTGTTGACCCTTTTCCATCCTTTTCCGCTGATTGTCTCCTGATGTTTCTGGCTTCGTGAAATTGCAATTTGGGCTGGTTGGTGTCATCGAGTGCCATTTTTTGTGCCAATGATCCCTGGTACCGTCACCTTGGTGCCGTTCCTGGACCTTCCTGGACTGCGGATTCCACTAGCCCACAAACCTCATAATATCCAAATCAGTAGGTCACAAGAGTCATACCATCTAGTTAACATAGCCATGGAAAATAACCCATTTATAGATGGTTTACCTATTAAAAAGGGTGATTTTCCATGGCGATGTTAAATAACCAGATGGTAATTGGATCTTATTTCAACATATTTCAACTATTTTGGGGTTGATATAGCCACAGAAACCATCAACGATGGTGTGCCAAGCACCAGCTTGCGGCCCTTGCTCCTCGCCTGCGGTCCCACGCGTGCCATGGCACCATGGCTTGCGGCGAGGCGGGCCAGGGATGGGCGCATGCCGGGATATTTTTGATGGGATGGGATGGGCGACTTCAAAATGTCTAGGGCCATTTATTTCGAAAATAGGGTGGCACGGATGGACACGGAAAGTGATGGAAACTGGTTCCGAAACAACACGTTATTTTTTTTTCGGCCCCAAAAGGATCCTCCTTTGCCTATGAAAGAGGCATTTTGGAGCCAACCGAAGATTGGGGTGTCTCTGCAGCTCCGGGGATCAAAGTTGAAAATATTTGAAAATACAACCAGGTGGGACCAACGGCTGGTCATTTTCATCCGTGGTTTCAAGCGAAAAACATCTCCAGTTATCCCCCCTTTCCAGGGTTTGCGCTTCTCTCTGGTACCAGTATCCCCTATCTGTTTGCAATGTGGGTTGATTTTCGGGGGCATGGCAATATTCGTGGAGGGTTTTCCACTATCAAAGGTGTTCGAAGCAGCTGGCGGCAAGAGGTATGCTCTTCAGAGATTGAAGTCGTTTTTCACAGCACAGCAAGGGGCGGTTCCTGTATAACCATGGACCCACAAGGTGCGGTTCCTTTAATGTATTAAACAATCGGTGTTCGTCCAAATTAAGTGTAATGTATCTACGTCCGAGCGATACCTGTTTACCATACATCTTCAAGAGGGGTGCCAATTTGGTCGTCAAGTCACTCTGACTTTGATTCCATCTAGTGGCACATTAATCATATCATATCATATCACATCACATCACATCACATCATATCATATCTATTAATTCATATCTATCAATTTCATGCAAGTGCGTAGCTTGCATGCTGAATCCAGTCAAAAAAACGCGTGGCTCCCTTTTCAGCCAGCGCTTCTTGCGCATGGAGTGAAACGTGGGGACGCAGCACAGGGGTTGCCAAAGCATGATGATTCCCAGCCTGGACCCAGCGAAAAAAAAAAATGGATAGGAATTTCGTATACGTTTCCCAGGGAATCCCTTTGCTTCGAAGATCTGGAAAAAAACATGTTTTTGTAATTTTAACCCATACCCATACCCAAATAGCTTCAGACTTCCAACACATCTGCAGATATCAGATATAATCTGGAGCCATCAGCAAACCCTGTGGCAGCTGTCCTGCACGTGCAGCGTTCAAAGGCAAGCCAATCGGCACCTCATGGCATAAACCCTCTGCCGGTGATTTTTCTCATCGTTCAAAATGAATGGTTTTCAAAATTCGGACGTTTACCATGATTTAACATCAAAAATGATCGAGTACGCAGAGATGTTTGGGTTACTGGGCTGTTTAGCTTTCGATTTATGTATATTAAGAAAATTATGTGAATGTATATGATGTATATTTGCTAGGGACTTGAAAGTAAGCGCTGGCTCCGAACAGCGATAAAAACCAAGTTGAGCGCGGCAAACTGGGCTGCCCAGCCTCATTGCACCAAGGGAGGCGTCTTTCCTCTTCCCGTGTATTGCTCCTCACGCAGTAGAGAGTCAAAGTGGATCAGTGAGCTGGTGCCCCAGGTGGTTTCGCCAAGTCAGTCCATAACTAATCAATATAAGATCATATATTAAAATAAGTATGGTTTAGGGTGTGTATGTATATATATATAT
>Ga0126342_10013497_pt1 | contig 14463 bp, 18 predicted proteins | sample Cyp1metagenome_FD_92528 | JGI IMG/M metagenome (GOLD analysis project Ga0126342, IMG submission 92528) | Coral microbial communities from Lord Howe Island, Old Settlement Bay, Australia - Cyphastrea 1 metagenome | ecosystem: Host-associated > Invertebrates > Cnidaria > Coral ... | reverse complement strand
CATTAACCATTATTAACCATTATTAACCATTATTAACCATCATTAACCATTATTAACCATTATTAACCATCATTAACCATTATTAACCATTATTAACCATTATTAACCATTATTAACCATTATGTATTAACCATTATTAACCATTATTAACCATTATTAACCATTATTAACCATTATTAACCATCATTAACCATCATTAACCATTATTAACCATTATTAACCATTATTAACCATTATTAACCATTATTAACCATTATTAACCATCATTAACCATTATTAACCATTATTAACCATTATTAACCATGATTAACCATTATTAATCACTATTGAAATGAATGGCATCAAAATCTCCTACCAGCCTCAGGCTTCGTTCGCAACCCTGCTCCCGAGTGCCGCACCAACCCTCAAGATGGGCCTTCGGGCTGCGGAAAGGCCCCGGTGGGATTTTCCAGGAGGGTTATAAAACACATCAAAAACAGGGGGGAACAATGCATACATATATATATATAATATACATATAATATATATATATATATATATTAGTAGTGTTTAATAGTGGTTATTCTGAGTTATTCTTATGGTTAATTTTTTGATCATCAATGATTTTCATATATCTGGTTGGTGGTGACTGGAACCATGGAATTTTATTCCGGCGGCAGTCCGAAAAACAAATCACGACCTCAGCGGCCTCATGGCGTGCTGAATGGTCTCTACAGTCTTGCCTATTAGCGGTGAACAAAAATTGCGCTCTTTGGTGGCTTGTTGATATCCGTTGACTGTCTACTTGGTGGCGAACTACCCACGAATCGTAAGTGGGTTATAACCCCAGTTATAAATGGGATTTTTGTAGGGTTAATCCACTGAAATCACTGGGGTGAACTAACCCACTTACTAAGTGGGATGAGCCACCAAGTAGCATCTAAGTTTCCCCTGTCAGGTGAGGGTCTCTAGATTTTGTGTCAGCTCCTCCTTGCAGATGGATGACAAGACGAGAGCGAAGCAGACAACCTTTGCTCACGTCGACCACACTGTGTTTGAATTTACTGTATGTTGATTGATTTAGTATGCTTTCCATGTTCACAAAATCTTTCATAATAGCTCAAATGATCTCAAATGGTTTCTTGTGATGATTTGCAATAAGTTATTCAGATATGGAGGGTGAGTCAAAATTTAAGCTTTATTGTTTCGTAGATGTTTAGAAATCATCTATTTAACCCAATATGTTGTTTCGTGCTGCATAAAAAATCTTCGTTTCGTGATGCGTCATCCCGGGTCTAATATTACAAATGTCAGGAATTGTCAGCATGTATGCCAGGTCAGAAATTGTGACGACTTGTCAGAAAATAAGTTATATAGATCATCGGGTATAGGGTAGAATTTGGTAGATACCCCAACAATGAGATGATTAATACTAAACAGATACTAAGATCTGTGGTCCAATAGGGCTTCAATTTTAACTCATCCCCATGTCACGATATACCCTCTGGTTACTTAACATAGCCATGGAAAATCCCTCATAAATGGAGGTTTCTAGCTAGGTAAACCATCTATTTCGATTAGGGCCATCTAAAAACCATGGCGAACTGTTCGTCATAACCAGAGGGTATGTTGTAAGACATGTCAACATGTTTGCCCGAGTATTTTCGTGCTACGCTGGGAATCACGACTACGATTCGTAACCAGTGATTTTCCTTCTGATTTGGGTCTCCGATTGCCATGTAAACTTTGGGACATAACTCTCCAACTTGCTGCTGTGAAAACAACCCGGTTATATAGTAAAGGGTTATATATAATTATATATATAACCTAGTTGTACTTCTTTGATTATATTTGAATGAATCAAAACTTTACCTAGTAACGAGTCACTTGATCATGTTTACATCTGGGTAAGCCTTGAAATTGACCCCAAGACAATGTGTTTCCCATGAAACATGACAAGATTTGGAAGATCTTGGGGTCCCCCACGTGTGAGAAATCCTGAAAATTTCTGGTTGCAATTCATCTTTGCTTTGGATCACCTCCGGAAAAATGTAGGGACACTGTGCATAAACCATCAAACTATTTGGAAAAACGCAAACTGATACCCGGCCTGGTAAACGTTAACAGTTTGCGACATAGAACATGGCCATAAATTTAGATCGTTGATTTATCCATATTTATTCATTAAAAGTGGTGGATCTTTCCAGTTCGCTATGTAACAAATTACCAGGCCGGGTATCATGGAACATGGAACATGGGCGATTTGCTTCGTGACCTCACCCAGAATCACCTCGTGACCGAGGACCCAGAATCATAGCTGGCCGAACTTTTCAGGTTAGTGAAATATGATAATTTACCCATATGGATGACATATTTTTCACTCAACTTATTTTAACATATTACTTTCCAATACTATTACAATTATGGATGATGGTTAAATTTTAATATTAGTAGTATATAATCAATTATAATTACAGTTTTGGATTAGTCATATATATAATATGCATCATGATACTATCTAGTGTGTTAGTATCTAATTCTGAATTACAGATCATAAAGGATCATAAAACATTATAATTACTATCTAATATTACTATTTATTATTACTATAATATTACTAGTAATAATTGTAGCCCATGATAGTATATATATAATATTATGATAATACTATCCAATTTTATATTCCATAAAAGTATATGCCTTCCTTACTAATATGACTATCTAATATTACATCAATTATTCCAATATCTCGTTTTTTTCATGCAAGATCTGTGCCTAAAATTTGTGGCGGCAGGCCTGCGTCTTCTGCTTCCAGCAGGGCGACGGCGATAAATGCCCTGCAAGGTCTAGACACAACGACATCAGCAAGGAACGCAGGGGGCGTTTTTGGCGACGGAACACATGGGAAAATCATCATTTACACATTTAAATAGGGAAATCATCCATAAATGATTGTGAATGTTCCATTGTCCATAGCTATATGAGATTTCCAGATGGTAGGTATAGTGTGATTATGTAGTATATACTTATTTAATAAATTTGGTTTGCTCAAGAGTGTTGAGTATTTATACGTTTCACGAGTCTCCCACTTAAACGGACACACTCCAGATTGGTCCATTCAATCCGTTCACCGTTGGGATATGTTGAACGTTCAGGAAATGCAAAGATACCCTCTGGCAATTTGTTACATAACTATGGAAAATCACCATTTTTAATGGGAAAATCCACTATAACTGGCCATTTTCAATAGCTATGTAACAAATTACCAGAGGGTATGTTGAACGTTCAATCTGCCAGGTGAACTTGCCCCCTTTTCTGGCCTTCTCAATTTTTGAAGGGTTTTGAAGAGATACTCAATGTTTTTGGGAGTATGCTTCTTGGATAAGCTGAACCTCCCGCTGGCAAGTCAGGAACTCCTATGGAGATAGCTTCAAGTTTTTGGGACATGGATTCACAAGTTTTTTCACATTCAGCTAAAAAATGAATAGCGTCTGGATGGTCAATAATAAACCATAATAAACCCATATAAACCCGGGTTGAGCATTGGGACCATCTGTTCATCGCCAGGGCATTGGTTTGAGTAAAGACTTCTGCGGTGGTGGCGACAAGAATCTTGGCTGCTACAAGGTGGTGCCCCAGTTCGTTAGCTAAGTTGGTGCAAATAACTCCCATTTCACTATGGTTTATGGCAGATATAACTATAGTATTCATGGGGTTTATAAACCCACAAACATCACTGGGGGGCACCATCCCCTGCTCCCATAACTCCCATACATAGTTAGCTAAGTTGGTTTATGGCAGATATAACTATAGTTAATGGGGTTTATAAACCCACAAACATCACTGGGGGGCACCATCCTGTAGTGATAGTTTTTGATGGAGCCGGGACAACTAAGACACGTCAACATGTCCCTCAAACGGATCTCAAAAAGACATGATCTACCCTCTGGTAATTTGTTACATAGCTATTGAAAATGACCATTTATAGTGGATTTACCCATTAAAAATGGTGATTTTCCATAGTTTTGTTAGTTTACCAGAGGGTAATCAATCCTGGTCCGGGAAAATCACTCTTTGTGATTGGAAGTTCTTATTTTTTCATATCTTCCATTCCCACATCTGTGATCAGAAAGCAACGAGTGGACGAGCACATTCCGAGATGTGTTAAAGCCACCAACGATATGTCGAAACCAATAGCACGGGAGAATTTTAAGGTGGTTAATTAATCCGGAGACACAAGCAATCAAACTCAGCACGCGCAAATTGCTTGTTGCCTCCGTAATAGAAAAGAGTGAGAGCCACCACCAAAACGATCCAGGTGCAGCTAGATTGGCTGTGATTTTCTTTGGGGAATGGATCCCCATGAAAGTTGCTCCAGTTATTGTTTTCAGACCAGAGCATGTGTTTGTCCATGTCTTGCATGACACCATCCCATTTTTGGGTACACAATTTGACCCATATGATCTTGAGTTAATCTAGCTGATCTTGGTGACAGCTACGTTTAGCCACGTAAAAACCTATGAAGTTGTTTAAAACCAGCCTCAATCCCCACATGTTTTAGCCCTTGGTCCAGTTATGAGTTGTGGCTGGGGGTTTGACCCACTGGGCTGAACCACCAAGTGGGTTTCCAATCCCAACTTTCGTAGTGATGGATACATCATGATAAATCCATGTTTCATCGTTGTCCACGGTTTTGGTTGGTGTCATTTAATGTCATTTTGTCCATTTTTGGAGGCATATTCAATCCTGTTATATATATATATAAACCCCATGAAATCGCAAAAAAAACCTGAGGAGATGTGTCGTTTTACCCCATAAATCCCCATTTTTACCTTCCGGAAACTCTGTAAAGACAGAGAAGAGCGCCAAGGAACGACTGCAGCAGCAGCGGGAGTTGGGCCGAGGATCGTCGAACTTTGCTTTGGGGCCGCATGAGGTTGGGCCTTTCCAACGGGACTGACCGAGGGGTCATTTGACCCTTTTGGGGATTCACCAACTTGGATTTCAATCTAGATTTACCCTCTGGTTATGTCAAAATAGCTATTGAAAATGGCCATTTATAGTGGATTTTCCCATTAAAAATGGTGATTTTCCATAGCTATGTTAGTTTACCAGAGGGTAAGATGATTTAAGCCATTTTAGGTAATTAAATATTATACTCACAGGGGCTTAATTATTTCAATTGATTTCAATTGGCAATCCAGATTCTCTGGAATTCACCGTGAATAATTTCATTGGGAAACAAAAGCACCCTCTGTTAACAATTTACCCATTAAGAATGGTGATCTCTCTCTCTCTCTCTATCTCTCTCCATTTTCTAATATGTCCTATGCATTTCTATGCAAAAAATATTTGTTGTCTCGGATATTGGTGGTTTTCACTTTCCATTCTGAATGTGGGGATAACATGGGATAACTATGATTAACATTGATGAACTATGCCTGTGGGTTTTCCAAGCACCAGCAGATATGGCAAGCAGTGTTTTTTGGCGTTCCAAAAAGGACCTGGAAAGAACCGAGATTTGGTTCATTGCTTTGGTTAAACAGATATACCCCGCAGATACGATAACCATGGATAACCCACATATATATTAGAGACGATATTAAAAAAAAAAACGATCACCAGATATCACCAGGGTGACACAGCAACGTTTTCTGGGATGATCCTCCAGTGATGCTTTTTTATCGATTTTTTCAGGTTTTCGCACGCGGAAAAACGAAAAAATCGAGCCATGATCACAGTCCAGTTCTTCATATCGGGTCAAGATTGGTTTCCCAATGGTTTCCCAATGGTTTCCCAATGGTTTAGGAAAATATGACCAAAAACCGTTTATTGGGGTAAACCATCTCTGTGCGTTTTCAAATCGCGATCGCACGACATCGCACGACCGCATGACCAGCCCTATCCGTGGACCTACAGATTGACAGATGTCATTCCCACATTGACAAAGATGACAAAGCCATGCTTGGATATGGGCGTGTCTGAAAATGTGGTGCACCCTTCGAATGGCGAGTCTAGTGAGTCTAGTAGAGAAAATGAGGATTAACCAGTGGATTTAGGAGTATCATGGAGTATCCTATTTTCAGACCCATATCGAAGGCATCAAAAATGACTGAACCGATGCCCAATTTTCTTTGATGGTGACGACAGTCATATTCCGATTTGTGCAAGACATCGTTGTGATTTTCAAACGGATATTTGGAACCCTTAAGCCGTAGTTTGTTCGTTGCCCACATATCACATCAAACAGAAACCTTGCTGATATCCGGTTTCTTTGATACACGCTCAATTCAAGCCATACGGCGGAGTGTACTCCCCAATTTTGGTTTGGTGCAATAGATATTATATAATATTATATACATATATATTATATATATATAATTATATAATAATATATATATATATGATTATATATGCACTCTCAGGGACGGAGGTGTATACAATAGAGTTGTACATGTTCGCACGTTCATACTAGTTTGACCTTGGATGGGTAATATTATGTAATATTATCCTTCCATTTGCTATAGGAGCATCATGGTTTATCTACTAGCCAACTTAAAAAATGTGTTTTTTCATTTTTTTCCAGGGTATCTAAGATTGACAATGGGTTTGTTGCTGCACCTGACAGGTCCGGCAAGGTTCGAAGCTGCCTGGCCGCAGTTTGGGGATGGCCTATGGCTTTTTTTGGTGATTCTTTATGGGATTTCATGGGATATGAAAGAGGGATATTTCATGGTATAAATCATGGGACAAATGAAGGTTTTTCATGGGATACCCTCTGGTAAACTAACGTAACTATGGAAAATCACCATGTTTTATGGGTAAATCCACTATTTCTATGGCCATTTTCAATAGCTATGTTGACATAACCAGAGGGTATATTTATGGATGTTCTCTCTGGTCTTCACGGCTTGGAAATGAAGTCTTTCTGGAGGCTACCCATCAGTGGGTCACCTATGAATGGGACATGTTTTTTTCCATCGGCATGTCACAGGTCACCGGAGGGTAGCCACAAACCGCTACAAGAGGCAAATAAATGGATGTGGGTCAAAATGGAAGACCGAAAATTAGACCACAGATGTGAATGTCTAGTTTAGTATGAACCATCCATAATTTTGGGGTACCTAATTTTGACCCATACCCAAATCCCAATTTTATGCGATTTTTTTCTATGATCAACATATGTCGTGACAGGTTACATGAGGTTGCAGTACTCCCATTCTAGATATCACAAGACCAGTAATTTGACCCACAAACATGAACCACATTCGCTTAGAAGTGAGGATTGGATCCTCCGATTTTTGTTAACAAAGACTCTTGTTGAGTCAAAATTATCATGGTTTGCCGTTGAAATCTAAGTTCGTTATAGTGAAAGAACCTATCCCTCTGCGATATGTCAATCCCAGCGTTGGTGAAAGGATATACCGTAGCATTTTTTCTGGAGAGATTCCCCCAAAAAAGGCCTCACATAGACATTGGATCAGAACTTTTGAATTGTTTGGTGAACATAAAGTTGCTCCTCATATGGGTGTCCTACTATTTTGGGGGTACTTTTCAAGTCACCATGGGTTTCAATACTAAGTTATAGATAGTATTAGATAGTTATAATCTATTGACTACATTGACTTGGATGGGGGTAGCCCAAACTGGAACCCCCCCATTTTCTTGATGTTTTTTTTGTTTTTGCCATGTTTTTTTGCCATGTTAAGCCATGTTACGATCTCCGGGCCCTCCAACGCTCCGAATGCTCCGAGGCATTTTCTCGACCTACACCATGGATTACGGAGGTGATGTCTTGGTGCGCCACAGCGAGGGTGAGACCTGGGCTCTGGTGATGAAGCTCTCCAAGATGCTTGGATGGGATCAATCCATCGAAGGGGTTTTATGGGAATCGAATGGGGACATGGATGGGATATGATGGGATATGATGGGATATGATGGGATATAACGATATATCATGGGATATAATGGTATAGAATATGGTGATATGTGTATATATATAATGTAATGGTATAGAATATGGTGATATATGTATATATATATAGGGATGTAATGTAATCTGGGTAAATTATAAGGACCTCACTGCGACCGAACCTTCAGGTTAGTAAATTACTATGATTTGCCCAGATTTTTCATGGGACTTGTATAATTGATTTTCATGAGAATTATTGGGATAGAATCGGATATAATTTATAATGGAATATAACCTACTTGAGGATGCAGTTGGGACCAGTTTGGATGCCTTCTTTTATGGCTAACAACCATGGGATTTTAATCTCCATAAGTTGGGAATGTTGGGATATGGGGCTACTATATGTTTATACAGACACAGTATGGTAATCCTAACTGCACCGCCAAGCAGGTGTGGGGTGTCATGGTGAGAACATGATGGACAGACCCCGAGGGGCGTGGTTTCATCTATGCTTAAGAACCCTACCATTCGGATGAAGCTCCCAACTCTTTTTGACATATCTGTTGATATTTCCTGAAACCAGAAATGGTTGAAATGGCATACAAGAATGGGGCTCAAACCATGAACTAGATATTAATAGAATGACATGGAAGACAGAACTACGAGATCCAATCAAGCCGCGGGCTAAGCGGGACAGAGATTGATTGTAATTTTCCTGGGGAGATCCTCGAAATATAGTTGAGTTTCAGAAGTTGAGTTTGAGATAACCAGAAAGAATGATAAGATCAATTGCGATCAGTCGTGCAGGTCACAAGACAGAGAATGCAACATCACTGTCGGTCAATCCAAAATCAGAGTTTGAATAAAAGACTCTGGCAAATCCTGGGTATACTCCCCTTAAGTTTACCATGGAAGTGGGGGACACAAAACTGTTTGTTTGATTTAAAAGTTGAAAAAAGTCTAGTTCCCCGGGGATTTCCAGGAACCAGCCTGGTCAAACCATAGTTCAAGCTCCAACCCTTCTGGAACATGTTGTGGTTGTGGTTGTTGTTGTTGTTGTGGTGGTGGTGCCGGGGATGCGGGGATGCGGGTGGAAAAAAGGAACGTTTCAGGTTTTTGAACAACGGCTGAAAGCCAACTAAAAAAGGTTCCATCAAGCGTGCCTTTTTGGAGGGTTCCAGATGGTGTAGAAAACAAGGCCCTTTGGAGAAGGCAACAATAGTGTGATTTAAAGATTTACATTAAACACAACATTTACATTTAATCGTCTAGTTTGATCAGCAGCTAATCATTATAATATCATGTCCCATTTTTACACTTCCCATATCTGGACGATAAACATGGTGAAACTTCTACCTACAACAAACATGGTGATTCTCCAGCTCGCCATGTGAATTTTTCAGAGAGGGTCCCATATAATTTCTCGTCCTGGAATCACTGCCGGGGAATCACGATGATGATTCTTGCCTTGATCAACAGTGGAGCGAAACTTATGTTGTGTTTGGAAATGTGTTTGGAAATTGGACATGTGATTCTTGTTCTTGTTGGTTGGTTGGTTGGTTGGTTGGTTGGTTGGTTGGTTGGTTGGTTGGTTGGTTGGTTTGTTGTTGTTTGTTGTTGTTTGTTGTTGTTTGTTGTTGTTTGTTGTTGCTGTTGGTGTTGTTGTTGGTGTTGTTGTTGTTGTTGTCGTTGTTGTTGTTTGTACCACATGTTTTGATATGTTTTGCTGGTGTCAAGTCCAAGCTTTGCTGCTTTTATCCGCACGGTTTGACAAGTGAACTTCCGTTGTTTCTTCATTGGCACAATGTTCAGAGTGGTGACACCTATCAGGATCAAATATATATATATAATTATATATATACACAGTATATACGTGTGTGTGTATATATATATATTTAAGGCTAAAAAGTGATGCCATTTTTTTTTGTGAGTGCGGATTTCTTCCATGGCTACCCCAAAAATTTCCATTTGGAGCCGTTGAGATTTACGGTCCCTGCCTGGGTGACAGCCGCCACCCAGGAACGACTTTTGCCACAACAGCCCAAGGCCGCGGTAAACCCGACGGACGGCCGGCCCGGGTTGGCTGGAAAGCGGTGAAAGTGGTGATTTTCCACGGTTGGAATGCAGGGATTTTCAGGGCTGAGTTGTGTTGAAAAATGAAGGGTAGTCATGATTTTTTTATACAACTGAGTGTCAGTCAAATAACTATAGTCTTCAAGACCTTTCTCAGGGTCTATGTTGATTGGGGGTTGATAGATCCAGTACTACACCCCTGGTAGAATGATAATGATGTTAAGAGCAATGTTTAATTTAATTATATACGCATGATTATGTATCTCATAGTTTACTTGAGTGGGTGTCCCTTTTCTGGTGGCCAACATACCCCGCAACCAGCCGACGATGGTTGTACCGGAAGTAATAAAAAAACAAAGCCTTTCGACCTAGCTGGATCCCAACATATCCCAAGTATGAATGGTGTTCGATGTTTTAAACAGCTTCCAAATCCCATGACGGATCCATGGTGCTGGTATATATGCTAACATTTGGGGTATATTGATGGGATCCATGATACCATATATAGCATACATAGATCCGTCATGGGAAATTTGCAATGCCAGGTGGACGGATGGCAAGGAATTCAAGGCCGAAAAGATGTTCGACACCCACATCCCAAAGCACAAGGAGCTGGCGAGCAGCGAAAGATATAGAACAAAAAACAGGAAAAATAGTGATCTGAAGTGATCTGACAGTGGTGAAGATTCGCATTTTTTTTTGATGGTCATGTTTCGGATGTGAACCCACATCAGGTTGAAATGACCGCAGAACATCATACACGCAGCCTTTTTTAGCAGTAGTTTAGTGGAATATGTAATGGGAACCAGGTGTGATTCTCCCATAGATTTTCCAGTGGATGGTTGCGAAATCCTGCGCCAGTTCATAGGTGGTTTATATCCCATGACGGATCCATGGTGCTGGTATGCTAACATGACTGGGGTATATTGATGGGATCCATGGAGCACCATATATAGCAGCACCGTTAGGATCCTATATGGGTAATGGGATTATAAACATTTATAAACCACCATTTTTTATATATAATACAATGGGATTATAATCTATTATAATGGGATTATATTGTCCCATCAGTGGTTGAGGATATAACACTATTCCACACTATCCCATTCTTCATAGGGAAAAACAACATGTTTCAACCCGTCACCGCCTCGCAGGAGTACGATGCCAAGAGCTTGGCCTTCCACAAACTCGAGGGTGTCAGCGCCATCAAGATCCAAACGGTGCGCGACGAGGGTATGCTGGGGTTATTCTGTCCGTATGGATCCAGATTAGGAGAACGGTCAAAAACCATCCAAAAACCCCGAAAAACCCTAGGTTTCCCTATCGTTTTTTTGAAGCCCAGTTACCAACCAGATACTTGGAACCAAAAAGTTTGGTGGTTCTTCGCTGTGAAAAACCTATGTCGATGAGCTAATATGAGCTAATCATGTTGACTCATATCATTTTTGGCTCCCCATTCTCTTCAATTCTCTTCGGGGACGGAATTAGTCACAAGATGTTTGCACCCAGCAGAAGGATTTCACCAGCAAAGGTTTGCGAAACCTGGCGGGAATCTCTACAGATTGGGGGATGGAGGTAAGGATCAAACGTCTGAAGACGTTCAATGTTCCGTTTCTTAGTTCCAGAAGAAGCATTACGTTGTTGGGGGGAAGCCAAAAATCATTGATATTCCATGATTATGTGGATTATGTGGATTATGTGGATTATGTGGATTATGTGGATTATATGGTAAAGCCAATACAGAACTTAAAAACACAACTTGGGAATGGGTTATACCACCCATTTCTGGCAAGATTGATGATGGTTTTTCTTATTGGGTTTACTAACATTACTGCTATGGAAAATCCTCCATGTGTTGATTTTCCCAGCTTGAAACGTCCATCGAACGAGGGGATTTCTTCTTGGTTCTGCCACTTGGCCGACCGTTTGTCTCGCAAAAAGCGCGCGCAGAATCGAAAGGGCTTCAAGGATGCCGTGGTGATCGACTTCGAAGAACCAGGCGTGATTAAACAACTTTGGGTTTGACTGGGGCGTAGTGGGATTTACTGGGATCATATGGAATTATAGGAAATGATTGGGCATTACTGGAAAAAAAACTTTGGGTTTGACTGGGACTTGCTGTAGACTGTAGACTTACTGTGATTTGCTGGGATTATATGGAAATTCTGGAAGTATAGGGAATTACTGGGAATTATTGGGGACGGAATTGCTGGGACTACATGGAATTAACGGGATTTGAGACACGATTTTGCCCATGGATTTGATGTTGGGACAGACTGCGCAGAGATGTTGATGGAAAGTAACGATCCCATGTTTTTTTTGTCACCTCACGATGCTGGATGTGTTTTGTGGCTCTAGACCAGGAACGCCTGAGAAGCTGATCACCACCAACGACATCAAGATCTCTCCCAAGCACGACTTTAACAAGAAGGTCTTCTGGAAGCCACTTGTTCGACAAGCAGCGCATGGCCCATGCAAGTCAATGGGTTATCAGCTCAACAGAGTCACCCAAAAAAGTCAACCCTTGGATTCGCTGATTTTGAATTCTCAATGGGAAATCCCCTACCTCGGGACATCTCTGGACTCCAAAAAGGCGGTTTTTTTCTGGGGTTCCTTAACCAATTCCAAGAATGCTGTGGTTCTTTTGGCTCAAGTCTGACTTGATTGCGACCCAGGACTCGATTTTCAACCAGAAACATGGGATGATGATCCCAATTGACATGGTTTTCAGGGGCTTGAAGCCACCAACCAGTGTAAGTATTACACCTATCCAGGCCAAGTTTGAGCTATGTTCATGTACAGGAACTGTATGTGCGCTTCCTACCGGAGCGAGCTCTACCTACCGAGAAAATAAGAAAAACTGCCTTTCCCACCTTGCCCTGCCCAACCTCCCCCGCGGCTACCCTGCTACAATACCGTTGTAGTTTAGGTGAAGACCCTCATGTTTGTGGTTTGGACAATGTTAAACCCAGCTTAAATATCATCATTTCTGGGTACTTGCAGCTGATTAGTCGTATCCCTGTGTGTTTTCTCTTTATGAGTATCCTGATGTTGTTTATACCACACACAGATACATATTTAGCTTAGATTATGATGAGCAAGAAGACCCATTTGCAGGGATCAGCCAATGTGGATGCGGTGATACACCCTGAAATTTCGGTGCTGATCCTTATTACGGTTTAAAACATGTCAACACCCTTACGAAATATCATTATTACGGCTATTTGGATCTGATATGATCTGATTGTATGTGAATATATTCTATTTAGATCTATTTGGTATATTATGATTGAATCCATTCTATTTGTTGTGGGTCCTGGCCTATATTATATATGCATTTTGGTTTCTTGACTCCCCTAATATGCTACTTGGGATGTTGATTCACAGATGGGCAATGACACCAGGAACCTCAGATGTTGGTCATTTTTTTCGCAACAGGTACTGGTTGGTGGTTTGGAACATTTTTTACTTTTCCGTATGTTGGGAATGTCATCATCCCAACTGAATTTCATATTTTTCAGAGGGGTAGGTATACCACCAACCAGGGTACTAACCATCCCATATCTCAGCAATACGCAATCTTGACCTATTCACCGATGTTATGTCCATATCTGGCTTAAATGCACAAAGTGCAAAAATGCCAAAAGTGGTGCAATTACGCTCATATGGAGAAAAGCCGCCCAAAAAGTAGAAATCTCTCAAATGAGCATTTATTAGTGTTTTTTCGAGGATACAGGTACCTATGATGAGTTCCTATATGCTTTTGTTGTTTTCCCATCGAGATTTTAATAAGCGCCGTGGCGTCGCCGCTCAGGAAGTGGGAACACGAGTTTGGCCATTCCCGTCAGCGGGCTCCCGCCTTCATGCGCGCCGACAAGTTCGTGACGGACCCCGCGCCAGAGTGCCGCACCTGGGGCCGCAGATTGCCCCCCACAATGTGGGGCCCCCAAGATAGCTAAGTTGGTTTATAACTCCAATAACTATGGTTTATGGTACTTATAACTATAGTTATGGGAGTTTATAAACCAACTTATAACTGGGGGGCCCCACATTGCAAGAGGTAACCATCCAATGATGCGGCAGTGTATTTACCAATGTTGGGTGTATTTAGGTGATCCGTCCCAAAAACATCTAAAAAACCATGGTTCTTATATCCATTATCCATTAATTATCCAAATATAATCAAATATATTCAAATTAATCCTGTTAAGAACTATGTTAATCCTGTTAACTATCCATTATCCCTGTTATTATTTTTCTTCTCCAGGTTCTTTTCTTGTTTTGTTGTCGCCCGACCCGAGGCACGAACGCCGCGGAGAACAAGATTTCAGGCTGCGGCAAGGCCAGGGCGGCCAGGCTGTGGGAAATGTTTTTTCCCGAATGCGTAGCGAAGGGTTCCCGTTTATAGTTGGGGGTCTGGGGGTTGGACCCGTGTTCGCCGCCAGTTGGTCGGCGCGTCGTTTTCGCGACGTTTTTCGCGACGTTTTTCGCGTCGT